>JAEEGF011619766.1_pt1 | contig 11200 bp, 10 predicted proteins | sample 9134171 | NCBI WGS metagenome assembly JAEEGF01 (sample SAMN16246542, study PRJNA631951) | gut metagenome | biome: gut microbiome; feature: rumen; material: AP-attached | host: Bos | place: Iran: Karaj | collected 2018-10
TTGAGGAAGCAATGCGCCGGACTTTCCCGGAGAAGGCGGACGAACTGCTGAAACTGGCGGAAGAAGCGCCGACCCAGGGATTTTTCATCAACCGCAGAAAGGGCTCCGCGGAGGAGATCCTTTCGCTCTGCGATTTCCCCCGGAAAGAGTATCCGTACAGTCCGGATCTCTTCTATCATGACTGCGCCAATATCGGCAAGACCAAAGCTTTCGAACTTGGACTGATCTACAGTCAGGAACCGAGCGCCGGCATGCCGGTCACCCTGATCGATCCGGACGTTTCGCTGGCTGTCGATCTTTGTGCCGCTCCCGGAGGCAAGAGCTGCGGCCTGCTGTCGCGTATCTCTCCGGAGGCAAGGCTGATCGCCAATGATGTGAATTACAGCCGTGCCCAGATCCTGTCCTCCAATCTCGAGCGTCTCGGTTTCAGCAACGCCGCCGTTACCTCGCTGCCGACCGCGAAGATCGCGGAAAAGCTGCAGGGAAAGGCGGACCTCGTGATCGTGGACGCGCCCTGTTCAGGTGAGGGCATGGTGCGCAAATATCCGGAGATCCGGGAAGAATACAACGAAAACAATATCCGGCTGAATGCCGAAAGGCAGAGAGCCGTTCTGGAGGAGGCCTACCGCTGTCTGATGCCGGGAGGCCGGCTTTTATACGCGACCTGTACCTTTGCGGAAGAAGAAGACGAGCAACAGGTGCTCAGCCTCATGGACCGTCATCCCGATATGCGTCTGGTCACCCCGGTCCGGCCGGATCTGCCGGTAAAGGACGGGATGATCAAACTCACTTTCCAGGAAGGCAGCGAAGGGCAGTTCATGGCGCTGCTGCGCAAGGACGGAGTCAAAACAAGACCGGTCCTGCCCAAAAAGCACAGCGTAAAGGAAAAACTGATCGACGACTTCCTGAAGAAGGAGACCGATCTGAAGGATTACTATTTATACCGGGAAAAAGACCGTTTCTTCCTGTCGCTGCAGGAGGAGAACGAGTACGGTCTTCCCTGTCTGCGCTATGGAATCGACCTCGGCGAACTGAAGAAAGGCCGCTACGATCCGTCTCATGCCTTCTACCGGGCGAACGCGCTGAAGGGCAGATACAGGAACGTATACCCTCCGAACGACGAGGAATACAGGCAGTTCATCCAGGGGCTGGAGATCGACTGCCCGCTGCAGGGCTATACCGCGGTCAGTTACCATGATTTCGCGCTCGGATTCGGCAAGGCCGGCGGCGGGAAACTCAAGAATAAGTACCCCAAGGGTCTGCGAAGAGTGGTATAATACTTGCGTAAGCTAGAAAGGAACGATACTTGCGTGCCCCGCACGTGATTATCATAAGAAGGAGATTATGGAATATATCGCAATCGACAGTGAAGAACTGGTAAACGGCAAAGCATCGTTCGCGATCGATGTTTTCGTTGATATCACAGAGGCTGCTCTGGCCAAGACAAAGGACGTCGTTCCGGCGAAGAAGGATCCGATCGATGTCGAATACAAGGACAACAAACTGAACGTCGCGATCGCGATCCGGATGCTGCTGGGCTCCAACGTCGTCAAGATCTGCGAAGCGCTGCAGACCCGTGTGCATGACAACATCCTGGAGATGACCGGTGTTGACTGCCAGAACATCAGTCTGGACATCGCCGGGTTCTATACCAAGGAAAAGAAATCCGCGGAATAACCATGAATGAGAATCTCCCCGCAGAGGGGAGATTTTTTATGGGATGCGCTATAATGAAAAAGTAAACGAAGGAAGGATCAAATATCATGAAAGTACTCAACTTTGGATCTCTGAATTATGACCATGTCTATGAAGTCGATCATTTCGTATTACCGAAAGAGACGATGTCTTCGCTCTCCTACAGCCGCGGCTTCGGCGGCAAGGGACTGAACCAGTCGATCGCCCTCAAAAAAGCCGGCTTGGATGTCTATCATGCCGGACGGGTCGGCTATGACGGACAGGATTTCATCGATTATCTGAATTCCTTCGGAGTCAACACGAAGTATCTGGTGAAAGATCCGCAGAACGCAAGCGGTCACGCCCGGATCGAAGTCTGCAACGCCGAGAACCGCATCGTTCTCTACGGCGGAACGAACCAGCTGATCGATTCGGAACAGATCAACGATACACTGGACCACTTTGAAAAAGGAGACGTCCTGCTGCTGCAGAATGAGATCTCCGGTATGAAGGAACTGATCACCGCTGCCCATGAGAAGGGCATGTACATCGCATTCAACACTGCTCCGATGAATGACACGGTCTTTACTTATCCGCTTTCCCTGATCGATCTGTTCATCGTAAACGAGATCGAGGGCGCCGGACTGGCGGGAGTGAAGAGCGAAAAGATCGAGGAGATCATTGCCGGTCTGCAGAAACGCTATCCGGAAACTGAGATCGTCCTGACCGTCGGTGCACAGGGTTCCTATTACATTCACGGCAAGACCGTGATCCACCAGGATGCCTATCCGGTCAAAGCTGTTGACACAACGGCAGCCGGCGACACTTTCAGCGGTTTCTTCCTGGCATCCTACCTGAGCGATAAGGATGTTAAGAAGGCGCTGGACCTTGCTTCCCGTGCCGCTTCGATCACCGTACAGGGAAAAGGCGCTGCTTCCAGCATCCCCTGGATGGAAGATCTCAAGTAAGTCAGGTTAGAAAACACCATAAGAAGAAAAGCTTTCCGCTTGGTGCGAAAAGCTTTTTGTTCGAATTGATTCTCTCAAGGAACCGGAATCATTGATTCTGATACAGATCGACGACAGTACCGAGCAGGATCGTTCTCTTCTTTTTCTCGTCGCTCATGGAAAAGTCCGCATGCAGTTCAAGCGGAAGGGGCGTGCCGAGGTCGATATTCACGAGGAGTTCTTCGCCGGGGCGAGCCTCCTCTTTAAAACCCATGAAATTGATCGTCGCAAGAGACTGAAGCGGGTCTTCATGTACATGCAGCAGCCACAGCGTTCCGTTATAGATCGGCTCCGCTCCGCCTTTTTCAGGCTCCAGGATCTGGACTTTGGCTTTGAAATAATCGGTCAGCCGGATCGATCCGACGGCGGCGACGGCGCTTCCTTTTACGAAATCCGTTTTCTTCAGATCCGGGAACACCAGGCTGACCTCGCCGTGGTCTGCACGTTCGAGCTGGACGGTCTTCCCGCCTTCTCTTGTTTTGATCTTCGAAACGACGGCTGTGCGGTCCGTGATCCCGTTGCCGACGATCTCCAGCGTGTCGCCGCAGCTGACTCTGCCGTGAACGATCTTGCCGCTCAGGGTCAGTCCGTTCTGCGCGTCATAGAAGGAGTATTCCGGATAGAGAAGGAACGGCAGATCCCGGTTCGGATCAGACAGACCATCGTTTTTGATGTAGTTGGGATTCAGTTTCATCCGATCGTCGATCGCGCGCGTGACCATCATCTGGACATCATCGTATGTATGTCCTTCGATCTCGCCCGGATAGTGGCCGATCAGTTTCTGAGCAAATCTGGTCGCCTCATCCTTGTATTCATCAACGGTAAGAGAGTGCGTCTCCGCAAGTTTTGCGAATCGGGCGATGAGCTCAAATTTGAAATCACGGTCCGCGATCTTGAAGTCCTTTTCCAAAGCGGGTATGCCCAGACGGATCTTGCTTTCCTGCCGGACTTTGTTTACGCTGGCTTCCCGGAATGCCATAAACAGCACGACTACTGCAGCAATGAAAAAGACGATCGCCAGCAGCAGACCGAACTTTTCGATCGCGATTTTAACGAGGGCGAACAGCAGGGCGACTGCGATCACGCCGACAAAACTTCCGAATATAAAACCGCCGATGCACGCAACGGCCGCGATTCCGATATAGATCTTATACGCCAGTCCTTCAACGCCGCCGCGCATAAAAAAGCAGATGACAGCCAGCAGCAGAAGCACAGCGGCTCCGCCGAGTTTCATTCCGTCTGCTTTGCCGATGCTTGCGCGGGAGAGTGACAGATCAAGATAATCTCTGTAGATCTTTGAACGTTTCTTTCCTTCTTCGATCTCATCCGGATGTTCGAGCAGACCGAGTATCCTGTCTCTGGCGATACGGAACTCATTGGGAAATTTCATAGTCTTTACCTGCTTTCTGTATTCTATTCTAACAATTAGAATTATAGCGTTTTTCCATGGCTTTCGAAATACGGACAGCATTTCTTTATTCTTGCTGCCCGATAACAGAAAGACCAAAAAAAGATCCGGAGCTGCTCCGGATCTTTTTCGTCTTATGGTTTGGTTCTATTCGATGGTGCTGAAGGTCACACTGCTGTTCTGATCGCCCGAGTAGACCGTGATCGTGATCTCGGTATCCGGTTCGACATCTTCGCCGATCGTCAGGATCGCGATCGCATTGTTGTCAGGATCCACATCCAGAGATACATTGTACGCATCCGTATAAAGCGACCAGCTGATGTCGGAACGGGTCGCCGTGAATTTCACGGTATCACCGGCGCGGATCTCCTCCGTCCGCTTGTCGGCAGACAGCGAGAGCGGTCTTTCGGCCGGTACCATGTAGGTGCAAGTGATCTCGGCGTTGTAGAGCTCGCTCATCAGTACCTGTTTGACCGTATCGCCCGGACGGTAGGTCGTGTCCTTGAAGGTGAAGGTGTAGGTATTGACCTCGGCATCGTTGGTCGTCGGCTGATCAACGAACTTGACGGTGATGTCATAGTTCTGGAAGACCTTGAAGGAGGAGATCTGATCCTTGGTCAGGTTCGCGGACGGAAGCTGCAGATCGACCGGTTTGTTTTCCAGAGTGAAGCTCGAGCAGGCGTTGTTTTCGGAACGCACAGTCGGCTGCTTGTCGTACGCGTAGTACAGACAGGCTTCGACGGTATCTCCCGGCCTTGCCTCAAGCGTCTCCGTGTATTCCGTATTCTCTGAAGTGACGGTGTGCGCTTCGCCGTTGTTGATCTTGATATCCGCTTTGTAACGGATCGGACCGAAGACCCAGGAGTAATCGAAGAGCTTCGTACCGAAGGCTTCGATGATGACGCTGCCGTCAGCACGGCGGAGCGAGATATCCAGTTCGTTTTCGTCGACCTTGGTCTTGGATTCGTCTGGATAAGCCGGCCAGTTCAGTTTGAGCTCGTTGTTGTAGGTATCGAAATTGACGCTGGTCTTTCCTTCGTCGATCCTTTCGACCGTAGACGTCTGCGGGTCGACCAGTTTGGCGTATTTCGTGTTGATCAGTCCGGTGATGACGTACTGTTCATCCATGCCGGAGATCGGCGCGGCATACGGGTAAGTGCCGATGATGTGGGTGATGCTGGTGAGTCCGTCCGGACGCTGGACGCGTTCCGGCATTCCGTAGACCTCCACGTTGCGGTCGCAGATCGCGTTGGCGATCTTGCCCTGGAGATTGCTGAGGAACTGTTCATAGATGATATAGGACTGCTGGTTCAGGCTGGCTTTTTCATAGCCCAGCCAGGTCGCGACAGTCCAGTCGGTCGTCGAGGCAATGACCCAGGAATCCTTAACGGCACCGGTCGGGATGTTGTAGGCAGCGCCGTCGGTGCCCCAGTCGGTGGTGCCGGTCTTGGCGTAGATCGGATAATCGTCACGCAGGATCTGCATCAGGTTGGCGTAGCCGCCGTATACGTTGGAGTAGAGCAGGTCGCTGATCTGGTAAGCGGACTGCGGGCTGATCGCCTGGACCGGTTTTGATTCGTTATAGATCGGGTTGCGTCCGTTCAGGAATTCGATCCTGGAGATAGTGTGCGGCTTGTTGTACTGGCCGCCGTTGATCAGCGCGGCCTGCGCGCCGGCCATCTGCAGGGTAGAGACGGCAAGCTCGCCGCCGCCGATACCGAACTGGATGTTGAAGTTGCCGGTCGTGACCTGATCGAATCCCATATCGTTCATGTAGTTGACGACGTCTGCTACGGAACTGGCTTCGATGACCTGCTGCAGCGCCTGGATGGCGGTCGTATTCAGTGAGTTGCCCAGTGCATCGCGGATCGTGACTTCACCGCGCCAGTAGCCGCTGAAGTTGCGGATGACGAGGTTGGTGCCCGGATAGACGATCGGTTTGTCTACCAGCGAATGGCTGGTCGACCAGCCCAGAGTCTCAAAGGCCGGGGCATAGTCGAGGATCGGTTTGATCGAGGAACCAGGCTGCTTGTACTGGTCGATCGCGTGGTTCAGCAGCAGTTCGCCGCCCTTGGCGTAGTTGCGTCCGCCGAGGATCGCGTTGATCGAACCGTCTTTCGTATTGACGGAGATCGAAGCGACTTCCATCCATTCATCCGGGAATTCGATCCCTTCGACTCTTTCAGCCTGGATGTCATCCATCAGCGACTGGACTTTCGGTTCCATATAGGTATAGATCTTCATCGGCGTGGTGTACGGATCGGTATTGGTCAGTTCGTACACTTCGCTGACGACAGCGTCGATATACGCCTGGTAGGCGTTTCCGCCGGTCGCGTTCTTGGCGCGGTCTCTCTCATCGACCAGCAGGTCTTCGACCTTGATCGAACGGGCGAGCATTTCCTCTTCTTCGGTGATGTAACCGTGGCGGGCCATCATATGCAGGACCTCGTTGCGGCGTTCCGTCGCCTTGTCGAGGAAGTTGAACGGGTTATAGCGGTAGGGGGCGTTGATGACGCCTGCCAGCATCGCGGATTCCGCGAGGTTCAGCTCGGTGACGCTCTTGCCGAAATAGTATTCCGCAGCTTTTTCGACGCCGCGGATGTTGCGGTTGCCGCCGAAGTTCAGCTTGTTCAGGTAAAGCTCGAAGATGTTGCGCTTGCTGGTCTCGTTCTCCAGTTCCATCGCCAGCGCGATCTCCTGGATCTTACGGGAGACTTTCTTAGGAGCGTTGATGCCGGCTTCATCGTCGACAAAGTAGGTGTTCTTGACGAGCTGCATGGTGAACGTGGATCCGCCCTGGGAGAAACTCATCGTGCGGATGTTGTTGAGCAGCGCCGCGGTGAAACGCGGCACGTCAAAACCGTTGTGGGAGAAGAAACGGGAGTCTTCGACCGCGACGAACGCGTCGATCAGGGAAGTCGGCAGTTCGTTGTAGCCGACGTTCTCGCGGATCGTCATGCCGAGTTCGGCGATCACGTCGCCATTGACATCGTAGACGATACTCGACTCCTGGTTCTGGAAATCGTCGATCTTCAGTTCCGGTTTATCTTTCAGGTTGCTGATCAGAAACAAAGAGCTCGCCAGGATGCCGAGCACTTCGATCAGACAGATGATCGATACGATGATCGCAGCGACGTTCAGTTTATTGACTCTGCGCTTTGGTTTTTGCGTTTTTTTCATAGGATTCCTCAAAATACAGTTCATCCAGGAGGTCCAGATAGGGGACCGGGTTCACGTAACCCGGATGCAGCACATGTCCGTGCTCCTGGATCCACTCGTAGGGCAGCGATTTGCGCGTTTTCGCGTCGTAGAACTCAAGAAAGTCCTCGACTCTGATCAGATAGTCGATGTTGTAGACGACCATCCGGATCAGCAGAAAGGCGATCCCGCCGTGTTCGATGATGGAGCGGAGATGCTCCACCTGGTGCGGATGGATGGAAGAAAAGGGGAATGAGGCCTTGGCCTGGCATTCCTTTGCTTCGAAATCGATGTATTTCCCTCTGTATATCCCGTTGTAGTCCGTTGTGCTGGGGATCTTGAAGTAGGCTTCTGTGATCTTGGCGGCGGAACGCTTGGGATAATCAACTTTAACGATAGTGATCGGCGTCGGTTTTTTATGGACGACCGCTCTGTTTTCCCTTAGGTAATACTGGTTACTCAGATTGATATCCGTCTCGAAACTCATTCCCCGGCGGGAAGCGTTATGCAGAGCTTCTTTCTGATACGTTTTTCGCGAATTGGGATACCTCATCTTTTTACCTTCCATTATTATAGCCATTTCTATATTAAAATGCCAGCACGCTTGTCAAAGGCGGACCTTATCGCTAAAATGAAACAGGGAGAATACGCAAAATGGAAAAGATAAATTTAACACCGGAAGAGATCCTGAATAAGACTTTTGATATCGACCTCAAGGGGTACTCTGCACAGCAGGTAGACGAGTTCATCGATATCATGTTGGAAGATTACCAGAACTACGATGCCAACATCGCGGAACTGGAAGCCCGCATCGGTGCGCTGAATGCGCAGATCGAGGAACTCAAGAAAGAGAACATCGAACTGCAGGGACGCAAGAAAGTTTTCGATCTGACAAATACGACCTCCTACAGCTCCGTCGATCTCCTGAAGAGAGTATCGCGGCTCGAAGAAGAAGTATTTAAAAACAGATAAATCACAGTTCGGCAACCGCTGGGAAACCAGAGGAAAGTCCATGCTCGCACATCCTGTGACGGATGTAGTGTTTGTGCTAAGCGAAACGATAAGCTTAGGCAGGCTTCACGCCTGACGGCTGGTCAGCTTCCTAAGGGAAACTATGGAAGCGCCTGTAAAAGTGCCAAAGAGACGAGACTTACGGAAACGTAAGGAGTGGAACGTGGTAAACCCCGCAAGCGAGAAACCCAAATTTGGTAGGGGAACTCTTACAAGAGAATTTTAATTGAGTAAGGGATAGCTTAGGCTATAGATAAATATTTGTCACTTAACGAAAGTTGAGTACAGAACATGGCTTATTAAGATTATTTTTTTAATTTGTAACCAAAAATAAAGGAGTGAATTATTTTGGATGGAATAGGTGAATCGTTAAGAGAAGCCAGATTATCATCGGGAGTAAGCCTTGAAGAAGTAAGTAGGGATTTAGGGCTTAACGTATTAATACTCGAAAACATTGAAAGTGGTAAAATAGGGGCATTTAAAAATGTTTTAGAATTAAAAACAAATATTTCAGATTATGCAAAATATCTTGGCTTAGACTCTGAAGCATTAGTAGATGAATTCAATGATTATATGTTTGAATACACATCAAAAATTCCTGTTAAAGAGATTGAAAAATCTATTGAACAACAGCAAAAGAAAGAAGGAAAAGAAAAAACCATTTCTTCTCCATATACAGCAGAAAAAAGTAATTCTTTATGGATATATATTGCTATTGGAGTATTGGTGTTTGTTCTAGTGATATTAGCGATATTCTGGTGCACAAAACAAGTTACAACAAGGAATGTGGAAGTATCCACGACAGTATTAAATTATAGGAGGTAATTATGAACTTAGCAAATAAAATTACAATGACAAGAATAGTTTTATCAGTATTATTATTGATAATGTTATTATTCCCTTGGAGTGAGGTTGGTTTTGAATGGCCAACATATGTTATAAAAGGAATAACTAATCCAGTTAATTTGAAATTTCTAATTGCTGGTGGGGTATTTGCTTTTGCGTCAATTACAGATTTCTTAGATGGTTATATTGCAAGAAGTAGAAATATGGTTACAGACTTTGGAAAAGTAACAGATGCTATTGCGGATAAACTATTAGTAAATGGTTTATTGATTATCTTAGCTTATGAAAGAAGTATTTCAGTCGTTATTCCGGTTGTAATTATTTCGAGAGATATTATTGTTGATTCATGTAAGATGATTGCCGGCAACAAAGGCCATGTTGTTGCAGCATCTATTGCGGGAAAAATTAAAACAATATGCATGATGTGTGGATTAACATTAGTATTATTCTATAATATGCCTTTTGAATTTATACATATTCCTGTAGACACAATATTATTGATATTAGCAACATTAATGTCAGTAATATCTGGTGTTCAATATGTAGCTAATTTGAGCGTATATTTTAAAGATATGAAATAGTCTTGTATGGCTATTTTTCTTTTGTTATACTTTAATTGGTGGTAATGTGAAAAAGTATTTAACAATTATAGTTATATTGTTATTATTATGTGCGGGGTGTAAAGTGAAGAATGACAAAACCAAAGGAGAATATAAAATGGTAACTTGTGAAGAGAAAAATGAAATGATTCAAAATGGAGCTATTTTACTAGATGTTAGAAGTGCATCAGAATATGACGAAGATCATTTAGATGGAGCTATCAACCTTGAGTATACCGAATTGGAAAACAAGTTTAATGATCTTGGATATACCAAGGAAACTAAAATAGTTGTATATTGTAGATCTGGAAAAAGAAGTTCCATTGCAGCAGAAACATTAAAAAAGATGGGTTACTTATATGTTTACGACTTAGGTTCAATTAATAATTGTAAATAGCAATCAATAGATTGCTATTTTTATTGGAAAAATACTCTTTAAGTGTAAACCAATAAAAAAAAGAAAAAAATTATTATTTTTTATGATATATTAATAATGGTGATAGTTATGATATATTACTATATATTATATATACTAGGAATATACATATCCATCATAGGGTTCATTAATTTAGCGGGAATCCCTTTTTGGAGAGGTATAATACCAGGTTTAAATATTTCTTATTTAGCTAAAGTAATACACGTACACTGGGTTTATATCATTCTTTTAACATTATGTATAATATTCTTACCAGTAAGAATGCTTTTTGTAACGTCAATTTTCTTTATATTACCATTTGCCATATCGTATTCATATGGTGGTGGTTTTTTTGGAGGGCTGTTAGCAATCGTAGCACCATTTCTTGTATATCCATATTTAGCATTTTTTAAAAGAAGATATAATGAAGATGAGAACTTCTTTGGCGATCATTTTTTGATATTTATAATATTATTTATAATTTCATGCGTAGCATTTTATTTATTCTTTAGACCAATTGAAGGAAATAAACTGATAGATAAAAAGAACGAGGCATATTTTAATAACTTATATATGTCTGATGAAAGAGTGTATAATGAATACTTGACTGATACACAAAAATTAATGTATAAAGATTTAGTAAAAAGTTATAAAAAAAATATTATGGAATTAGATATTGACTTTGTTAAATACAATTGCTTTTCTATGACTGCCTGTGTAACAGATTTTTATATAGCGCATGATGCAATTTATATTGACCACCCAGAAATTCTTAGGGCAAGCGGAATTGGTTATAAAAAAGTCGATGCTGAAACTGGAACTATAAAATTATATAACGCATTAGAATTGTCGTTTGCAAATGATTTGTTCATATACAGAATTGAAAGAATGATTGATGATGTAAAATATGCAACAAAAGATATGACGGATAAGCAAAAGATAATATATGTTTATAAATATATAGATAAATTAGCATATTATGATACAGCATTTATGAGAACGGCAAAAAACCAATCAGCATATAATGTGTTTATAATGCGTA
>JAEEGF010358258.1_pt1 | contig 11199 bp, 6 predicted proteins | sample 9134171 | NCBI WGS metagenome assembly JAEEGF01 (sample SAMN16246542, study PRJNA631951) | gut metagenome | biome: gut microbiome; feature: rumen; material: AP-attached | host: Bos | place: Iran: Karaj | collected 2018-10
AGCTTCTCGACCAGACGGTCGCGAGGTGCGGCGAGAACGACGCGGTCGTCTATGCAGACCGCGACTACCGCCTCACGTGGTTCGAGTTCTCCGAGGAGGTCGACTACGTCGCGAAGGGGCTGATGGCGCTCGGCGTCAAGCGCGGCGAGAAGGTCGCGCTCTGGGCGACGAACGTCCCGCACTGGGTCGTGTTGATGTTCGCGACGGCGAAGATCGGCGCGATTCTCCTTCCGCTCAACATCAACTACAAGTCCGCCGAGATCGACTTCGCGCTGAAGCAGTCGGACGCGGAGAACCTGTTCGTCATCGACGGATACCGCGACTGCGACTACATCGAGGTCCTGAACTCGCTGATCCCCGAGCTCAAGGAGTGTCCGCGCGGCGCGCTCAAGAGCGCGAAGTATCCGCACCTGAAGCGGATGTTCTACCTCGGTCCGAAGAAGCACCGTGGCATGTACTCGCTCAACGAGGTCAAGTCCCTCGCGTGCGAGGTGACGCAGGAGGAGTACCTCGCGCGCCAGGCGACGGTCGACGTAAACGACGTCGTCAACATGCAGTACACGAGCGGCACGACGGGCTTCCCGAAGGGCGTGCAGCTCACGCACCGCAACATCGCGAACGACGGATTCTGGATCGGCGCGTGCCAGAACCTCTCCTCGCGCGACCGCGTGTGCATCCCCGTGCCGCTGTTCCACTGCTTCGGATGCGTCCTCGGCGTGATGAGCTGCGTCAACCACGGCTCGACGATGGTTTTCCTCGAGAAGTTCGATCCGCTGCTCGTCATGAAGTCGATCCAGCGCGAGAAGTGCACGGCGACGTACGGCGTCCCGACGATGTACATCGCGATGCTCGACCATCCGCGCTTCAAGGAGTTCGACTTCTCGTCCCTCAGGACCGGCATCATGTCCGGCTCCGCGTGCCCGGTGCACCGCATGCAGCAGGCGCAGGACAGGATGTTCATGAAGGAGATCACGAACCCGTACGGACTCACCGAGTCCGGCCCCGTGATGACGATGACGCGCTACTTCGAGCCGTCCATCGAGCGCAAGTGCCAGACCATCGGACAGGCGCTCCCCGGCGTCGAGGTCGCGATCATCGATCCCGAGACGCAGGAGCTCGCGCCGATCGGGCAGGACGGCGAGATATGCTGCCGCGGCTTCAACACGATGAAGGGCTACTACAAGATGCCCGAGCAGACGGCGAAGTGCATCGACGAGCGCGGCTGGCTCCACTCCGGCGACATCGGCAGGATGGACGCGGACGGATACTACTACATCACCGGACGCCTCAAGGACCTCATCATCCGCGGCGGAGAGAACATCTCGCCGAAGGAGGTCGAGGACTTCATCGGCACGATGCCGGGCGTGAAGGACGTTGCGGTAGTCGGCTGCCCCTCGAAGAAGTACGGCGAGCAGCCCGCGGCGTTCGTGATCCCCGCGGACGGCGTGACGCTCAAGGAAGAGGACGTCGCGGCGTTCTGCAAGGACAAGATCTCGTGGTTCAAGATCCCGAAGTACGTCCACTTCCTCGACGTCTTCCCGATGACCGCCTCGCAGAAGATACAGAAGTACAAGCTGCGCGAGATGGCGCATGAACTCTGGCCTGACGCCTGATGAGACGCTCTGCCGTATATTCGCATGAACAGCCCCAGCGATGCTTTCGCCGGGGCTGTTTATTAATGGGATGTTCGGCAATTTATGTATGGGATGCGATGGTTGCTCAAGATATGATACAATAAACGCGACAGGACGATGGGATGCAGGTGCATTGCGTTCGGACCTGAAGACGGAAAAAGCATTGAACGGGAAAAGCATGAAAAAGCATTTGATGACACTGGTGTTCTCCGCGGTTGCCGCGGTTGCGTTCGCTGTCAACTTCGACCTTGCCGGCACGTGGCGCCTCGAGAAGGCGTCCGAGCCCAACGTGGCGTGTCCGATCGCCGTGCCGGGAGGCGTCCATTCCGCGCTGCTGAAGGCGGGGCTCATGAAGGACGCGTTCTGGGGTCAGAACGAGAAGGACATGCAGTGGGTCGGGAAGAGCGACTGGAACATCTCGCGCGATTTCGACGTCGGCGCCGAATTCCTCGCGAAGAAGGAGATCGTCCTCCGTCTCGAGGACTGCGACTGCTTCTGCACGGTTTTCGTGAACGGACAGAAGGTCGGCGAGACGACGGACCGCTTCCAGCGCTACACGTTCGACGTGAAGCCGTTCCTGAAGGAAGGCAAGAACACGATCGTCGGCAAGTTCCGGAGCCCTGAGAACGAGGCCGACAAGCGCCGCGAGGCGAAGGGCAGGGCGTTTCCGATGTCCAACGTGATGTGGGCGGAGAACCAGGCGTTCGTGCGCAAGGCCGCGTGCCACGCCGGATGGGACTGGGGCCCAGCGGTGCAGGTGATCGGCTTCTGCGGGACGACCAAGCTCATCGCGACAGACGGTCCGCGCGTCGAGTACGTCTATTCGACGCAGGAGTTCAACGACGACTTCACGCACTGCACGCTCACGATGACGGCGGAGCTTTCCGACGGCAACAAGGTCGAGAAGAAGTTCGAGATCGACAATCCTCCGCTCTGGTGGCCGAACGGCGCGGGCGAGCAGAAGTTCTACACCGTCGGGTTCGAGGCGGCGGGTCAGATGATCGTCAGGAAGATCGGGCTCAGGAAGGTCGAGGTGCTGAACGAGAAGACGGTCAGTGCCTCTGGCAAGGATGAGCTTTCGCTCGTCTTCCGCGTCAACGGACGTCGCCTCTTCATGAAGGGCGCGAACTGGATTCCGTGCTCCGCCTACGAGAATGAGCAGACGCCGGACCGCTACGCGCAGCTCCTCGAAAGCGCGCGCCAGGCGAACATGAACATGATCCGCGTCTGGGGCGGCGGACAGTACGAGAAGGACTGCTTCTACAAACTCTGCGACGAGAAGGGCCTCCTCATTTGGCACGACATGATGTGCTCGTGCGCGGTATATCCGGGCGACGACGCGTTCCTCGGCGAGATCAGGGACGAGGTGACGCACCAGCTCAAGCGCCTCAGGGACCACGCGTCGATCGCGATGTGGTGCGGAGACAACGAGTGCCTCGGCGCAATCGGCTGGTTCGATGTTTCGAGGAAGGATCCCGACTTCTACCGCGGCGAGTGGATCAAGCGCTCGAAGCTTCAGGGAGACCTCGTCGCGAAGTACGATCCGCAGCGTACCTACTGGCCGTCCTCCCCGTGCTGCGGCCCCGGCGACTTCGGCGACGGATGGAAGGAGGACTCGAAGGGCGACATGCACAACTGGGACGTGTGGCACGAAAACCAGCCGTTCGTGAAGTACTACGAGTACCATCCGCGCTTCTGCTCGGAATTCGGCTTCCAGTCGTTCCCCTCGATGGAGATCGCCGAGACGTTCGCGTCGAAGGAGCAGATTCTCGCGCGCGGTCCGGACTTCGAGTGGCACCAGAAGAACCCTGGCGGCAACGAGCGCATCCGCAAGACGTTCGCGCGCTATTTCCGCGAGCCCAAGGACGTCCCCTCGGAACTGCTCCTCTCGCAGTTCCAGCAGGCGATGGCGATCCAGACCGCGGTCGACGCGTGGCGCGCGGAGCAGCCTCGCTGCATGGGCACGCTCATCTGGCAACTGAATGACAACTGGCCCGTCTCTTCTTGGAGCTCGATCGAGTACGGCGGCAAGTGGAAGCCGCTCCACTATCTCGCCAAGCGTTTCTTCGAGCCCGTGCACGTCACGCTCGCGCCCGACGGATCGATCAAGGTGATCAACGACACTGACAAGCCAGTTTCCGGCAAGGTCATCGCGGTGTGCTATTCGTTCGACGGCAGTATGTCAAAGACCTCCGTGGCCTCCGGGGTCACGGTGCCCGCATGCTCCGCCGTCACACTCGAAAAGATCGAGTTGCGGAAGAACTGGGTGCTCGAGCTCCGCTTCGGCGATTCCGTAAACTTCCCCGTGCGCGCGGCGTATAACGACGTCGAGCTTCCGAAGGCGAACGTCAAGGCGGAGATCGACGGCTTCAAGGTGACGCTCACGACTGACAAGCCCGCCTTCTGGGTGTGGATGAACGTTAAGGGCATCCGCGGCGAATTCGACGACAACGCCGTTACGCTCGTTCCGGGCGTGAAGCGCGTCTTCACGTTCGAGCCCGCCGACAAGGCGACGACCCCCGAGGCGTTCAAGGCCGCGTTCTCCGTCACTCATCTCGTGGAGATCACAAAGTAGCCTCGGCGACTTCCGCCGGCAAGGTCACTCGGGCGTCCGTTTCATGCGGGCGCCCGAAACGTTTTGTATTTGGTATAATATACAAAACCACATCTGGGAGAGGTGCAATGACAACACTGATTCTTGCGGCGGTCGCCGCATTTTCGTTTGGAGACATTGAGGTCGGCTGCGAGGAGCGAGGGGACTGGAAGGTCTCTCTCGCGCGCGAAGTCGCGGAAGACGGCGCGGAGGTCGCGAAGATAACGCTTGAGAGCCCGGAGGCGGCGGTTCCGCCGAAGACATGGCTCGCCGTGCAGGTTCCGCAGGCCGGGGCGGACTACGTCTGGAGCGTGAACGAGGACGACTGCGGGCTACGCGCCGACTGGGGTGCGTGGACGCATACCGAGGTCGCGCACGGAATGCCGGTGTTCGTGTACTTCGACGGAAACGACACGAGCCGTCTGGCCGTGGCCGCAGAAGAGTGCGCGAGGCGACTTTCGTACCTCGGCGGCATCCGCGAGGAAGGCGACCTCCTCAGCCTTCGCGTCGAGTGGTTCGTTGCGCCCGAGGCGCCGCTCTCGCGCTATGAGACGCGCGTCAGGTTTGACGCGCGGCAGAAGTACTTCGGCGACGCCGTGAGGGAGTCCGTCAGGTGGATTGAGAAGACAGCGGGCTACGCGCCGTGCGTCGCTCCCGCGGCGGCGTTCGATCCGCTCTACTCCAGCTGGTACAACTTCCACCAGGACGTCCACGACTGCGACATCGAGGCGGAACTCTCGATTGCGTCGAAGCTCGGGATGAAGACGTTCATCGTCGACGACGGATGGCAGACGGACGACACGAACCGCGGCTATGCATACTGCGGCGACTGGCAGGTCTCGAAGCGCCGCTTCCCCGACATGGCCGCGCACGTTAAGCGCGTGCAGGACATGGGCGTCAAGTACATGATGTGGTATTCGGTCCCGTTCGTCGGAACGAAAAGTGCCAACTACGAGCGCTTCCGCGGAAAGTATCTGGTAGACGTTGACGGCGGCATGGGGGCTGGTGTGCTCGATCCGCGCTTCCCCGAAGTGCGCCGATTCCTCGTTGACACGTACGTCAAGGCGGTGAAGGACTGGAACATCGACGGCTTCAAGCTCGACTTCATCGACGCGATGTACTTCCGTGGACAGGACCCCGCCGTTAAGGACGGCTACGCTGGACGCGACATCAAGTCACTTCCGCTCGCCGTCGACAGGCTCATGACCGAGGTCAAGGCGGCGCTCGAGTCCGTCAAGCCAGGCGTCCTCGTAGAGTTTCGCCAGAGCTACGTCGGCCCCGCGATACGCAAGTACGGCAACATGCTGCGCGTGGGGGACTGCCCCGGAAACATGCGCCGCAACCGCTTCGCGATGGCGAACCTGCGCCTCGCCTCGGGCGCGACGGCCGTCCACTCCGACATGCTGGAATGGAACTACGCCGACACTCCCGACCACGCCGCGCTGTACATCATCAACGCGATGTTCGGCGTCGTGCAGTACTCGATGATGCTCCGCGACGCCCCGAAGGAACACCTCGCGATGATTGAGAAGTGGATACGCTTTTCGCAGGATCACCGCGACACCCTGCAGAACGGCAGGTTCGTCCCCCATCATCCGGAGCTCCAGTATCCGTTGATCGAGGCGATCGGTAAGGACGAGACAGTTGTCGGACTCTACGACGACGGTCGCGTCGTTGACGTGCGCGAAGGGACGCGCACCTTCGTGATGAACGCCTCCGGCAAGGATTCGTTCGTTGTCCGCCGCGGCGGGAAGATTTTCGAGGTCGACTGCAAGTCGGGCGACTGGGTCGAAGTGAAGTAGTCAACGAGAAAGGAGTCTGAGGCAATGAAGAACGTACAGGACATAGTGGATCTCGCAAGCGCGTACTACGGAAGCGCCGTGCTCTTCGCGGCGATAGACTGCGATGTGTTCGCGCGTGTAGAGAAGGGCGAGTTCGCGGCAGATGTGCCGCGCGGAATGCGGCTTCTGCTCGACGCTTGCGTGGCCGAGGAGCTGCTGGAGAAGCGCGACGGAAAATACTTCAACACGCAGGCCGCGAAGGCGGCGCTCATCCCCGGCTCGCCTGCGGACCTCACGAAGGCAATCCGCTACAACCGCGACGTCTATCCGGCATGGGGCCGTCTCGCGGAACTCGCGAAGACTGGAAAGCCGGTGGAGCGTCCGGAAATCCATCTCGGCGAAGACGCCGCCCGCACGAAGGCGTTTGCGGCGTCCATGTTCGGACGCGCCATGGGCATCGGCAAGGGAATCGTCCCGATGCTGGAGATCCCTGCGGGCGCGCGCATCCTCGACCTTGCGGGCGGGCCTGGCGCGTACGCGATTCTCATGTGCCAGGCGAATCCGGGCGCGACGTGTGTAACTGTCGACCTGAAGGCGATATCCGCCGAGGCGGCGGGGTATGTCGCGAAGTTCGGTCTTTCGGACCGCATCGAGTGCCGCGCGGGCGACTACCACTCCGACGAATACGAAGCGGAGTCGTACGACGTCGTGACGATCTTCGGAGCGCTCCACCAGGAGAGTCCGGAGCAGATCGTCGACATCCTCCGCCGCGCGCGACGGGCGCTGAAGAAGGGCGGAAAGCTCTTCGTGCTCGACATGATGACGGACGCGACGCACACGGCGCCGAAGTTCTCCGCGCTCTTCGCCGTCAACATGGCGCTCACGACCGAGAACGGATGGGTCTTCTCCGACGAGGAGCTCAAGGGCTGGATGCGCGAAGCTGGCTTCGAGCCGAAGGAAACGCGCCAGGTTCCGCCTCCGATGCCCCACTGGCTCGTGGAGGCGTCGGCCCTCTAAGACGGTCCTCTAAAACAGAAAAACAGAAAGCCGGATGCTGTTGGCACCCGGCTTTCGTTTTCAACGGCAGTGGCGCGCGTTACGCCTTCGGCTGCTCGCCGACCTCGCTGCCTGTTCCACGGATCTTGATGTGGAGCTCGCGGAGCTGCTGCTCGGTCACGTAGTTGGGCGCGCCCATGAGGAGGTCCTGCGCCTTCTGGTTCATCGGGAAGGCGATCACCTCGCGGATGTTGGGCGTGTCGGTGAGGAGCATGACCATGCGGTCAACGCCAGGGGCGATTCCGCCGTGGGGCGGCGCGCCGAACTGGAACGCGCGGTGGAGCGCGCCGAACTTCTTCACGACGTCGTCCTTCGTGTAGCCCGCAATCTCGAACGCCTTGTACATCACCTCGACCTGGTGGTTGCGGATCGCGCCCGAGGAGAGCTCGATGCCGTTGCAGACGACGTCGTACTGGTAAGCCTCGATCGTCAGCGGGTCCTTGGTGTTGAGGGCCTCGAGCCCGCCCTGCGGCATCGAGAAGGGGTTGTGCGAGAAGATGATCTTGCCGGTCTCGGGATCCTTCTCGAAGAACGGGAAGTCGACGATCCAGCAGAACTTGTAGCACTTCTTCTCGCGGATGTCGTTCGTCATGTGGTCCGCGATGTCAGTACGGACGAGCCCCGAGAGCCTGTGGCACTCGTCGACGGGCGCGGCCATGAAGAAGAGCGCGTCGCCAGGCTCCATGCCGGAGATCTTCTTCATCTCCTCGAGCTGGTCGGCCGAGAGGAACTTCGCGATCGGTCCCTTGAGCTCGCCTTCCTTAGTCCAGGAGATGTAGCCGAGTCCCTTGCCTCCGTTCTCCTTGACGAACGCCTCGCGCTTGTCGAACCAGGTGCGGGTCTCGACTCCGACGATTCCCTTGACGAGAAGGCCTTTGACGAGTCCGCCGTTGGCGACGCACGCCGCAAACGCCTTGAAGTCGGCCTTCGCGAAGAAGTCGGACATGTTGATCCACTTGAGCGGGTTCCTGAGGTCGGGCTTGTCGGAGCCGTAGACCATCATCGCGTCGCGGTACTTGATGCGCGGCCAAGGCGCCGCGTTGCACTCCCACGTCGAGAACTTCTTGAACGTCGCGCTCACCACGTCCTCCACGACGGCGAATATCTCGTCCTGCGTGACGTAGCTCATCTCGATGTCCATCTGGTAGAACTCGCCCGGCGAGCGGTCCGCGCGCGCGGCTTCGTCGCGGAAGCACGGCGCGATCTGGAAGTACTTGTCGAAGCCCGAGACCATGAGGAGCTGCTTGAACATCTGCGGCGCCTGCGGAAGGGCGTAGAACATGCCGCGGTGGATGCGGCTCGGCACGAGGTAGTCGCGCGCGCCCTCGGGCGAGGAGGCAGTGAGGATCGGGGTCTGGAACTCGTTGAAGCCCTTGGCCCACATCTGCTCGCGCAGGAAGCGGATCACCTGCGACCTGAGGACTATGTTGTTGTGGAGCTTCTCGCGGCGGAGGTCGAGGAAGCGGTACTGGAGGCGCACGTCCTCCGACTCGTCGGCCTTCTCGTCCGGAATGTAGAGGGGCGTCACCTGCGAGGCGGACTCCATGACGAGCTCGTTCGCCTCAATCTCGATCTCGCCTGTCGGCAGGTCGGGGTTGATCGTGTCGGGCGTGCGGAGCTTCACCTCGCCCGTAACCGTGATGACGCTCTCGAGGTGCGCCTTCTCGACGAGGCCGAAGAAGCTGCGCGAGGGATGGACGACGATCTGCGTGAGGCCGTAGTGGTCGCGGAGGTCCACGAAGAGGATCCCGCCGTGGTCCCTGAGGCGGAACATCCAGCCGGAAAGTCTAACGGTCTTGCCCGCGTCGCTGGCGCGGAGCTCGTTGCAGGTATGGGTACGATACGGATGCATTATGTATTCTCCTGAAAATTGGCGAATATTATACCATATTTTGCGGTTGCTATGGGGCGAATGCATTTGGTAGAATATGCGCCCGAAATGTGTGCCAACCATAGCGAGATCGCCGCGATGCTGCAAGAGGAGGACCTTGAGGCCCTCATGAGGCGTGCCTACGAGGTCAAGACCGCGACCTGGGGACGCCGTGTCGCGCTACGCGGGCTTGTCGAATTCTCCAATATCTGCGCAAAAAACTGCCTTTACTGCGGAATCCGCCGCGGAAACTCAAAGGTTTCGCGTTACAGGATGGACGAATCTGAAATCGTCGATGCCGTCGCATGGGCGGCCGACAACCGCTACGGAAGCGTCGTTCTGCAGTCCGGCGAACTGGAGACGGAGGAGAACGCGGCCTTCATCGAGCGCGTCCTCAAGGCGATACGCGCCCGTCTTGGCGACGGACTCGGCATAACGCTTTCGGTGGGCGAGCAGAGCGAGGCGACCTACCGCCGCTGGCTCGACGCCGGCGCGAACCGGTATCTTCTGCGCATCGAGACCTCTAACCCCGAACTCTACGCACGGTTGCATCCGGCGGACCACTCGTGGAAGCGTCGCCTCGATTGTCTGCGCACGCTCTCGCGCGTCGGCTACATAGTCGGAACGGGCGTGATGATAGGACTCCCCGGCCAGACGATCGACGACCTCGCGCGGGACATCCGCTTCTTTATGGACGAAGGCGTCGACATGATCGGCATGGGTCCGTATCTTGTCCATCCCGACACGCCGCTCGCGGCAGATGCGCCGCGCTCGGAAAAGTCGCGGCTACTGGAACTAACGCTCAGGATGATCGCCGCGGCGCGGCTGATGATTCCGGACGCCAACATCGCGTCTACGACGGCCCTTCAGGCGATAGACCCCGAGGGTCGCGAGAAGGGGCTTCTCGCAGGCGCGAACGTCATAATGCCGAACGTGACGCCCGTAAAGTACAGGGGCGAATACATCCTCTATCCGGACAAACCGTGCACGGGCGAGAGCTCCGAGCTCTGCCGTGGATGCCTAGAGCGGCGGGTGAAGTCCGTCGGCGAGGAGATCGCCTGGGGCGAGAGGGGAGATCCGCTGCACTTCACGAGGAGGACGGCATGAGGGTCGCCGTCGGACTTTCCGGAGGCGTCGACTCGAGCGTCGCCGCGCTGCTCCTGAAGGAGCGCGGATTCGACGTCGTCGGGCTCACGATGAAGCTTTGGCGCGGCACATTTGCCGGCGGAACGCGCGATGCGTGCTATGGCCCCGGAGAGGCGGAGGACATCGAGCGCGCCGAGGCGCTTGCGAAGTCGCTCGGAATCGAATACCGCGTCATCGACTGCGCGGAGGCGTACGAAAAGGCGATCGTCGCGATGTTCCGCGACATATCGCTGAAGGGCGAGACGCCGAATCCGTGTGTGTTCTGCAACGCAGCTATGAAGTTCGGCCTCCTCCCGCGCCTTGCGCGCGAGGCGGGCGTTGAGTTCGACAGGTTCGCTACCGGGCACTACGCGCGCATCGTGCGCGTCGGCGGACGGTTCGCAGTCCGCCGCGCGGTGGACGAGAAGAAGGACCAGAGCTACTTCCTCTACAGGCTTTCGCAGGAGCAGCTCTCGCAGGTGGAGTTTCCGCTCGGGGGGATGACCAAGCGCGAGGTGCGCGCAATCGCCGCGGAACATTCGCTCGCCGCGGCGGACAAGGCGGACTCGCAGGATTTCTATTCGGGTGACAAAAACGAGCTTATCGGCGAAAAGCCGCGCGAGGGTAACATCGTCGACATGTCGGGACGTGTCCTCGGCAGGCACTGCGGATACTGGAACTACACTGTCGGACAGCGCAAGGGGCTCGGCGCGTTTGGCCCGAAGCCGCTCTACGTCGTCCGTCTCGACGCATGCCGCAACGAGGTAGTCCTTGGCACTCGCGAGGAGGCGCACTCGGCGGAGTTCCGCGTTGGGAACATGAACTGGATGGCGCTGGAGCCGACAAAGGGGAAGATCTCCGCGTGCGTGAAGATTCGCTCCACGGGCGCGCCGCTCGGTCCGGTGGAGTTCGAGGACGGACTTTGCCGCGCGCCTGGCGAGGGCCTTTTCGGCGTCGCGCCTGGCCAGTCGGCGGTCTTCTACGACGCCGACGGCACGATCCTCTGTGGCGGAGTCATTCGACGTGCTGACGCAGGCGCAACTGCATGAACGATCCTAGGGTTTTTGCCCGACGGGCGGTGCGCTCAACCGTCGAGCGCGAGTAGGCATCTGTCCAGTACAATAGGAATGCTTTTTTTTG
>JAEEGF010990109.1_pt1 | contig 11199 bp, 7 predicted proteins | sample 9134171 | NCBI WGS metagenome assembly JAEEGF01 (sample SAMN16246542, study PRJNA631951) | gut metagenome | biome: gut microbiome; feature: rumen; material: AP-attached | host: Bos | place: Iran: Karaj | collected 2018-10
CTGCCTGTGTGGAGACAGCCATCGCCATCGCCAAGAAAGGCTCCGCACAAGGTGTTACAGGTCTTACAAGTGACGGGCTCTACGTTTGGGTTCCGTTCTCACCAGTAGATAAGTCCAACGCAGCAAACTACAAGTAATCTGCATTAAATAGGCGTCTCACCATTCTCGCAGGAAGCGAGATTTGGTGAGGCGCCTTTTTATGTCGTATTACAGCAAATCTATAAGTCCCTGAATTCCTTTCTGCTCATAGATCTTTCTGTAATATGAAACTTCATCCTTGATAATGAGGTCAATCTGCTTCATTCCAAGAAGCTCAACCGGAGCCTTGTCGTCAGTCATGATATGGCCTTTTCCGACATAGTTCTGCGCTGTACTCATGACTTTCTGCATCATTGCTGTGAGGTCGGGATTTGCTTCCATGCTTGCGTTGGTTCCGAGTCTTACCATGAAATCATCAGCGTCTGTCGCAAACAGTTCCTTGTTGGTTGCATTCGGAACATCAACAACCGCTACATTATTGAACACATGACTTATAGTATCCGCGAGATAAGTATTGATGCTTGCTTCTCCGTTATAAGCCTTCCCATCAAATCCCTCATCACTGTACATGTTCATATTTACAACCATAACGCCGCCGGGTGCGAGGTGCTCTTTTACCATAGTAAAGAACTCAACCGATGACATCTGGAAAGGAATTGTGATGTCCTGATATGCATCGACCATGATGACATCGTACAGATCCTTGTCAGCTGCCAGGTACGCTCTTCCGTCATAGGTTGTAACCTTAGCATCCTCAGGAAGCTGGAAATACTCATGTGCAAGGTCAGTGATCTTGTCATCGATCTCAACTCCCTCAACATTTACATTGTCGAAATATCTTGAAAGCTGAGTTGCGTAGGTTCCGGAGCCCATGCCCAGGATAAGCACGTTGCAGTCCTCTCCTGCTGCCTCTTTTTCCTTAACACCTGCCATGTAAGGCGCAGCCAGGGCATAATCGTAATACATTCCGGTAAGTGCTCCGTCCTTGATAAGAATGGACTGGACACCGAACAGAACATTAGTTGAAAGAATAACTGTCCTGTCTGTCTCCTTCACCTGAAGGTAGTTATAAACCGACTCACCCTCATAGGTAAGTCCGGTCTCCCAGAATGCAAAGCTGGTATTGTGGCCAAAAGCGACGCAAAGCACGAAAACCAGGATACCAGCAATGATCCTTGTCATATCACTTTTGGCCAGAGTTTTTTTTCCTTCAGCCGGGCTTAAAAAATACACAACAACAAGCGCAAGTAAAACGCCTGCAAAGATCAGAAATGTAACTGCAGTACCTACCGCAGGGATAGTAACAAATGTGGGTACGAAAGTACCGATGATGCTTCCCACTGTGTTTGACGCGCCAAGCGTTCCGATGATCCTGCCGTTATCATCAAGTGAGTCAGTGGTATATTTGGCAAGAGACGGCGTTACCGTTCCCAGCAAGAAGAGCGGGAATACAAATACCACCATACATGCCGCAAAGGCTGCAATAACAAGGAAATTGCTGTTCACTGTAAAGATGATCAGCGCAGAAATCCCAAGGATGATATACTTGCCAACCACCGGTATCAGGCCGATCCAGATAGCTGCAACAAGAATCCTTCTGTACAGTTTATCAGGATTCGGATCCTTATCTGCCTTTCTTCCGCCGTAGATATTACCAAGTGCCATGGCGATCATGATGGTTCCGATGATAATGGTCCAAACGATCTGCGATGAGCTAAAGTAAGGTGCCAGGAGCCTCGATGCCCCCAGTTCCACTGCCATGACGGACATTCCCGCAAAGAATTCCGTCAGGTATAAAAACAATTTGTTCTTTAGAATATTTCTGTTGTTCAAAACTGTAACCTCCCCCTGTTTCGGGCTAATCTTTCCTCGAATATTTATACCATATTTGACCTTCGATTTAAACCTTTTGGTCCCCGGGGACGGAGTCAAGGGACCATTTTCTATATTCTTAATTTCTCTTTAAGTTTGGATTTAGGTAGCCATGCCATAATGAGTCCAGAAAGAGAGGAAAACCAAAATGCTTAGAAAAGAAAAAATCACAACAGCCCTTATGACTGTATTCATTGTATCAACCCTTGCGCTTACCGCATGTTCATCATCAAATGTCAGCGAAATGCTTTCATCAGCAACCGCAACTGAAGCCACAACCGACACAACAGAGCCCACTATGGAAAAAGAGCTCTCGGAGTCCGTAACCAATACACAGGATGAAAATCTTTCTTCATCATCAGCTTCAGCAAGTTCCGACACACTGATCGATACTTCAGATCTCTTTTCCGAGAGAGACCTTGAACAGGAGGCAGACCTCACAGATGCCTACTATATGACTCTTGAAAGCGGCGAGAACATCAGCATCACTCAGGAAGGTGTATATGTGATCAGCGGAGAAGCAACTGATGTTACCATAACCGTTGAAGCGGCAGATACAGATAAAGTGCAGATTGTACTGGACGGAGCAAGCATTACCAACACAACTTCACCTGCAATCTATGTAAAGAGCGCAGACAAGGTATTTGTAACTACAGCAGATGGCACAAGTTCGCTTAAGGTCGCAGGAACCTTTACTGCTGACGGCACAACAAACTTAGATGCAGTTATCTACTCAAAATCAGACCTTGTCCTCAACGGAACAGGAACACTTAACATTGAATCATCAGCCAACGGAATCTCTGCCAAGGACGATCTCAAGATCACAGGCGGAACCTACAATATCACAGCAACAGAAGACGCTGTGGAAGCCAATGACTCCATCAGGATCTACGACGGAACATTTGATATAACAAGTAAAAAAGATGCATTCCACTGCGAAAATTCCGACGACAACACTCTTGGTTATGTATATATCCAGGGCGGAACATTCAAGATAAATGCAACTGATGATGGCATTCAGGCCACAACAGTCCTCATGATAGATGGCGGAACTTTCGATATCACCTCAGCTGAAGGTCTTGAAGCAACTTACGTGCAGATCAACAATGGCACTATAACAATCGAGGCTTCTGACGACGGAATAAACGCAACTCAGAAGAGCACTGCTTACGATGTTGTTATCGAAGTAAACGGCGGCGATATCACAGTCAACATGGGCGCCGGAGACACAGACGGTTTTGATGCCAACGGAAATATCTACATCAACGGCGGAACAATCTCAGTTACCGGAAACTCAGCCTTTGACTGGGACGGCGAAGCTCAGTTAAATGGCGGAACCGTTACAGTAAACGGCGAAGAGGTTACAGAGCTCACCAACCAGATGATGGGTGGTATGGGCGGATTCGGCGGAGGCCGCGGCGGCATGGGCGGTCAGATGCCAAGTGGCGAGATGCCTGAAGGCTTTGACGGACAGATGCCTCAGGATGGCCAGATGCCAGAAGGCGGTCAAATGCCCGGCGGCCAGAACGGACAGTTCCCCGGCGGCGGAAAAGGCGGAAGAATGAACGGCCAGATGCCTAACGACCAGAACACAACCGAAAGCGGATCAAGCAGCAGCCAGGGCTGATTTCATAGTCACAAAAAAGTAGAATTAGTATCTACATGTACTAATTCTACTTTTTATTTTTCACTATTCAATTTATCATCAGGCTGTTCGAAGAAGCCCTATCACTCCAATGACCAGCAATATCGGCAGTGCGATAGATGCAAATCCATATGCAACCATTCCAACAAGAATGAATGGAAGGAACACAATGTAGAACATGAATTTCATTATGCCCCAGGTTGCTTTGAATGCGAAACCAAGCAGTCTGCCGAAGATCATGAAGAACAAAACAAAGAATATGATTGTCATCATATGCGTTCACCTCCTTTTAAAACAAGTTTACTGCCTGCGGGCATCAATAAAAATACTCGTTTCAGTAAAAACAGGGAGGTTATTTTTCTTTTTTGGGCACTTAATCTCCCACTTCCACCACTCCGCCATCCTTGACGGTGACCTTCATTCCGGTCTTAACATATTCAAGGAATTCTTCGCCAAGGCTGTCCACTGTCGGCATCTTGGCATCGGTCCATATGTCTGACAAAAGAACTCCTGCTGCCCCGATGGAATCTATCGGATTTGCAAAAAGCATGCATGCCGGCTGTCTTCCATAATCAGCAGCTGTAAAAAGGATCATTCCTCCGGTTGTGGAGCCGATGGTCTGCGGAAGACACAGCGCCACGCCCGCCATGGGCTTTTTGTAGATGTCAGGGTTGTTCTGGTCTGAACATGTCGCTTTTTTATCTCCTGTCAAAAAACTGGTCTGATAACTTGCAAGTGTATTAAAACCGCCGTGAGAAACCAGTGCCGTTGCGCTGCACTCTCCGGGAATAACTACTCTGCCCTTAAACTCTTTCATTCTTATTACCTCCCATTTCCTGTGATCATCCTGAGTATCTTGTCATCATCATAGAAACGACATGATGTGTAAGTCCTTAGCTTGTTTGAGTTAGTGATGATAGGTACTGAATGAACGAGAGGATTGTCATTGTACATCAAAGGACAGATGTAGCTGATGGTAAGTTTTATTTCCTCCGCCATGCTTTCTTCCTTTGTTCCCTTGATCTCCTTTAAGACACCGGGTGCTGTTGTAAGCACTGTCGGGATCGTAGTTGTCTTTCTGCCTGCTGCTTTAACACCCTCGTAAATATCGTGGATCCATCCGATGAGCTCATTCTTTGATAAATGCGGACATCCGATAAAGCACATCTTTGGCTTGGCATCAGCATTTTTCCAAATAATGGGATAGCTGTCCATAACCCTCTGAATCTCAGCGTCGTCAATAACGTAGGTCTTTGCATCGGGAACAATCAGGCTCTCACCAAGCTCTTTTGCCTCAGGAGTGAGCTTGTCAATGTGATAAAGACCTACGGCTCCGTTAGAAGCGGTAGCGGCTCCGAAGTTCTTGAGATAGTCGCAGACACTTGGCTTAAGCTCAGTTCCAAGGTACTCTGAAAGGCCGTAGACATATGGAACATCCTCCATGACCTTCATACCTATTGCAGAGCCCAGAACCTGTGCAGGTGGGAGTTTGGTTGTCTTTACTTCCACTTTCCAAGTGGCCTTTCTTCCCTCGTCGGTGAGAAGTCCAAACTTGGGAACACATCCCAGGATAGAGCCAAAGAGCTCAATTATTCCTGAGTTTCTGTTGCATCTTGCGCCCAGAACTGAATTAGCATATACAACGGCAGATGACTCTGCCCAGCTAAGGACATCGCCCTTTTTAGGCTTGTTTCCCTGCTCATCAAAATAGCAGGCGCAGGAAAATCCGTCACTGCTCTTAAGTCCCAGCTTATCCAGCTGCTTCTCATATCTCTTTTGCTCCGAATACATGAACTTGTAGAAAACCAGATCCTGTATGGGTCCTGACGGTACATTTTTATCAAGCGGTCTCGGGTCCATAGTAAACTTCTGCTTTGAAACAACGCCCGCCTCGATCAATTCATCCATCAGTTTGTAAACCGGGTCAATAACCTTAAGTCCGAAACTTGTAACCAGATGACCATACTCACCTGTTACCTCAGCCATTTCCTCCGCCCCAAACAATTCGCCGTAGCGAACCAGTGTCTCCATGATCTTGGCATAGGTCTTGCCCTTGCCACCGTCATAGATTTCCTGTTGCTCCTTTGTAAGCCTCATTTCATCTCCTCCTAAATCGTCAAAACCTTGTAGTAAACAAAAAAGGTAGAATCAGTAACTGTCATTACTAATTCTACCATTTTTTCGTATATTATGATTCATCTTTCAAACACATTATTGTTTATGACCACATAGTTGACTCCATTAGTATCTGAATAACCAATGTTCCCGTCACTGTAGATGTAATCCGTCATATAGCCCACATCAGCAGCAATCGTAGCTTTTAAAGACCCATCCTTGTTGATGCTGATCAGCTCTCCATTGCAGGTAAAATAACATTTTTTGAAGACTTTATCCCACAACACTCCGTTAAAGTTATCCTTACCACAATCCGCCAGAAAAACATCCTCTTCGCCTTCCTTGAAGTAATAAAGTTTGAAGTTAGCACCACTTGCACTGTATTCATACTTTTTCAGGAAACCTTCGGAAACTCCATCGGCAATAGTTATATCATCCAAAGATGAAATCTGTTCGCGGAAGACTGTCTTTTTTACCTCACCATGTTCATACACTGATTTATAAACACAATCATCATCCTTATATACGCAGGCCAGTCCATCTGCAGTCCCGGCAAATTGTGGAGCATAACCATTATCCCTCAGCTGCACTGCCAATGTGCAGTCTTCGCTCAGGCAATAGCTTTCCCGTCCGCCATTGATGATCACTGCATCGGCAAGATTGTCTACATCAACAATCGCGCAGTGGTAGTATTCTTCAGTGTAAACTGCCTCTGCATCTACAATGCGTATATCACATGTGCTATCCATACTTACAAGTTCCACCGGATCATCAAGTCCCGGAGCATAATACCACACCTTCTTGTTGTCTGTATAAACTATCTTCTCGCAGGATCTGTTCAAATATCTGTAAGGCACACTATCCGTGGACAGTCTTTTTACCTCTCCATTACTGTAGCAGTACAGACCGTTATCATTGCCCGAATAGAGTTCATAGTATGCTGTATTACCATCGTCAGAAACTGCCACCGGTGTGATCAATCCGTTTTTTCCGACATCTATGACAGTTCCTTCTTTTCCGATACCACCTATAATTACAACTTTTCTGTTTTTCTCAGCGTAGTCATTATAGATGATTGTCTTTCCGTCAGGAGAAAGACATGCCTTGTAACATGCATCAGAAATCAGAGTCTCTTCTCCGGTCTCAATATCATGCAGCCACAAGCCCGCTGATGAAGAACTGTAATAAATCGTTGTTCCATCAAAGTTGATTCCGGCATATGAGACATTACTTGCTATCTGCTTATATGAAAGATCAGCTTCTATCAAAAAGCAATTATTGTTACTTAAAATAACTCCGTACTTTCTGTCTCTGTCAAAAAAGACATCAATTCCCAGGCCATAATCGAGATGGAAATTCGTCAATACCTCTCCGGCATCATTATAAATATACTCATCACTCTCATAGAGCCTGCTCCCGGCATAGTGCTTTTTCTCCGGCTCTTTAACAATTTCAATTCCGTTTTCCCTCTCCGGGTAAACCTCCTCTTCCGGAACATTTTCAGGCACTACTTCCGGGTCGGGCGGAGTCAGATTTATTCCCAGCGTCTCCTCTGTCTTATCCCTGGCATCTCTCGCCACATCGTCAATTCTTTCCGCAGCTGCCGGATTGATAGCCCTGAGGAACCTGTATCCCAGGACCATGGATCCCGTTATTACAGCAGCCATGAATATTGTTATCAAAAGACCTATAAAAAAATTACTACCTTTTTTCATCCTACCTTATCACCTTCATCCCCGTAGTAAACGCGAAAGGATACATAAATATCCTCTCCGTTCCGGAGTCAAACTGTACTGTAAATTTTGTGGGTATATCATCGTCATCCCACCTGACATCTATGATAGTGCCCTCGCCGTATCTTACCTGGCTTATCCGCTCACCTATTATGAGATTCTCAGGCACATCCCTCTCATCCGAAACTGCCTTCTTTTTCTTAAGAAGCGGCGTCGGCTTTTGAAGGACGCCCACTGCCTTCTTCGTTTTCTTTTTCTCGCTCTCAGGCTTTTCTTTTTTCTTATTGATCTCAGAGACAAATATAGATGGCGAGTCGGAATACTTCAGGATATGCAGATTGTCTTTTGCCCTGGTCATCCCGACGTAAAAGATCCTTCTCTCCTCCTCATAGTCCTGCTTCTCCTTGGGAGTTGCCTTCTTGAAGTTTATTACCTTGCCCGGAAGCACGCCATTTATGACATCCATCAGGTAGACGGTGTCATATTCCAATCCCTTGCTGGAATGGATCGTAGACAGGATAAGTTTGCTCCTGTAATTTGGCTTCTCCTCTGTAAGGGTCTGCCTGAGCACATCCAGTCTGTCAAGGAAGCCTTCAATTGTCGGCTCGTTCTTTGCAAGACACTCCAGGATAAAGAGCTTTCCCGTATCCATGTTGTTGTCGCTGAGATATTCGCCATACCCCATGTACTTATCAAGTCTGCCTATGGCCTTGTAGGCCGTCTCTCCTGCCATGTTCCTGAAATGCGTTCTGAGCGCCCTGACGTTGCCGAGGACTCTTTTACCCAGATCTGCGTACTCAGCGGCATCTAAAATACCTATATGCCTCTCATCGGCAATACGGCACATATTCTCTGCATCAGGCTTTCTGAGGAATGTCTGGAACTTGAAGTATATCTTCATGAACAGCTCCGGATCATACGGGCTAAGGCAGAACCTGAGCATGTTAACGACATCAACCACCACACGATGAGTAAAGAAAGCCATGTCCGCGCTCTTTATCCTGTAAGGAACGTTCTCTCTAAGGCACAGATCCACCAACGGAAGCACGCTCTCGTTATCGCGATACAAAACCGCTGTCTGTTCCGTAATGTCTTTTGCCATCTCTAGAAGATACCTGTACTGGGCTTCTCTACTGCCAAGAGTGATAAAACTGACATCTGACTGCGCATCCCTGGTAGCCTTCATGTGTTTTTCATGGCGGCTGAAATTCTTCTGGATAAAGGTATCAGCAACCCCGACTATCCCGGCACATGACCTGTAGTTTCTGTTCATCACAAGCACTTTTGCCCCGGGGTGTTCTTTTTCAAAGTGCAAAAGAGCTTCCGGATAAGCCGCCCTGAATCCATATATGCTCTGATCCTCGTCTCCGACCATAAAGAGATTTCCCTGTTCCCCGGATAAAAGAGCTATGATCATGTGCTGCACTTTCGAGGTATCCTGGGCTTCGTCGACGCATATATATCTGTACTTATCCCTGTAGAACCCCAAAAGGTCTTTTGACCCCTTGAGCATCCTGTAGGCATAGATCATCTGATCGTCGTAGTCCATAAGGCTCCGGGCTTTAAGCTCTTTGTTGTAGCTCTCATAGATCTGAAGAAGCTCAAGTCCTTCGTTCTCGCCGAGCTTTCTGATCTCATCCGTATCAAGCATCATGTTCTTGCAGTAGGTGATAAGAGTCCTTACTGTCTTGATGTCGCTCTCTGTGGGGTATTCCTTCATCACCCTCACAAATATGTCGGTCAGGATCCTGCCCGATAGTTTCTCATCCGTGATCAGGTCAAAAGAGGTTTTCCCGATAAGCTTGCCGTAGTGGCTGATTATCTTGGCGCAGATTCCGTTGATGGTCCTGAATTCAAGCCTCTCGGATATATCCTCGCCAAACAGGCTCCTGAATCTCTCCGCCATGTCTCTTGTTGCAGCCACCGTATAGGTCAGCGTAAGGATACTTTCAGGGGCTATCTCTTTTACATAGAGCATGTACCCGAGCCTGTGCACAAGCACAGTTGTCTTGCCGCTTCCTGGCACCGCCAGAAGAAGCACCGGTCCCTCCACTGTCCTTACAGCCGTAAGCTGTTCATCATTTAATTTATTTCCGTATCTGTCTAAAAATTCCTGTTCAGTCATTTTCTTTTTCTAAATCTCTTTTACCTGTGTCAAAACACCTAAAGAGTATACCTTATCGCGGCCGGGAAATCCAATTAAAAAACCGGCGGAGACTTACACTAGCCTCCACCGGCTTTTAAGGTAAAACATGGTTTTTAATTACTTGTTAGACTGATATGTGTCGTATGCATCCTGCTGGATCTGGATGAAATCGTTATATCCCATTGTCTCAAGAGTAGAGATATAGCCATCCCACTGCTCGTTTACGCCTCCTTCTGTTACCCATGTAGCCTGTGATGCTGTTACATAAGCATCGAGGTCTGTGAACAGAGTTGCAAGAGTTGTAAGCTGATCTGTTGTGTAACTTACGTTAGGATAAGCCTCTTTTGCGTACTTGCTCATTTCCTTATCAAGGGCAAGCTTACTTGCATCACCGTTTGCTCCTGCGTACTTAACTTTGTCGTTAAATCCGTCAGCCACGTACTTAGGTCCGAAATCACGAAGTGACTGGATCCATGCAAATGTATCAGCAGAGTTGCCGTCATCGGGCTCAAGAACTGTATATGTTCCGTCATCAGCCTTGGAGATTGCCTTGTCAAAAGAGCCGTAGAAGTTCTGGATTGATGCATCATCAGTGTAGAACTTGTCTACCCATGCAAGGAGTGGACCGGGGTTCTCGCATTTGTTTGTTACAACGAACTCATATCTTGAGTAGTTCCAGTGCTCAGGATCTGATGAGATGTACTGCTTGCCGTCAGGACCTGCAAGAGCGGGAAGAGCAACATACTGACCTGCATTTGCACCGAAGGTTGAATCTGCTGTCCATCCGGGAGCTGCACCAATGATAGGTGTCTCGTTCATGAGCTTTGCATCACGCATTGAAGAATCTTCTGTGAAGAGTTCAGGATCGATAAGTCCCTTTGCGTAGCAATCATGCATCCACTCGATACCTGCTTTGTAGCCTTCTGTTACAGGAAGGTAAACAGGCTTTCCATCCTGAACTGCCATCATGTATGTTCCGTCAGCACCGATCGTTGTTCCGAAAGGCAGGCAGAAGAACATGACTGAATCAGCGTAGCCCTGTCCGAATGGGATCTCATCGCTTGGATCACCGTTTCCGTTAGCATCCTGCTCCTTGAATGCTGTAAGAACTTCCTCAAACTCCTGATATGTTGTAGGAACTTTAAGTCCCAGGTTATCAAGCCACTGCTTGTTTATGAACATCTGGTTTGCAACAATAGGTCTGCAGGGCTTCTTGGAAGGAAGTCCGTAGATGTGACCGTCAGCTGATGTAGCAAGAGCCTTCATTGTAGGATCTGCTTCCATTATAGCCTTGAAATTAGGCATATACTCGTCTATATATTCATCAAGCGGAATAAATGATCCTGTGTTTGTGAGAACATCTGACTCTGAAAAACAGATCGATCCCATGAAAGCATCGGGAAGATCTCCGCCAGCAAGAAGAACTGCCTTTTTGTCTGCCCAGTCTGAATTAAGGATCGTGTCCCATGTCAGGCTGATCCCAGCTTCCTCTGCAGCCTTGTCAGGGAATCCCAGATGGTAATCCTCACCCCAGTCAGCCCATCTTACAGTTGCAACCTCGTAAGCATTGTCTCCTCCTGCGCTCTCAGTCTGCGCTGCAGGTGCATCTGCAGCCTGAGTTGCATCTGCCGTTGCGGTCTGAGTTGCCG
>JAEEGF011692042.1_pt1 | contig 11199 bp, 9 predicted proteins | sample 9134171 | NCBI WGS metagenome assembly JAEEGF01 (sample SAMN16246542, study PRJNA631951) | gut metagenome | biome: gut microbiome; feature: rumen; material: AP-attached | host: Bos | place: Iran: Karaj | collected 2018-10
TGGTACACATGGAAAAACTACAACATCTTTAATGATTGCTGATATTTTAAGTAAATCACTTGGATGTTCGCAATTCCTTGGAGATGGGAGTGGACATGGTAATCGTAAAAGTAATTTATTAGTGGTGGAATCATGTGAATATAATAAGCATTTTCTTTCATATTCGCCATTTAATACGGTTTTAACAAATATTGAATTAGATCATACAGAAACATATCCGACGATGGAAGATATGATTAAAGCTTTTCAGACTTTTGTAGATAAAACACGTAATCAAGTTATTATTTGCGGTGATGATAAAAATGCTTTAAAACTTAAAGTAAATAATCCTATATATTATGGATTTAATGAAAGTAATAATTTACAAATTCGAAATAAAGAAGTAATAAATGGTAAAACTAAATTTGATGTATATTATAATAATCAATTTTTTGATCATTATGAAGTTAATATGTTTGGTGATCATTTAATTCTTGATGCCGTAGGTTCAATTGCTGTAGCAATGATTTATGATATTGATAAAAAAATAATTAAAGAAGTATTAGAAAACTTTGTTTTTGCAAAACGTCGATTTAATGAAACAATTATTGGTGATAATGTAATAATTGATGATTATGCACATCATCCAACAGAAATAAAAGTAACTTTAGAAGCTGCAAGACAAAAGTATCCTAATAAAGAATTAGTAGCAATTTTTAAACCTAATACATATTCTAGAACACAAAAGTTTTATAAAGAATTTGCAGATTCTCTTAATATTGCAGATAAAGTATATTTAACAGAAATAGATTGTAATCGTGAAAAGAGTGAAGATTATGGAGGAGTTACTTCAAAAGTAATATTTGATTTACTTAAAAATGGAGAAATGATAAGTGAAGAAAACATTGATAGTTTATTAAAACATGATAATGCAGTTATTTGCTTTATGTCATGTGCTTCAATTGCTCACTTAAAAGAGAAATATAAAGAAAAATATAGTAATGAATAGTAAAACAATGATATAATTAAATATAGTAGGTGATATTTGATGGATAATGATTTTGGAATTAAAAATACAGTTGATTTATATAGAAGATTATTGCCAGCTTTAAATTCTAAAAAAAGAGAAATTGAAAGATTAAAAGTAAAAAATATAAGAAATGAAGATATTTGGAACTTTTTAATAAAATATAAATGGAAAACAGTTACTGGACTTAATCTTTCTGATATGGTTGATGATATTTTAAACTATGATAATCAGGAATTAATAAATAATATCACTAGAATAAAAAATAATAATGAAGGAAAAAATACAGAAGCATTATAAATAGGGAGATGATAACTTGACTAAAGATTATACAAGTTACACAATTGATGATTTAATAAAAAAAGTTAAAGTTTATATCCCAAGCGAAACAAGCTTAAATATTATAAGAAAAGCGTATAGATATGCAGAAGAAAAACATAAAGGACAATTAAGGGAAAGTGGAGAAGACTATATTTATCATCCGCTTAGTACAGCGATGATACTTACAACAGTATCTGCTGATTGTGATACTATATGTGCAGGACTTTTGCATGATGTTATAGAAGATTGTGATGTAACAAAACAAGAAATAGAAGACGAATTTAATGCTGATATTGCTAAACTTGTTGATGGTGTATCAAAGATTAGTAAGATGCATTTTTCAACAGAAAATGAAGCATTAGTTGAATATTATAAGAAAATAATTGTTGGAATGAGTGAAGATGTTAGAGTAATAATAATTAAACTTGCAGATAGACTTCATAACATGAGAACTCTATGGGCTCTTCCAAAAGAAAAACAAAAGCAAAAAGCAAAAGAAGTTCTTGAAATACTTGCTCCAATTGCACATCATTTAGGTATTCATAAAATAAAAAGTGAACTTGAAGATTTATCACTTAGATACTTAAAACCTGATGTTTTTTATGATATTGCAGAAAAATTAAATACTACAAAGTTAGAACGAGATAATTCGGTTGCTGAGATGATTAACGAAGTAAGTGATTTATTAAAAGAACATAATATCAAATTTGATATTAAAGGAAGAAGTAAAAGTATTTATAGTATTTATAAGAAAATGGAAAAGGGAAAGAAATTTAGTGAATTATATGACCTATTAGCACTTAGAATACTTGTAGATACTGAACAAGAATGTTATACATCACTTGGATTAATTCATTCAAAATTTAAACCAATGCCAAAAAGATTTAAAGATTATATCGCTATGCCAAAAGTAAATGGATATCAATCTTTACATACAACTATCTTTGGTACAGATGGTCAAATATTTGAAATACAAATAAGAACTCATAAAATGGATGAAATAGCTGAAAATGGAGTAGCAGCACACTGGGCATATAAAGAAAAAAAGAATTTAAATGAAAAATCTCAAAATTCAACAGAAGCTAAATTACAATTTTTTAAATCTATTATGGAACTTGATGTTGAAAAAATGAGTAGTGAAGATTTTGTTAATAGTGTTAAAGATGAAGTACTTGGTGATAGTATTTATGTATATACTCCAAAAGGAGATGTATTTGAACTTCCAAAAGGATCAACTGGTGTAGATTTTGCATATAAAGTACATACTAAAATAGGTGAAACAATGGTAGGGGTAGTTGTTAATGATACTATGGTACCATTATCAACACCACTTAAAGATGGTGACATAGTTAAGATTAATACTAAGAAAGATGCAACACCATCTATGGAATGGCTTGATTATGCTAAAACATCAGGAGCTAGAAATAAGATTAAAGCTTATTTTTCTAAAGTAGATAAAGAAATAAGTTTAGCTAAAGGTAAAGACTTATTCTTAAAAGAAATAAGAAGAAAGAAATTAGTTATTGAAGAAGTAGAAGAAAGAATACCTAATATCTTAAAAGAATTAAAAGTAGCTGATGAAAATGAAATGTATATAGGAATAGGTACTGGTAAATATAGTCCTATATCTTGTGTAGCTTTAGCATTTAAAGAAGATAAAATAACTAAAGAACAATTACTTGAAAAAGTAATTAAGAATAAAGATAATGTTATTGATTTAAAAAATGATGTATTAGTAGATGGTATAGATGAAATAAAAGTAACACTTGCTAGATGTTGTAATCCAATACTTGGAGATGATATAGTAGGGTATATATCTCGTGGTAATGGTATTATTATTCATACTAAGGATTGTCATAATTTAGAGAAATTAGATGAAAGATTAGTAGATGTTAAATGGAATAAGAATATTGTTAAGAAATTTATTACAGTAATAGAGATAACTGCTAGTAAAAAGGAAAATTTATTACTAGATATTATTACTATTACTTCTAGTAATAATATTGGTATATTAAATGCAAATACTATTAGTACACAAACTAATAATATTTATGAATTAACTATTGAAGTTACAGATAGTGAAAAATTAAAGAAATACATGAATGATTTAAAATTTAATAGTGAAATTATAAAAGTAGAAAGAGTGTTCAAATGAGAGTAGTTATTCAAAGGTGCAAAGAAGCATCAGTTAGTTTTGATAATACTACTAATAGTATTGATAAAGGATTAGTAGTGCTTCTTGGCATGACTAATGGGGATACTATTGAAGATGTAAAATATTTAGTAAAAAAGATAGTTAATTTAAGAATATTTGAAGATTCTAATGGTAAAATGAATTATAATGTAAGTGAAATATCTGGTGGAGGTATATTACTTGTTTCTCAATTTACTTTATATGCATCTTGTAAAGATGGTAATAGACCATCATTTACAAATGCATTAAATTATGATGATTCTAATAAATTATATGAATTATTTAAGGAAGAATTAAGTAAGACAGGTATATCTTATGTAACAGGTGAGTTTGGAGCAGATATGAAAGTATCATTAATAAATGATGGACCAGTAACTATAATTATTGATTCAAAAGAGAGGGAATAAATATGAAAAAGAATAGATTATTAAATATATTAATGATTATTGGTATAGTTTTCTTATTATATTTAATGAGAGATTTGTTAAAAGGGGTAACAGTTAAATTATTAGCGATTTTTACGCCATTTATAATAGGTTTTATACTTGCTTATGCATTTTATCCATTTCTTAGATTTATGCAGAAAAAACTACCTAAATGGCTTGGTATAGTTATAATTTTATTAATAGTATTTGGAATACTTGCATATATTATAATTAATATAATTCCGGTATTTACAAATGAATTATCTGATTTATTATCAGGTTTAATTCAATTTATAAAAGATGTTAAATTTAAATATAATATTGATCTAAGTGGTTTACAAGATACATTAACTAAAGGTATTAATAAGATATCTGAAGAATTCACTAAAGATATAGCAGTAACAGGAGGTAAGATAATAAATACTTCAATTAATGTTATTAGTAATTTTATAATTTCTTTAGTAGCATTTATTTATTTCCTTGTAGATATGGATAAGATAAGAGAAAAATTAAAGAAATACTTTAAATTAAAAAGTAAGAAAACATATAATCTTGTTAGAGATATAGATGTATCTTGTACTTCTTATTTTAAAGGGTTATTTATTAATGTATTAATTATGTTTATTGAATATACATTACTTTATAGAATAATTGGTCATCCACACTTCTTATTACTTGGTATAGTCGCAGCATTTTCACCATTAATACCTTATTTTGGAGGTATTATAATGAATATAATAGCAATTATAACTGCTTCAGTTATATCTCCAACATTATTAGTATTATCAGTTATAATTATGCTTATATTCCCTCAAATAGATGGATATATAATTGCTCCTAAGATATATGGTAAAACTAATAAAGTACCTGCTTTATTAACAATATTTGCAGTATTTGCAGGAGGAGTACTTGGAGGTTTTATTGGAATAATTATTGCACTTCCAATTACAATTATAATTCAAACTATATATAAGAATTATGATGATGAAATATCTAAAAAGATTAGTGATTTAAAAGAAAAAATATAAAAAGATAGCATTTGCTATCTTTTTTATTATTAATAGGGGAATATTTATTTTTTCTTGCGAATATATTAAGTAGGAGGATCTATGAAGAACATTACAAATTATACTAAAGAAGTATTTGAAAAGATTAAACATATTGATGAAGAAGGCAATGAATATTGGTACGCAAGAGAACTTATGTCAGCTTTAGAATACGTAAAATGGCAAAAATTTAAAGAGGTAATATCAAAGGCAAAATTAGCTTGTACTGCTAGTGGATATAATGTTTCTGACCATTTTACCGGTTCCGGTAAAATGGTTGATATAGGATCAAATACTAAAAGAAAAGTAGATGATTACAAATTAACTCGTTATGCCTGTTATTTAATTTCTATGAATGGTGCTTCGAGGAAGAAAGTGATTGCACTTGCCCAAACTTATTTTGCAGTGCAAACAAGGAGACAAGAATTACTTGATGAGGAATATAAGTTTCTATCTGAGGATGAAAGAAGACTAAAGATAAGAAAACAAGTAAAAGAGGGTAATTATGGCCTTAATAGGACTGCAGTTAAGTCAGGAGTAAAGAATCTTGCTGAATTCCATAACGCTGGGTATAAAGGACTTTATAATGGCGAGACAGCAGATGATATATTTAAAAGAAAAGGGCTTAAATATAGACAGGATATTTTAGACAATATGGGTAGTGAAGAGTTAGCAGCTAATTTATTTAGAATAACTCAGACGGATAGTAAATTAAAAAGAGATAATGTTGATAATGAATATGAAGCAAATATTACTCACTATAAGATAGGTAAAAAAGTAAGGGATACTATAAAAGAATTAGGTGGTACTATGCCTGAAGAATTACCTAAACCAAAATCTTCTATTAAAGAGATTGATAATAAAAAAACATAATCATTTTTTTATGATTATGTTTTTTATTTCTTTTTTAATTAATGATTCATCATTTGTTAATAATGAATATATTTTAGTTACTTTTAATTCTAATTCCATTTCTTTATTAAAATTAGTATAGATAGGTAAAGTAACTTCTTTTTTAATATCATGAAGATATTTTCTTCCTTTTTTATTAAAACCTAAAACTCTTAGATATTTTATGCTTTTTCTTTTTTTATTTTCTTCTTTAGTATATCCAGTTAATATATGAATTAGCATTCTAGATAATTTATTATAAGTATATCTTTTTGATTTTAGATTTAATATTAATTCATCTAGAGTATTAGATTTATTAATTTCATTTATTATTTTATTTTCAATGCCTTCATCTACATCTAAATATTTAGATAAATCATCATCAGATAATATTTTATATTTTAAATAATTAAATATATCTACATTATAATAATTCTTAATAGCATTTTTAGGTGCATATTTAGATATATCTATTTTATTAAGATTCTTTCTAATAAGATTAGCACTTATTATATTTCCTTCAACTTTTTTAGAATTAAAATCATTAGTTCTTTTAATAGTTAATGGAGTAATACCAGCATTTTGTTTTTTTATTTCTCTTATATAACAAAGCCCTAATATATCATTAGGAGTATCTACTTCTTCACCATGAAGATGGTGCAAAGCTTTTGATGATGCAGAAGGGAAACTAATACCTTTTTTCATTAACTTAGATACTTCATAATTATATTCTACTGTGTTTTGAATAGAAGCTAAATTATTTAGTTTTACTATATCATTTGATTCTGATCCAAATACTAGATATTCTGCTTTTAATGCTTTCAATATTTCAATAGTGCCTTTAGCAAATATATCACTACTTTGAGTAGAGAACTCAAATGGAAGTTCAATAACTAAATCAACGCCATTATTAAGTGCTATTTCTGTTTTATCCCATTTATTTAATATTGATAAATCTCCTCTTTGAGTATAATGAGAAGACATAACTAATACTATTAATGGATTTGTAAACATTTCTTTAATTTTATTTATATGATATAGATGACCATTATGAAATGGATTATATTCACAAATTATTCCAACTATTTCCATATTATCACCTATAAAGAACCAAATTCATTCTTTTGAGCTAGTTCTGGAACATATACTTTTAAGAATGAATTTAGGGAAGGAATCATTTTAGCATAACCTTCGATGCGATAAAGAGAACCTTCACTCATATTACTTTTAGTAGATTCATATAATTTGTTAAAATCAAATATTATTTGGTCTTTAGAAAGAATCTTTTCTTCACCATTTGCAAATTTTACTTCATAGATTGGTTTTCCTTGAGATATTTTACTATCTACAGGGGATATGGCTTTGATAGCACCTGTATTTGCTAATAAAAAATACATATATGTTAAAGTTAAATCATAGTTTTGAATTTCAGCTTTTATTGAATATTTTTCATCTATTTCTTCTATAGGTTTTTCTCCTTTAAGAACTTCATCGATATATAAAAACCTTAACATTGTTACTCTGTGACGCCCATTGTCTCCTACCATATATTTTCCATACTTTACTTCGGATAAATATATATGGTCTTTATCAAATGTTGATTGTATGGCTTTTATCATTTCATCTTTTGACATCTTTAAAAGGTCTTTATGCTTTTTGTAAGTTTCATTTAATGCTTCTAATACATTTTTACATCCCTCATTAGGCATTTCTCCAATAATATCTCTTATATAAATTTCATCATAAAGTGGTGTTGGACATTTTACTGGACAATCTATAAGTATAGGATTAAAATTACTTCTATTAGCATTTTTTGCTAATTCAGAATTAGCAATATTATTTATATCTGCTTCACTTATACCATTTCTCTCACAGAATTCTAATAATTCATCGTTTAATTCATAATTAACTGTTTTTGGAATTTGTATATGCTCCATGTAAACACCTCATCATTCTAACTATATTTTATCAAATAATGCTTAATAATTAAAGATAAAAATGGTATAATTATTTATAGGGTGAATTTATGAAAAGTATATTCAGTATTACAAGAAATAAGTTAGAAGATTATTTCTTAGAAAAAGGCGAAAAGAAGTTTAAAGCTACTCAAGTATTTGAGTGGATTTATAGAAAAGGTGTTAGATCATTTGATGATATGACTAATTTAAAGAAAGAAACTATTGATATGTTAAAAGAAGATTTTTCTTTTAATGAAATTAAAATGGTTGAAAAAGAAGAAGATGAACTTGTTAAAAAATATTTATTTGAGTTATCTGATGGTAATAAGATAGAAAGTGTATTAATGGTTCATGATTATGGTCTTAGTATATGTATATCCTCACAAATTGGGTGTAATATGGGGTGTGCATTTTGTCAAAGTGGAAGACTTAAAAAAATTAGAAATCTAACTGTTGATGAAATGCTACTTCAAATTATGGAAGTAGAAAAAGATGTAGGGGAAAGAATAAGTCATGTAGTAGTCATGGGAATAGGAGAACCATTTGATAACTATGATAATTTTATAGACTTTATAAATATAGTTACTGATGCTTATGGGCTTGCTATTGGTCAAAGACATATTACAGTTTCTACTAGTGGTATAGTACCTAAGATTAAGTTATTTGCAGACTTAGAAAGCGGTGTAAACTTGGCAATAAGTTTACATGCTCCAAATAATAAACTTAGAAGTTCATTAATGAAGATTAATAATGCGTATAATATAGAAGAAATAATCGATGCTATTAAGTATTATTTAGATAAAACTAATAGGAGAGTTACCTTTGAATATATAATGCTAAAAGATGTTAATGATACAGATGAATGTGCTATAGAATTAAGTAAATTATTAAAAGGAATTAACTGTTATGTTAATTTAATACCATATAATGAAACTGAAAATATTGAATTTAAAAGATCAAACACTAGTCAAATAGCTAGATTTTATGATATACTAAAGAAGAATAATATAAATGTAACAATAAGAAAAGAATTTGGATCTAATGTTTCTGCAGCGTGTGGACAACTTAGAGCAAAAGTAGAAGGAGAATAGATATGGATAGTTATTATTTAACGGATACAGGAAGAGTTAGAGAACATAATGAAGATAGTGTAACAATTATAAAAAATTTAAATGATGAATATTTACTTGCTGTTGCAGATGGTATGGGTGGACATAAAGCAGGCGAAGTAGCTAGTTCTATTGTTATTGAACATTTAACTAAAGCATTTAATGAAATGGAAAAACTAGGAGATAAAGCTAGTACAGTTAAATGGCTTAGAAAACAAGTAGAAGAAATAAATAATGAAATATTTGATTATACTAGTTCTCATCCAGAAAGTAAGGGTATGGGCTCTACTTTAGTTCTTGCTATTTATACTAAAGATTATTTATTATTTGGTAATATTGGAGATAGTTCTGGATTTGTATTTAAAGATAATGAATTATTTAAAATAACTAAAGATCATACTTTAGTTAATTTACTTGTTAAGAATGGTGAATTAACTCCAGAAGAAGCTAAAAATCATCCTAAGAAAAATATTCTTATGAGAGCACTTGGTGCTAATAATCCTATTGAAATAGACATATTTGATGTTGAAGATGAAATTGAAGGTATAGTATTATGTTCTGATGGATTAACTGCTATGCTTAATAATACACAAATAGAAAAAGTATTATTACAAGAAGGACCACTAGAAGAAAAAGTAATTAAGCTTATTAGAAAAGCTAATATTAGAGGTGGTACTGATAATATTTCAATTGCATGTTTATTTCCTAAGGAGGCAGAATAAAAATGATTTCAAAGGGGCAAAAAATAAATGATAGATATGAAGTAAGAAAACTAATTGGTGAAGGAGGAATGGCAAATGTTTATCTAGGATATGATACTATTCTAGAAAGAGATGTTGCTATCAAAGTACTAAGAGGTGATCTTGCTGATGATGAAAAATTTGTTAGAAGATTTAGAAGAGAAGCACAAAATGCATCTTTACTTAGTCATCCAAATATTGTTCAAATATATGACGTTGGTGAAGATGATGGTAACTTTTATATAGTAATGGAATATATAAAAGGTCAAACTCTAAAACAATTAATAAAGAAAAGAGGAAGATTATCTGTTCCTGAAACAGTAGATATAGTATCTCAATTAACTGATGGACTAGCACATGCCCATGATAGTTATATAATTCATAGAGATATTAAACCTCAAAATATAATGATATTAGAAGATGGTATGGTTAAAATAACAGATTTTGGTATAGCTATGGCTATTAATGCATCTGATTTAACTCAAACTAATTCAGTTATGGGATCAGTACATTATTTACCACCAGAACAAGCTAGTGGTAAAGGATCTACTATTAAATCTGATATTTATTCACTTGGTATACTTATGTATGAAATGTTAGCAGGTACAATGCCTTTTAAAGGAGAAACTGCAGTAGAAATAGCAATGAAACATTTAAAGAATCCTATGCCAAGTATAAGAAAAGAAAATCCTACTGTACCACAATCTTTAGAAAATATAATATTAAAAGCTACTGCTAAAAATACTAAAAATAGATATAACAATGTAAGAGAAGTTTATGATGATATTAAAACTTGTCTTGATAAATCTAGAAAAGATGAAAAAAGAATAGTATTTAAATATCCAGAAAATGAATATAGTGATGAAAATACACAAGTAGTTAATAATTTAAAAGATGAAATTAAAGCTAAAGAAGAAGAAAAAAATAAGAAAAAAGAAGAATTAATAGTTAAAGAAATAGAAGAAAATGAATATAGTGATAAAAAACTAAATGCATTTACTAAAATATTAATAGCATTAGTAGGTGTATTAGTAGTAGCGTTATTAACTGTATTTATAATTATTCCTAATTTAACTGTTTCAAAAGATATAACAGTACCAGATGTATCTGGATTAACTAAAGCTAGCGCAAGAGATAAATTAGAAAAATTAGGTTTAAAAGTTGATACTAAAACTAAGACTGATTATACTTCTGAAGTAGAAAAAGGTAAGATTTCTAAGACTGATCCTGCTGCAGGTTCTAAAGTTAAAAAAGGAGCTAAAATTACTTTATATAAATCATCTGGATCAGATAAAGTTAAGATAGAAGACTATACTGGACAAGATGTTAATAAAGTACAAGCTAAGCTTGAATTACAAGGATTAAATGTAATTGTAGAAACTATTAAAGTAGAAAATAAAGATGATTATGAAGGTAAAGAAGATACTATAGTAGATCAAAATCCTAAAGAAGGAGAATTAGAAGTAGGAGGAATTATTAAATTATATACTCCAAATATGACTGAAGTAT
>JAEEGF010609328.1_pt1 | contig 11197 bp, 8 predicted proteins | sample 9134171 | NCBI WGS metagenome assembly JAEEGF01 (sample SAMN16246542, study PRJNA631951) | gut metagenome | biome: gut microbiome; feature: rumen; material: AP-attached | host: Bos | place: Iran: Karaj | collected 2018-10
GCTTGCGCTGAGCCCCCCTCTTAACCTTCCGTCACCGGGCAGGTGTCAGGCCACATATGTCATCTTAACGATTTAGCGTAGCCATGTGTTTTTGGTAAACAGTCGCCTGGGCCATTTCTCTGCGCCCTCCGCTAGGAGGGTCCCCTTCTCCCGAAGTTACGGGGTCAATTTGCCTAGTTCCTTAGCCATGATTCACTCGAGCACCTTAGGATCCTCTCCTCACCCACCTGTGTCGGTTTACGGTACGGGTCGTGATGCGCTTAACGGTCACATGATTTTCTCGCAAGTATGATTACCAGCTCTGTCCGCTCCGCCGAAGCTTCGCGGTACTGTCGGGTTTCAGTCGCCCTACGCCCTTCAACGTGCTATTCCGTCAGCACGCGGCTGTGTCACTCCTCGGTCTCATGCTCCCCTGCATCACGAGTGCCGGAATGTTGACCGGCTGGCCATCACGTGCGCCTCTCGGCTTCCGCTTAGGTCCCGACTTACCCTGATCCGTTTAACGTTGTTCAGGAAACCTTGGGTTTTCGGTGTGATAATTTCCATTATCATTGTCGTTACTTATGCCTACATTTTCTTTTCCGACCGCTCCAGCAGAACTCACGTCCCACCTTCAACGCTGACCGGAATGCTCCCCTACCACTGCACGTTACCGTGCAGTCCGTAGCTTCGGCGGCAGTCTTGATGCCCGCTCATCATCCACGCGTCACCGCTCGACTAGTGAGCTGTTACGCACTCTTTGAATGAATAGCTGCTTCCAAGCTAACATCCTAGCTGTCACTGCGATGTCACTTCGTTCTGTCTCAACTTAAACTGCTCTTGGGGGCCTTAGCTGACGGTCTGGGCTCTTACCCTTTTGCCCACGGATATTAGCACCCGCAGACTCACTCCCGACCTGGAGCCTTCGCGCATTCGGAGTTTGTCAGAAATCGATAGGCGATGAAGCCCTCTTTTCCTATCAGTAGCTCTACCTCACGAAGGTATGGTCGAGGCTGTCCCTAAAGACATTTCGGGGAGTACGAGCTATCTCCCAGTTTGATTGGCCTTTCACTCCTACCCACGCCTCATCCAAGCCCTTTTCAACGGAAACTGGTTCGGGCCTCCAGTGCCTGTTACGGCACCTTCACCCTGGACATGGGTAGATCACTAGGTTTCGCGTCTGTTCCTGCCGACTGAACGCCCTGTTCAGACTCGCTCTCGCTACGGCTTACGTCCCTGAAGGACTTAACCTCGCCGGCAAGAAACAACTCGTAGGCTCATTATGCAAAAGGCACGCCGTCGTCCCTTGAAGGACTCCGACCGCTTGTAAACGAACGGTTTCAGGTTCTATTTCACTCCCCTGTTCGGGGTGCTTCCCACCTTTCCCTCACGGTACTGGTCCACTATCGGTCTTCCGACTGTATTTAGCCTTGCGGCGTGGTCGCCGCAGATTCAGACAGGATTCCACGTGTCCCGCCCTACTCAGGTGGCGCTCCCTGACGTCCCTCGTTACCCGTACGGGGCTTTCACCCTCTACGGCGCATATTTCCATCTGCTTCTGGTTCCTTGGACATCGCTTTGAGCGCTCCTACAACCCCGGTCGGTCCGTGAACCGGCCGGTTTAGGCTCTTCCCGTTTCGATCGCCACTACTCCGGGAATCGATATTTCTTTCTTTTCCTGCGGGTACTAAGATGTTTCAGTTCCCCGCGTTACCTCCACCCTCGCGGGTGGTGACAGGCCTTCAGCCTGCCGGGTTGCCCCATTCGGACATCTCCGGATCAATTCCTGTTTGCGGATCCCCGGAGCTTTTCGCAGCTTACCACGTCCTTCATCGTCATCGGAAGCCTAGGCATCCTCCGTTCGCTCTTGTTCTCTTTCTCGTGAATCATTTGCGACTACATAGTCTCAAATGTATTTGCCTATGAAATTGCAGTCCCTTAATGCAACTCGAAAAAACTCGAATTTTATTATCAGACTTAATCTCTTTTTACTTCTTTACCTCTTTGTGTCTCTCAGTATTGTCAAAGATCATTGTCCGTTTGGAAAACCCTTTTTCCGAAACGGGCTGCAAAGATACGCACTTTTTCGGAACCTCCAAACTTTTTTCGCATTTTTTTCTTATTTTCGCACACTATGAGCAAAAAAATAAAACCTAACGCCCCCCAGGTCACCGGCTACTCGGTGACATTCGGCCTTCTCATGACAGTACTTTTTTCGGCGGCAGCCGCCTACCTCGGCCTTAAGGTAGGCCAGGTGTTCGAAGCCGCCATCCCCATCGCAATCCTCGCCGTAGGCGTCTCCAGCGCACTCGGCCGCAAGGATTCCCTGGGCGAGAACGTCATCATCCAGAGCATTGGAGCCTGCAGCGGCGTCATCGTCGCGGGGGCCATCTTCACCCTCCCGGCCATATATATATTAGGATTGGATGTATCCTTCACGCATATGTTCCTGAGCAGTCTGCTGGGCGGCGTGCTGGGAATCCTCTTCCTCATCCCCTTCCGTAAATATTTCGTGAAGGAGATGGACGGGCAGTATCCCTTCCCCGAGGCAACCGCCACCACCCAGGTGCTGGTGAACGGCGAGGGAGGCGGCAAGGGCGCTAAGACCCTGGCGCTCGCCGGCCTCATCGGAGGTCTGTACGACTTCGCCATCGCCACCTTCGGAGCCTGGGCAGAGACCATCTCCACCACCTTCATAGGCATAGGGCACGCCATCGCCGACAAAGCGAAGGTAGTTCTCAAACTCGACACAGGTGCTGCCGTGCTGGGCCTGGGATATATCATCGGATTCAAGTACTCCCTCATAATCTGCCTGGGAAGCCTGCTGGTGTGGCTGCTCATCATCCCCGGATTCAACCTCCTCTTCGGCGGGCAGGTGCTGGATTTCATGGGCAGCGGCATTGCCCAGACCGTAGGGCAGATGAGCGCGGATGAGATCTTCCGCACGTACGCGCGCCATATAGGTATCGGCGGCATCGCGACCGCCGGCATCTTCGGCATCATCAAGAATGCCGGGGTCATCAAGAGCGCCATCGGCCTTGCCGGGAAAGAATTCGGCAAGAAGGGCGGAGCGGCCGAGGCCGTGGAGGAATCCGACAGGGATATAAAGATGAAGACGGTGGTCACGGGCATAGTGATAGCCCTGCTGGCGGTGTTCGCCTTCTTTGCCTTCGGCGGAATGGTGGAGAACGTCTGGCAGGCGATAGTGGGCCTGCTGATAGTCACCATCATCTCCTTCCTCTTCACCACCGTGGCTGCGAACGCCATTGCCATCGTGGGCAGCAACCCTGTATCCGGTATGACCATAATGACCCTCATCATCACCGCCCTGGTGCTGGTTGCCACCGGCCTTAAGGGCAATGCGGGGATGGTGGCTGCGATGGTCATTGGCGGCGTGGTATGCACGGCCCTCAGTATGGCGGGCGGATTCATCACCGACCTGAAGATAGGATACAACCTCGGCACCACCCCTGCCAAGCAGGAGGCCTGGAAGTTCCTCGGCACCCTGGTGGCAGCTGCTACCGTGGGCGGAGTGATGCTGGTGCTGAACAAGACCTACGGATTCGTGGGAGAAGGGGCGCTGGTAGCTCCCCAGGCCAATGCGATGGCAGCGGTCATCCAACCTATGATGAACGATGGAAGCGCCCCCTGGCTGCTCTACGGCATAGGCGCAGCCATCGCAACGCTGCTTACCGTATGCAAAGTGCCCGCCCTGGCCTTCTGCCTCGGCATGTTCATCCCCCTCGACCTCAACCTGCCCCTGCTCGTGGGCGGAGCCATCAGCTGGTACGTAAGCACGCGCTCCAAGGACGAGGCTGTGAACGAGGCGCGCCAGGAAAAGGGTACGCTGATCGCTTCCGGCTTCATCGCCGGCGGCGCGCTGATGGGGGTTGTTTCTGCGATCCTGAAGTTCGCGGGAGTGGATTGGTTCCTCGCCTCCTGGAATGACGCCGCCGATCACCTGGCCTCCGGCGCGGAGATGATCGCGGTCGTGCCCTTCCTGCTGCTGATCGTCTATATGGTTCGCGCCAGCCTTTCTAAGAAATAACCTCTGGAGGCCAAGCTGCTGACACTCAGCGACTTATACGAAATGCCTGCCGCGAATTCGCGGCAGGCATTTCGTATAACTGACAGTATATCAGGCGATTAGGCTCCAGCGGCAAAGGCGGCCAGGATGTTGAGAATCACCTGCGAGGCTTTTTGCATGGATTCGAGGGGAACCCACTCGAACTTGCCGTGGAAGTTCAGGCCGCCGGCGAAGATGTTGGGGCAGGGAAGGCCGCGGAAGGAGAGGTTGGCGCCGTCGGTGCCACCGCGGATGGGCTGGACCTTGGGCTCGACGCCTGCGTCGGCGATGGCCTTCATCGCAATCTCGACTATCTTGTAGTGGGGCTCCACCTGCTCGCGCATGTTGTAGTACTGATCTTTCAGCACCAGGGTGGCGGTGCCCTCACCGTAGCGGGAGTTGATGAAATCGGTGCATTCCTGCATCACGGCCTTCTTCTTCTCGAAAAGCTCGCGGCTGTGGTCGCGGATGATGTAGGCGATGTCGGCCTCTTCGACGCTTCCCTTGAAGGAAATCAGATGGAAGAAGCCTTCGTAGTCCTGGGTGAATTCGGGGCGCTGATCCACCGGCAGCAGGGAGTTCAGCGCCTGGCCGATCAGGATGGCATTGCGCATCTTCCCTTTCGCGTAGCCGGGATGCACGTTGCAGCCCTGGATATGTATCTTGGCAGATGCGGCGTTGAAGTTCTCGAACTCCAGTTCGCCCACCTCGCCGCCATCCATCGTGTAAGCGTAGGCGGCATCGAACTTGGCCACGTCGAACTTCACCACTCCGCGGCCGATTTCCTCGTCGGGAGTGAATCCGATGCGGATGGGGCCGTGCTTGAATTCGGGGTGGGATACGATGTACTGCACGGCATCCATTATCTCGGCCACGCCGGCCTTGTCGTCGGCGCCGAGCAGGGTGGTTCCGTCGGTGGTGATGATGGTTTCTCCCTTATGCGCGAGCAGTTCGGGGAATTCCGAGGTCCTGAGGGCGAGGCCGGGCACGCCTTTGAGTGGGATGTCGGAGCCGTCGTAGTCTTTGATTATCTGGGGACGGACATTCTCGCCGGAGGCATCAGGGGCGGTATCGACGTGGGAGATGAATCCCACGGCGGGCACATCCGCATCGACATTCGAAGGGATGCGGCCCATTACGTATCCGTATTCATCGAGGGAGGCCTCTACTCCCAGCTCATTCAACTCCTGACACAGGAGTTTCAGCAGGTTCAGCTGCTTCGCCGTGGAGGGTTGGCTTTCCGAGTTCTCGTTGCTCTGGGTGTCCACCTTGACGTACCTCAGGAAGCGGTCCAGGATCTTTTCCATCTGTATTATTCTGTTTAGATTTATTCTTGCGTGCCAGGCGGGCCTGCTGGCGCTCGTACTTCTTGCGGTAGCGCGCGACGTACTTCTCCAGTTTGCGGGCATCCGCCTCGTCCTGCAGGCGTTGTTTCTCAGCCACCCTCTCCTCCCGGGCCTTCTTGCGCTCTTCCTTCTTGCGGAGCTTCTCGGCGGCCTTGGCCGCATCTATCGAATCCGCTTTGGCCCAGCGGGCTTCGCGGGCGGCCAGCTTTTCGAGGTAGGCCTTTTCGCGCAGTTCCTTTTTGGTGGGGGTCGGGCCGGCGATGACGGTGGTGTCGGAGGGATTGCCGGTCAGGCCGGCAATGACGGTGGAATCGGTCAAGCCGGCAATGACAGTGGTGTCGGCAATGACGGCGGTGGTGTCGGAGGGATTGCCGGTCGGGCCGGCAATGACAGTTGTGTCGGCAATGACGGTGGTGGTGTCGGCAATGACGGCGGGCGGGGCGGGCGCCTTGGGCTTATTCTTCGCAGCCTCGATGGCAGCGTACACCTTGCTCATATAACCCGGGAAATAAATCTCCGTCTGCTTGAAGGAGGTCTTGGGCCGGGCCTCGTATTCCTTGCGTTCCGACTGGCGCACCACCAGGTCGGTGATATCCTCCTTGCCCTGAGGCTGAAGCTGCGGCAGCCACTCGAATCCCCTCATAGTGCGGTCGGATTCCACCAGCTGCGGAAGGGGATAGGCATCGTTCTTCGGGGCGTCGAAATAATGTATGGACTGCAGTTCTCCGCCCTGGAAGGTCGCAGAGAGCATCTTGGAATCCACCTTGTTGACAGTCGCGAATTCCTCTTTTTCCTTGAGGAAGAAGATGGCGTTGGCACCGCCCATCGCGTCGAAGCGGCGCAGGGCGGAAGTGGTGTCGAAGTAGGCCATCACCTCCGTGGCCCGTATCTGGTCGAAGAGCTGGGGGGTCTCCTGGGTGATGATGAAGGCGTTGCTCATCAGGCTGGCCCTGTCGAGGCCGGCGGAGTTGACCAGCACCCCTATGCTGTCGGCGGTGTACTGACGGTTGCCGTCGTTCCAGACTATGGGTTTGATGTAGAAGCGGGCGACGCTGTCCAGTTCGCAGAAGCGCATCGAGTCGCAGGCGACCTGTATGTCGGTGCGGAAGATCTTGACGTTGCCTATGCCGACGGCGAATCCCACGCGGCTGGTGTCAGGCGGCGGTATCGCGGCGATCGAATCCGCCACGTGTATCGAATCCGCCCGCGCCCTCGCAACCGAATCCAACGGCATCACCCCCGTCGAATCTGCCGCTGCCCTCCCATTCGAATCCCCTGCTGCCTTCCCCGTCGAATCCGCCGCTGGGCGGGCGCCCTTTTCGGCCGAAAGCTTATCAGCAGGGGAGGGATCGCCCTCCGGAGCATTTTCCGCGGAAGGGCGCGCCTTTCCCCCGGGCGCCCCCGATTTATCCGCAACTTGGCGACGCCCCGCCAACAACGGATTCGACTCCGCATTCTCTTCGGCCGCCTTCCTGGCCGCCTCCGCGGCAGCCTCCATAGCCCTCCGGCGATACTCGCTCACCGGATCGCTGAAAATCTCCTCCAGACGGGACTCCGACTCCTTGACCACGCTCTCCGGGATATCGCACTTACGGAGGGTATAGTAGATAAGCTTGTCGGCCCCGATGTAGATGGTATCTATCTTGGTACGCTGCACGGAATCCGCCCCCATTACCTTATCCTCGGTACGCAGGGCCACGGCGGCCTCCTTGCGCAGGGTTACGCGGTGCACGGAATCCTCGTAGAACAGCTCGTTCGAAAGCGCGAAGGCATTGCGGGTAGTATCCTGCACCTGCACGCGGTTCCGCATCAGTATGTTGTTGGGGGTGCGGTAGTAGAACAGCGAATCGCACCAGGCCTCCTGCGCCTTGGACATCGCATGGACCCGCCCATTGAAGAAGAAGGTCTCCTGCAGACGCTCGTACCAGCCGCTGTCGGCGGTGAGCATATTGTCGTCCTTCCAGAAATCTATCCTCTCCGGGAACCTGGCCCTGCTGGGGCCCGATTCGTAGTCGATGCGGCTGCTGCGGATGAAGATGGAATCCGTGAACATATTCACGTTGTTGCGGAATTCGAACAGGCTGCGCTTGGCATCATAGGAGCCGTCGGTGCTCTCGATGATCTGCCCGTCCTTGTCTTTCATCGCACCGCCGCGGGTGAAGAAGGCCAGGGAATCCCTGGTATTGTAGTCGAGATTGTGGGTGCGGAGGGTGTTGTGGTCCTTGTCCTCGAGCTGCACCAGCGTTCCGCGGGCCTGGATGAGGTCGTCGTCGATGATGTAGTCCATCTTGTCGGAGGTGAGGATGGTCCCCTCCTGCACGACGCGCACGTTGCCCCAGGCGTTGATGACGCGGGAATCCACGTTCCAGAGGGCGGTGTCGCAGATGAAGTAGGTGTTGTTGTGGAAGAAGGTGGCGTCGATGGTCTTGCGGTAGTTGGCCCCGCCCTTCTCGATGAGTTCGAGCGACTTGGCCTTGATGAGGCGCACCAGGCTGTCCCTCTGCTCAGATTTGTTCTGGGCAGACAGGCCGGCGCAGAGCAGCAGCGCAAGGGCCGCCAGAATTATTTTCTGACCTTTTCCTTCCATCCTTCGCGGGAGAAGTCACAATCCCCGAACATGGGGTCGATGATGATGTAGGTCTCGGATATCTTCTTGTCGAGGAAGGCATCTATCGCCTCCATCTGTTTCTGTTGTTTCACCATTCCCAGCAGTTCGGTGTAGTCGTTCTCGAAGGTGGCGGTGTGGGCCGGCACTATCTTGTCGAGGCGGATTATCTTGTACACCAGGTTGCCGTCGCGCCCCTCGTTGTCGCGGGAGGCGATGGGGGAAGATATCTTCCCGACCTCGAGGTCCTTCACCGCGGCGTAGTCCTCGGGCTTGAGCTGGTCGATCTCGAAATAGGCGCTGCCGGAGCCGGGGTCGGCCATCTGCCCGCCGTTGGTGCGGGTGGCAGGGTCCTCGGAACGGTAGAACGCCAGCATCTCGAAGGTCGCATCCCCCTTCTCTATGACTGTCTTGAGGGAATCCAGGACCTTGAAGGCTTTCTCCTGGTCGTCGGCGGTGTATTTGGGTTTGAGGAGGATGTGGCGGGCGTTGAACATATCCCCCTTCTTCTCTATGACCTGGATGATGTGGAATCCGTCGGGGGTCTCCACTATCTGGGAGATGGCGCCGGGCTTGAGGGCCATCGCAGCGTCGGAGAAGGCGGGCCAGAAGATGTCGCGGGAGGCCATCCCGAGTTCGCCGCCCTTGCGGGAACTGCCGGGATCCTCGGAATAGAGGCGGGCCAGGGTGGTGAATTTCTCACCGGCCATTATGCGCTCGCGCAGGGCCAGCAGCCTCTCCTTGCATTCCATCTTGGCCTTCTGGCGGTCGGGATAGATGCATATCTGGCTCATCTTGTACTTGATGGGGACGATGGGGAGCTTCTCCACGTCGGCGGTGTCCAGGTACTGTTTTACATCGAAGGGAGTTATCTCGGGGATGGCATCGGCGATGTTCATCTGCTCCTGCTGTATGAGGGAATTATCCTGCAGCTGCTCCTTCCAGTCCTTGCGGAGGTCGTAGAGACTCTTGCCGAAGTAGGCCTCTGCCTGCTCGTCGCCGCCAAGGGCGGTGCGCACCTGAGCCATACGCTCATTGAGGTTTGCCTCGACCATATCGGCGTTCACCGTGAGGGAGTCCAGGCGGGCCTGCATAAGGAAGAGCTTGCTCTGCATCATCGTTTCGAGAAGATTGCAGCGGGTGGACCTGTCGGAGGCCTGTCCCTGGGCGCGCATCATCTGGATTTCGTTTTCGAGATCGGATACGGTTATGAGTTCGTTGCCCACTACCGCGATGCTCTTGTCGATGGTTTTGTATTTCTGGGCTCCGGCGCAAATGCTGCCGAGAGCCGCAATAGCTGCTATGATGTATTTAATTTTCATTCTGCGCGTTCTTTAGCAAGTCTTGTTCCAAATTGTTCAGAAGTTCGCGTTTTCTTTCGCTCAGGATATTGTCGCGTATGGTGGCCTCGCAGTATTCGATAGGGGCCTGCCCCTTGTACTGGATGGCGAATACATAGGCGGCACGGGTCTCGCCGCGCTCTTCGTAGTCGAAGATTATGTAACGGTTCTTAAGCTTGGAGAGCATCGTGGCGTAATCGGTGCCGAACTCGCGGGCCAGCACCGCAGCGTCCATCCATTTGTTGGAACTGTCGAAGAAGCGGGGGGCCGACACGTAGGCGAGGCTGTCCAGGTCTTTCAGGGCCTGACCGCCTTCGGAGGGGAGTTTCTCCATTATTTCGCCATAGTTGGGAGAGTCGGACATTATATCCACGAAACGCACCTTGAGTATGGGGCGCTGAAGCTCCAGCGAGGCTGCGTGGTCCTTGTAGTACTTCTCGAGCTGTGCGGGGGTGATGAGGGTGTCGAGCCTGTCGTTGATGTAGTGCTGCTCATAGCGGTAGCGCAGCAGCGAGCGGCGGTAGGCTTCGAGTTCCTTGTCGACGTTTTTCTGCTCTTTGCTGAGGCGGGACTCGGCTGTCTTGACGTAGAGCTGCTCCATTACCCAGGATTTGATGAACTGCTGGGCGAAGGAGGCAGAGTCTTCGGGAGATGCGCCCTCCGGGATATAGCTGGCAAGTTCCGAGCGGTACAGGCGCTCGCCGCCGACCTTGGCCACCACCTGGTCGTCGTGCACGATGGAGCTGATCAAGTTGCAGCTGCAGAGCAGCGTGCAGATGGCAGCGCATACGATGTGTCTTGCTTTCATATCTTACAAAGATAAGAATTATTCTTCTGCTACGTCAAAAAAAGCGCCGGACGAAACCGGCGCTTAATCATTTACGCTCAATACCGATTACTCGGCCTTAGCTTCTTTCTTGGGAGCGGCCTTCTTGGCAGCAGGCTTCTTTTCGGCGGCTGCCTTCTTGGCAGGGGCCTTCTTCTCGGCCTTGGGAGCCTCTTCAGCCTCGGCCTTGGGAGCGGCCTTCTTGGCAGCGGGCTTCTTGGCAGGAGCCTTCTTCTCGGCCTTGGGAGCCTCTTCAGCCTCAACCTTGCCACCCTTGGCGACAGCCTCGCTCAACTTGGTGTAGAGAGCATCGGTACGCTCGAGGATCTCCTTGCGAAGGTTGTTGTAGTACACCTTCTTGGATCCTTCGATCTTCACGGTGACTTTGTCGCGGAGCTCGTTGTAGAGGTCCACGGCATCCTCCATAAGGCCTGCGATAGCCTTGTCGTTGGACTTGGGGTTTGCTGCTACGCAAACGGTGCAATCCTCAATGAAAGCGCTGAGAACGTAGTCGATGTCTTTCTTGATGTCTCTGAGATTCATGTCTTTCTGAATTAATTCGGTGCAAAGATAGTGAATTAATTTGAATTATGCATTTCTATTCTTTACGGGGGCTCAGGGCCTTTACTGGTGGTGGCGGGTAATGTGTTGATTTACAGCAAGATGAGCACATCCTTCCCCCCGCCAAAACCAGGGGAGGATACCCATCATTTTACTGATTATCAGTTAGTTACGCGCCACGCAAAAATACATGGGGCTGTCCTTGATGGGGATGGCCTTGAGCTCTCCGTCGGCAAGGTGGCCTATGATGCGGCGGATGTGCAGTATGTTGCGACCATAGTAGTCGGGTTCGCCGGGGATGAGGGAGTTGATGCGGACAAGCTGCGAGGCGTGGATTATCTTATGGCCGCCTATGCAGAGGGCCACGTGGCCGACGGAGCTGTCGCCGAAGAAGACCAGGTCGCCGGCCTGCATCTGTTCGAAGGGAATTTCTACCCCGCATTTGACCTGCTGGGAGGCGTCTCGGGGGAGAAG
>JAEEGF010494149.1_pt1 | contig 11195 bp, 9 predicted proteins | sample 9134171 | NCBI WGS metagenome assembly JAEEGF01 (sample SAMN16246542, study PRJNA631951) | gut metagenome | biome: gut microbiome; feature: rumen; material: AP-attached | host: Bos | place: Iran: Karaj | collected 2018-10
GGCAATCTTTGTTTTTCAAATTGTCTCTCAACAGCACTTTTACCAGCAGTACTTCACCGCATACCAAATGGCCACAAACTGTTCGATGGTAACGTCGCCGGAAAGGTTGAAATCGACATCACCTGAATAGCTGGAAGTGTTCTTGTACACCTTGTTGCCTTTCTTGTTGGCGATAATGTCACCTGAATAGTTCGAGTTCTCTTTGTATATTTTGCCTTCCCGAATGGTGAAAACCACATCTCCAGAATAGGACGAAGATCCTAAGTAAACTTTGCCGTTTCTGATGGTATAAAGGATGTCGCCGCTGTAAGAAGAATTGCCACGGTACACCTTGTTGTCGTCAACGTGGCAGAGCACATCGCCCGAGTAGGATGAGTTGCCTCGGTACACTTTGTCTCCCTTCAAATTGCAGATTACATCGCCGCTATAAGAGGAGTTGTTTTTATACACTTTCACTTGAGCAAAGCCACTGACAAAGGCAAAGCAGAACAACAAGGTCATCATGGTTTTTTGAATAGGGGTTTTCATGGTAGTCAATTCTTTGTTTACCCTGCAAAAATAGGTAATACTTTGTTATCTCGCCACTAATCGACTACTCCATCGGCAACTCTTCATACGCGTATGTCACCGTCTCCCCTACATTCACCACCAAATAACTCGGCGTCACCTTGCCATCGTTGAGGTTGTCGGTCATCACATACTGCACACCGCCGAACTGACGCTGCTCGCGCATGTGGAAATGTCCCATAATAACCAGTTCCACGTTGCTGTTACTCATCATGTCCATGAAAGCATATTGCTCGTCTTGCGGCAGGTTGGCTGCCGGCGTGGTGGTGTAATTATAAGAGGTGCGGAACAGCCAGTTGTGGCTGACGACGAAGCAGTGACGATAATCGTCGCGGTGCGAGAGCTTCTCCTCCAGCCATTCCATCTGGCGTTTTCCGTGGGTGCCATTGCCCGAATCCAGGAAGATGAACAAATCCTTGAATCCACTGACGGTGTTGACCGTCACGGTATAAGTCGAGGTATGGAAATACTGCTTGAAGAATGGAGCGCAATCGAAGTAGACGTCGTGATTGCCGATAACCAAGAAACACGGGTCGTTCTTGGCCTGATTCACGGAATCGTAAACCAAAGCATCATGGGTCATCCTGAAGCCCGCTTCCCCGCTCTCATTGACCATGTCGCCGGCATGGATGGCGAAAACAGCCATCGGGTCATTACGCTCGGCGGTGATGTACTTATAAAGACGGTCGTTCTCGCCTTGAGGCACGATGCTGTCGCGCTCGGAATAGTGCGAGTCGGAACAGGAATAGACGTGATACTCATCAGGGGCGTTCTCGATGACGGGTTCACCGTTCTGTGCATTGTAGTCGAGCCAGTCGGCGACACGTTCCTCGGTGTCGCTGCGGTTGACGACCATACCTGCAACATCCAAGCGGTTGCAGGAGGACAACCCTAATCCAATTGTAGTGAAGATCACAAATAGAATATGTAATTGTTTTTTCATAATTATTCATGATTATAGGTGAAACCAACATTGAAAAAGAATCCGTTGTATTGAGATGAAAGGTTCAGGACACCAGCTGGATGCAGTCCTGCTTCACCCAACACGCGCCACTTGTCGTTGATATCGTAATAGCCATTGAGGGTATAGTAGAACAAGGTCACACGCTCGACGATGAACTCGCGACAATTGGATATGCCGCAACCGATATTCCATGAATGCATTTCGTCAAATCTAGAAGTTGGATTCTTCACTGGTGAATTGGGGAACAAATAGTATTCAAGGTCAAACACCACATTCATCGGTTCGAAAATGGTGCCCATGCCTCCGTCATGACGTAGCGGAATCGCGGCCATATAGCGATTGCATAAACCCAATTTAAAGTTCCAATGGATGTTGCGATAGCCTAGGCAGAACATACCGGTGAATTCCTGAATGCCAAACGCCTTGAAACGGCGATAGAGGTAACGGTTTTCAATATAAAGCAGGCCTTCATTCCTCCAACTCGTATTGATTCCGATTTGATAGGCCACATTAAAAAAATGCTTATCTGGACCAGCTTTATACCCAAAGGTAAAAGCAAACTCGGAATAATTAGGAGAAGAACAAAACTCGTGCCTATTCCTGAAATCAAGGGCGAGCACCGCCGATGGCTCGAAGCCCGATGTACGGGTGTAATCGCCCTCCATAAGAAACCTTCCCCTCATATAGCCTTGGGCTTGTGCTACCATCGATGCCAACACAAGGCAGCAGAATAATACAATCTTTTTCACGATCAATTATTTAAATGAATAATGGTTTTAAATTCGTTCTCATTTGGTTTACAAAAGTACGGAAAAGAGTGAAATCTTTGTGTCCTCAAGTTCCTTTTTCTTTAATTTCGCGAGCATTATTAACCTCAGATCCTATGAAACGCAGCAGTATTTTTATTACCAGTCTATTCTTTTTCAGTTTTTTAAGCATCAATCTTACAGCCCAATACGGCCCTCAATTCGACAACCGTGGCTTCGAGCAATGGACCAATCGCGTCAGCGAGCCCACACATTGGCACTCGGGTGGTACAGCGACAGGTGGATGGGCATTTATGTTGACGAGTCAAATCGAACAGTCTTCTCAAACACGTCCTAACTCCAGCGGTAGCAAGAGTGTTCGTCTTTACCCACATTCCACTTGGGGTGTGCTGGCCAATGGCAACATCACCAACGGTCGCATGAATGCTGGTAGTACTTCATCTACAGGTGCAGATAACTATAATTATACACAACGTTCCGAAAGTGCCCATAACACTCCCATCAACCAACTTCCTGACTCCCTTACGATTTGGGTGTGTTTCCGCTGCACCAGCACTAGCGAAAAAGCCCAGGTAAAAGCCGTCGTCCATGGTGATGCGGATTATCGGATCATTGCCAACGGCACCGAGTCTCCTGCTAATATGCATGTGGCTACAGCGGCATTATCGTTTAACCGCACATCAACAGCAAATGGTGCCTACACATGGCGCCGCTTGAGCATTCCGTTCAACAACAATGGTCCTTGCACGGATATTCGATATATCCTCATGACAGCTACAACCAACGAAACCCCTGGATCTGGCAATTCAAGTGACGATTTATTTATCGACGACCTATTGCTTATTTACAACCCCACCCTTACAATGGGTCAGCTGGCTTCCAGCAGCTTCGCACCTGGCGATGCCATCACCATCCCCTTCACGTTGAGCGGAACCATGTCGCCCGACAATCTCAACAAAGCAGCCAACCAAGTCATCGCTCAACTCTCCGATGTCAATGGAAACTTCACGTCTCCTACTGAATTAGGTCGCATCACCACCAACACCAGCGGAAGCATCACGGCACAAATCCCCAATGTAACCACTGGTACCGGCTATCGCATCCGTGTCGTTTCCACCAACTATCCCATGGTGGGAGGAAACATTCAACAGGTTTCCATCATGCCCAATGCCTTTACCATCACTGCTTCCGCCGATCCGACGGGTGCTGGTAACGTCACCGGAGGCGGCAGCTATAACCAAGGCGAGACCTGCACCTTGGCCGCCACCGCCAACAATGGTTACACCTTTGTCAACTGGACGAAAGACGGCACTCAAGTGTCTACCAACCCGACCTATAGCTTCACCGTGACCGAAGCAGCGACTTATGTCGCACATTTCTCAGCCAACAGTTACACTGTTGACGTGACGGCCAATCCGAGTAACGGCGGCACCGTTTCAGGCGGCGGCACCTATAACTATGGACAAAGCTGTACGGTCTCAGCCTCTGCTGCAACAGGATACACCTTTGAGTTTTGGAGAGAAAACGGCAACTATGTGACTTCTCAAGCCAACTACACCTTTACCGTGACAGGTGACCGTAACCTCGAGGCTCGTTTCTCTAACCAAAACTTCGAGATTACTGCCACTGCTGACCCGACTGCAGGAGGATCCATCAGCGGAGTCGGTTCCTATCAATACGGTAGCACCTGCACTTTGACCGCTACCGCCAATAATGGTTATACTTTTGTCAACTGGACGAAAGACGGCACCCAAGTGTCGACAAACCCGAGCTATAGCTTCACTGTGACCGAATCGGCAAATTATGTTGCACATTTCTCGGCTAACAGTTACACCGTTGAGGTGACAGCCAGTCCGACCAACGTCGGCACCGTTTCAGGAGGCGGCACTTATAACTACGGACAAAGCTGTACGGTCTCAGCTACTGCCGCAACAGGTTACACCTTTGAGCATTGGAGAGAAAACGGCAATTATGTGACCTCGCAAGCCAACTACACCTTTACCGTTACGGGCGACCGCAACCTCGAGGCGCGTTTCTCGCCCCAAACGTATACCATCACTGCACATGCCGACCCCACTGAAGGTGGTGTCGTTACAGGTGATGGAAGCTATCACTACGGCGAGACCTGCACTTTGACTGCTACCGCCAACACGGGCTACACCTTTGTCAATTGGACCATGAACGGCATCGAGGTTTCCACCGATGTTACCTATACGTTCGAGGTGACGGCCTCCGAGGACTATGTGGCGCATTTCCGCTACTTTGACAGTGTTGACGAAGATACTGCTGTCTGCCAGATCTTCCCCAATCCGTTCACTTCGTCATTGAGTATCACAACGGAAAAAGCCATTAAGAACGTACGCGTTTATGACGTCTTTGGCCATCTGCTGATGGAAAAAGCTGTTTCCGACAATCATTTCGTCTTCGACCTAAGCGGATTGAGTCCTGGCAGCTATATCCTGCATGTCGACTATGGTGATAGCCGAAGCGTGCATCGCATCATGAAAGCCCAATAAAAACAGAAATCGCGACGAGGTCCTTCCCCGCCGCGATTTTCTTGTAGATGTGTTTCGTTTAGAGTCTTTCGTTCACCACGTCCCAGTCGATGATCTGCCACAAGGCGTTCAGATGGTCGGGACGACGGTTCTGATAGTCGATGTAATAGGCATGCTCCCACACGTCGAAGGTCAACAAAGGCCTGTAGCCGCGTTGTACGGGGTTGCCAGCATTGGTTTCCTGCGTGATTTGCAGTTTGCCGTCTTTGTCGACGGAAAGCCACACCCAGCCTGAGCCAAACAAGGTAGCGCCTTTCTTCGTGAATTCCTCCTTGAAGGCCTCGAAGGATCCGAATTGTTTGTCGATCCACTCGGCAATCACGCCCGTGGGCTTGTTGTCAGCTCTAGGGGCGCGGAATTGCGTGAAATACAGGTTGTGGTTCAAAATCTGGCCTGCGTTGTTGAATACGCCACCGTCAGCGGTCTTCACGATGTCCTCCAAAGGCATGTCTTCGTATTTCGTGCCTTCAATGGCGACATTGAGGTTGTTGACGTAGGCATTCAGGTGCTTGCCATGGTGGAAGCCCAAGGTCTCCTTGCTGATGACGGGCTCCAAAGCGTTTGCCTCATAAGGCAATTTGATGAGTTCGTATTTCATAAAGTTGTTTGTTAGATGTTCGTGGCTGCAAATATAGTAAAAAGCGGGATTCCAATTCGGAATCCCACTTTTTTCATTGGTTCATGTACATCTGGTAGAGCGGCGAGTTGGGTGCGCTCTTCAGCCGTTTCAACGCGCGGTCGCGGATCTGGCGGGTGCGCTCACGCGAGATGTTGAGTTTCATGGCGATCTCTTCCAGGGAGTACTCACGCGAGGTGCCCAAGCCGAAATACATGCAGATGATGGTGCGTTCCTTCTCGTTGAGCATGTCGAGCGAGTTGCGGATGGCACGGCTCGTCGACTCCTGCTCCACCGATGCATCAGTCTGTGGCTCGTCGTCGGAGACGAAGACATCCAGGAAGTTGGCGTCATCCTCGTCGTCGAGAGGTGCGTCGGTCGACACGGTGCGTGAGTTGAGGTTCAGCAGTTGTTCCACCTTGTCCTCTGCCATGCCGACTTCATCGGCAATCTCTTTGAGAGTGGGACGGCGTTCCAGCTTCTGTTCCAAAAGCGCCACAGCCTTCTTCACCTTCGCCAATGCCCCCACTTGATTCATAGGCAGGCGGATGATACGGGCTTGTTCTGCTACGGCCTGCAGGATGCTCTGACGGATCCACCACACGGCGTAGGAGATGAACTTGAAGCCACGCGTCTCGTCGAAACGCTGGGCGGCTTTCACCAGACCCAAGTTACCCTCGTCGATCAGGTCTTGCAAGCTCAGACCTTGGTTTTGATACTGTTTGGCCACCGAAACGACGAATCGCAGGTTGGCCCTGACCAGTTTGTCCAACGCGGCCTGGTCGCCCGCCTTGATGCGTTGAGCCAGTTCGACCTCCTCATCAGTGGTCAGCAGGCTCTCCTTCGCAATGTCGGCCAGATACTTGTCCAAAGTACCGGCATTGCGGTTGGTGATTTGCTTTGAAATTTTCAGTTGTCTCATTTCTTCGTAATCTTATTTATTGTTTATAGTGCTTTTTTTCACGTTCTCTCTCTTCATACCAAACTCCACGTTTTAGTTTTTTTCACATAATCTTCTGGTTTGGGAGGAAACGTTTTTGGGGCCGTTTCACTCCCAATCCAAAAGTAAAATACTGCAATAATCGTACCGAAATTTCTGTCTTTCAGGGAAAAAAGTGATTTTTCGCCACTTTTTAGTAGTAGAACGAGCCCGTCATGCCGTTCGGGAACACGCCTTCGATGGTCGTGCGGCGCGAACGCGTGTTCTTCAGGGCGTTTTCAAGTTCGCTCTTGTTGTTCACAGCATAACCGTTCACCTTGGTGATGACGAAGTCAACCGGCACACCCGAGTTCATGAAACGGCCTTGGCGGATTTCAACGATCTTCAAGCCGTTTTTGATGTTCAGACGGCTCATCTCGTTTTGGTTGACGGGCTGCAGCATCAGTCCGAACTCGGAGTTATAGAATGCTTCACCGTTCTTGACGAGATTCACGTTACCGGCCTCGTTGAGCAAGGTCAGCTCATAATGATGGTGATGGCCTTGACGGTTCACCTCGACATCCACCTTGTCGCCAGGACGGTATTGACCGATGTTTTCCTTGAGTTGTGTCGTGGAATTCACCTTCTTGCCGTTGATGGCTGTGATCACATCACCGTCTTTCAGGCCTGCCAATTTGGCAGCGCCGCCTTCGGTAACCTCGCCAACATACACGCCTTCAATGTTTTCCAATCCTTCCTTTTGGGCTAATTCTTGTGTGAGTTCAGCGATCTGCACACCAAGATAGCCACGTTGGGCTGTGCCATAGAGCAGCAAGTCGTCGACCACCTTGCGGACGATGTTGGACGGGATGGCGAAGGAATAACCTTCGTAGGAACCCGTGTGCGAGGCGATGGCCGCGTTGATGCCGATCAATTCGCCTTTGGTGTTCACCAGAGCGCCACCACTGTTGCCGGGATTGACGGCAGCATCGGTCTGGATGAAGGATTCCACGGAAGTGCCTTCACCCAAAATGCTGAGGTTACGTGCCTTGGCGCTGACGATTCCCGCCGTGACGGTAGAAGTCAGGTTGAAGGGGTTACCTACAGCCAGCACCCATTCGCCGATACGCACATTGTCGGAGTCGCCGAAGGTAAGGAAGGGCAGGTCGGAGGCTTCCACTTTGATTAAGGCCAAGTCGGTGGTCGGATCGGTACCGATGATGGTGGCGGTTTTCTTCACCTTATTATTAAAGGTAACCTCCACCTCGTCGGCGCCTTCCACAACGTGGTTGTTGGTGACGATGTAGCCGTCGGGCGTCAGCACCACGCCGGAGCCGTAAGCCACCATCGTATTGTTGCGCGTCTGCCCTGGGTAGCCATAGAGTTGGCCCAGCAAGGCTCCGAAGAAGTCCTCGTAGGTGTTGCTTTGTTTCACCACTTTGGTCATGATATGCACCACTGCGTCGACACTGTTTTCGGCGGCGTCAACGAAGTCGGGAGTGTTTTCGGTAGGCACAAATGCTGTCCGTTGCACACGGGGCTGTACCTGCTCGACTTGCGAGGTGGCTTCACTTTGCAGTTGCTCCTGCTCAGTCTGGTTCTCATTCTCTTTAGCTTTGTTAATCAATGCATCACATGATGTTGCCATCAGCAGTCCGGCAAGCATCAACATCAAACTCACTTTTCTCATCTTATCTAGTTTTTATGGTTTCTTTTTCGTTTTATAGTTTCATTAATGCTATTTTTCAACCTTTATTGCACTGAAAAGTGTATTTTTGTCGAAAATTTCAGCGGGCTATGCCAATCAAATTATGTGCCAGCCTGCTAGGAAAAGTGGTATTTTCAACGAATGGAACAAAATGTTCATCAAGAATGACACGATAACGCTACGTTGTGCCGAGCCTGAGGATGCCGGTCAGATTTTCCTTTGGGAGAACGACCGCGACATCTGGCGGGTAAGTGGAACGCATGTGCCTTATACCCAATTCCAGATCGAACAATTCCTTTTGGGCAACAACGACTTGTTCAGCAACAAGCAGCTCCGTTTGATGATTGATTTGAATGAAAGCGGAACATCCATCGGCTGTATCGACATCTTCGACTACGACAGCTTCAATGGCCGCGCGGGATTGGGCATCTTGATTGATGAGGCACACCGCCAGCAGGGCTATGCCAAGGCTTCTTTGGCTTTGTGCATCGAATACCTCTTCCACGATGTCATGCTCCACCAAGTGTACTGTTCCATCGACGAGACCAACACGGAAAGCCAAAAGCTGTTCACCGAGCAAGGCTTTGTGCAATGCGGCAGGCGAAAGGACTGGCTGAAGACCGACGAAGGATATTTGGATGTTTTTGAGTATCAGTTGATAAAACACCAATCTTAATAGTAGTTCACCTGTCAGAACGAATTTGACCGTTTAAAGAAAGAAAAAAACGCTTTTCAGCACATCTTCTCTTGTGTTTTTCTTTGGTTTTTTATCTTTGCAAGCAATTGTATAAAACCAATCTAAACCATGAAAAATACACTACTTCTATTAGGAATGTTTGCGATTTCATTCCATGGCTTTGCGCAAGTGAGCAAGCAGCATGCATTATCAATGTTACCTCGAATAAAAGACGTTAAGGAAGTAAATGACGATTTGTCCCCAATACAAGAACTTGAAGCCTCCATCGGCAATAATGACACTGTGTTATTGACTTGGGATTTCCCAACAGGAGACTATCCTGAAATCACGCTTTCATGGAGTGATATGGTGGTAACAGGTTACTATGGGGCCCAAGCCGCCCAATGCGCCACCGACCAATGCCAATTGTTTGATAGAATGGATTTGAGGAGTTTGGCAGGATGGAAGTTTAAAGATATTTCTACGGTTTTATCTCATTATGACACATTGTTTCCTCCGCTTGGTAATTATTCTTTCAGAATATGGAAAGGAGACGAAAATGATTTGACATTAGTTTACGAACAACCAGTTGATAATCCAGTCTTTGATGTAGTAATTACACATAGCATTGATTCAGTGATAACAGTTGATTCGGATGAGGAATTGCGTATTGGTTATTATATGGATTGGTATGCAGATTATCCTTGGGTAGTTGATGACTTGCCGATAGTTGACGAATATAAAGGAGGACGTGTCAGGTTTTACAGAGATTGGAATCCATCATCAGAATGCAGACCTATTGATTGGGCGAATGTGAGATCAGGTAACCTTTGTATTTCATCCACGCTTACATCTCCCGAAGGAACGGAAGGAATTGCACAAGGGATTACCGGCTACCGCATTTACCGCGACGGTATACTGATCACAGAGATCCCCTATAGTTTCGTGACCTATTTCACAGATACGGAGTTTACAAGGGAAACCGATGTGGAATACTGCGTCACGGCGGTCTACGGCGACGAAGAATCGGAGCCAGTATGTGCCACGGTAACCATTACGGGTATTGAAGAAGCGCCTAAAATCGACGGCATCACCGTTTCGCCCAACCCCACCAATGGCATCGTTCGCATTGAAGGGGCAACTATTGCCGAAGTGCAGGTCTATAACGCTTTGGGCCAGCTGGTGAAAACCGTTCGAAACTCCTATGAAGTCAACTTAAAGGATCTGCCGCAGGGAATCTACACCGTGCGCGTCGCCATGGGAGACGGTAACGATGTTATCAGAAAATTGGTCAAGGAATAACCTTCTATGACATAAAGCATTGAAAGCCTCAACCAAAAGGGTTGGGGCTTTTCTTCGATAATGCGTTTAGGACGGGATTTGTCGAAACGGGAAAAAGTTGTACATTTGTGGCCTGAAAAAGGAAACACAAATGGTCAAAATAGAAACCAAACTCCCCGATGAGAAAAAGCCCCGCAAAAGCGGCAAAAAGAAAAACGGCAAAAGCACGAAACGTACTGTGTGGCTCGTGCTCATCATCCTGCTGATCTTCGCCGTCGCGTTCGGCTATTGGGGCTACAAAACCGTGATGTCACCTAATGTGAAGACCGCGGACGGAAAACCTGTCGAGCTGTTCATCCCGACAGGCTCGGATTATGAGCAAGTGAAAGCCCTCTTGGCGGAAACGAGCTGCATCGTCAACGAGAAGAGCTTCGACTGGTTGGCTGGGAAAAAGGAACTTCCCGCCAACGTCCATCCTGGCCATTACGTGTTGAAAAACGGCATGACCAACAACCAGCTGGTCAACATGCTGCGCGGCGGATTGCAAACACCCGTGAAGGTCACCTTCAACAACATGCGCAACGTTGATCAACTGGCAGGACGTATCGCCGAACAAATCGAAGCCGACTCCTCATCCATCTCCCGTTTGCTTCACAACCAGGAATATGTCAAGCAACTGGGCTTCAACAACTACACCATTCCGGCCCTCTTCCTGCCCGACACCTACGAGTTCTATTGGAATACCGACGCCGAAGGCTTCGTGAATCGGATGTTCCAAGAATACAACAAGTTCTGGAACGAGGAACGCAAACAACAAGCCCAATCCAAAGGCTTGACGCCCGTACAGGTCAGCACTTTGGCTTCCATCGTCAACAAGGAGACCAACATGAGCGACGAGATGCCCCGCATGGCCGGCGTCTACCTCAACCGACTAAAGGAAAACTGGCTGCTTCAGGCTGACCCCACGCTTGTCTTCGCCTGGAATGACTTCACCATCAAGCGTGTGCTCGACCGCCACAAGGAAATAGAATCACCCTATAACACCTATAAATATCCCGGCTTACCCCCAGGTCCCATCTGCATTCCGTCCATCGTCTCTATCAAGGCCGTGCTGAATGCCGAAGACAACAATTACTTCTACT
>JAEEGF010879509.1_pt1 | contig 11195 bp, 11 predicted proteins | sample 9134171 | NCBI WGS metagenome assembly JAEEGF01 (sample SAMN16246542, study PRJNA631951) | gut metagenome | biome: gut microbiome; feature: rumen; material: AP-attached | host: Bos | place: Iran: Karaj | collected 2018-10
CATTGGTTCAGGCGGCATATTCGGCAAAGGTTTGGGTGAGAGTATGCAGAAAATGGGATTCATTCCGGAAGCTCAGAATGATATGATCTTTTCCATTATCTGTGAAGAACTTGGACTTTTTGGCGCTATTGCTGTAATGCTTATGTTCCTTTTGCTTATCTGGAGACTTATGGTAATTGCCAATAATGCTCCTGATATGTTTGGAGCCCTTTTGGTAATAGGCGTTATGGGACATATTGCTATTCAGGTCATACTGAATATCGCAGTTGTGACCAATACTATTCCCAATACCGGAATCACACTTCCGTTCATCAGCTACGGAGGTTCGGCGGTTATTGTTCAGCTTGCTGAAATAGGAATGGCTCTTAATGTTGCTAGGAATATAGGAAGATACTGATCTGATGGCAAAAAAGAGGAGAAAAAAACAAAGGAAAAAGAATATAGAGCTTAGAAGTGTTTTGGACATCATAAAAGACTCTATCAGATATTCAAAGAGTCTTTACATTATAATTGCTATTGTCGTTGCAGTACTGATAACGGGACTTTTGGTTTTTACCTATATAAAAGATAATTATACAGTTACCAATATCTATGTTACGGGCAATACTCATTATTCCAATGAAGAGATAATAGATATGGTAATGACTGACAGACTTTGTCACAATTCACTGTATCTGTCATTTAAATATAGAAACAAATCGATTGGAGACATCCCGTTTGTTCAAAAGATGAGTGTTGAGATATTATCCCCGGATACAGTAAGGATAAATGTCTACGAAAAGGCTGTAGCCGGATATATTTCGTATCTTGGGCATTATATTTATTTTGACCGTGACGGTATAGTTGTAGAAAGTTCAATGGAGCCAAGTGATGATGTTCCCGAGGTTTTGGGACTTAGCTTTGACTATGTGATTATTTACGAAAAGCTTCCTATAGAGAATGAGACTGTATTTGAGGAAATCCTTGATATTACGCAGCTTCTTTCCAAATATAACCTCAAGGCCAATAAGATATTCTTTGACAGCGAATACAACGTATATCTGTACTTTAATGGAATTGAAGTCAGTATCGGAACAAAAGACTATATTGACGAAAAAATTATTCAGCTTCAGTACATTTTGCCGGAACTTGATGGTAAAACCGGAATTTTGGAGATGAAAGACTATAACGAAGATACAAAAAATGTAACATTCGAAGAGAAAAAATAATAAATTGTTTATAAAAAAACATAAATTTACGAGAAAAAAACAGGTTGATAAATAAGAGAAAAAATCGTATCATAGCTATTAGGAGTCTATGGATTATGAAGGAGGAGTTGTTTTGCTGGAGATCAAGTCAAATGAAGCAGAAAATGCCTGCAAGATAATTGTCGTTGGGGTCGGCGGTGCAGGAAATAATGCTGTAAATAGAATGGTAGACGAAACTATTACCGGTGTCGAATTCATCGGTATAAATACAGATAAGCAAGCACTTCAGTTATGCAAAGCCCCTAAGCTCTTACAGATCGGTGAGAAGCTTACTAAGGGACTGGGCGCTGGTGCAAAGCCTGAGATTGGCCAGAAGGCTGCTGAGGAGAGTGCAGAGGAAATTTCTGCTGCTCTTAAAGGCGCTGATATGGTATTTGTTACATGCGGTATGGGCGGTGGAACAGGTACAGGTGCAGCTCCGGTTGTTGCTAAGCTTGCAAAAGAGATGGGTATTTTAACTGTTGGTGTTGTTACAAAGCCTTTCAGCTTCGAAGCTCGTGTTCGTATGCAGAATGCTATGCTTGGTATACAGAATATCAAGTCAAATGTTGATACACTTATTGTTATTCCTAATGATAAGCTTCTTCAGATTGTTGATAGACGTACAACAATGCCTGATGCTCTTAAAAAGGCAGATGAGGTTCTTCAGCAGGCAGTTCAGGGTATTACAGACCTGATCAATGTACCGGCTGTTATCAACCTTGACTTTGCTGATGTGCAGACAGTTATGAAGGATAGAGGAATCGCTCATATTGGTATTGGTAGTGGTAAGGGCGATGACAAGGCTATAGATGCTGTTAAGATGGCTGTAGAGAGTCCACTTCTTGAGACCAAGATTAATGGCGCTTCAAACGTTATTATTAATATTTCAGGTGATATTACACTTGCAGATGCATCTGATGCATCCGAGTATGTTCGTGAACTTGCCGGCAATGATGTTAACATCATTTTCGGTGCTATGTATGATGAGAACAAGACAGATACTTGCACAATCACTGTTATTGCAACAGGTATTGATGACAGAGCAACAATGTCTTCATCATTAACTAAACCGGCTAACGCCGCTGCTACACAGAATGCAACACCGGTATCACCGGTTGCTCCAGTACAGCCTACAGTTACCGGAACTCCTGTAACACCTATTACTCCGGTTTCAACAGTAACTCCAATTCAGCCTGCAGTTGAACCAATCGGTGTTACACATGAGAACACAGCAGCTCCCAGACCAAACCTTGGAATCAACAGACCTACAGACATCAGAAGTACTGTAGAACCAAAATCTCTTAAGATACCTGATTTCTTACAGAGAAAATAAATGAAATTGTGATAAAAAGTCTTTTGCACTTGTGCAAAAGGCTTTTTTTTTCATAAGAATAATGCTACAATTATTTGTGTGGTTGCTTTTTCTTTTACCAACATTTAGTAGATACGACATTATAAAAAAACGGAGGAATAGCTATGAAATGCCCATTTTGTGGGAAGGATGATACCAGAGTTATTGATTCAAGACCCGCTGACGATAATACGTCAATTAGAAGAAGACGTGTTTGTGATTCCTGCAGTAAGCGTTTTACCACATATGAAAAGGTTGAGACAATTCCCCTTATAGTAATTAAGAAGGGCGATGTAAGAGAACCCTATGACAGAGCCAAGATTGAGGCAGGTGTTTTCAGAGCATGTCATAAGAGACCGGTTAGTGCAGAACAGATCACCAAGATTGTGGATTCTGTAGAGACTGAGATCTTTAACATGGAGCAAAAGGAAATCCCAAGCAGAGCAATCGGTGAGATTGTTATGGACAAGATGAAGAATCTCGATCCTGTTGCCTATGTAAGATTTGCTTCTGTATACAGAGAGTTCAAGGATGTTAATACCTTTATGGATGAGCTTAAGTCAGTTCTGAAAAAGGAAGCTGAAGGAACTATAACAGATAGCACAGATAAGAATACGCCACTGCTTAAAAAAGAGTAATAATGGATAATAATAGCCTTGACAATAAGTTGTCAAGGCTTTATATTTACATAGACATTGCGTTGCAATGATATAACAACTTAATAGGAGGAAGATTTTAACATGATTAGAGGAGATGTTATGAAAAAAGGAGTATCATCACTTCTGATGGTCGTGTTAACAACACTGACTGTTGCATTGAGTGGATGCTCAAGTGACAAGGCAGGGGAATCTGCTTCTTTGGACCAGAGCGCAGGGACTAGCACTGAAACAGTGACTGGTACAGCTGATACAGCGTCTGAAGCTTCTGCAGATGATCTTTCAAAGCTTATCGTAGGTATACCTCAGGATATAAGCGATCTTGACCCTCATTATGCAACCGGGGCAGGTATCAAAGAGGTATTGTTCAACGTCTTTGAAGGGCTTGTTAAGCCTGACGCAAGCGGTAATCTTATCCCTGCTGTAGCAAGTGAAGTTAACATTTCAGAAGACAACACAGTTTACACATTTACACTTCGTGATGGAATTAAGTTCCATGATGGAAGCCTGGTTACAGTGGAGGATATCAAATATTCTATCGACCGTAATAGGGGAGCTGATGGAAGCGAACCTTTGGTTTCTTCATTTTCCAGTATTGAAAGCGTAGATATTGTTGATGACACACATGTGAACATTGTTCTCAATAAACCTAACTCAGAATTTTTGCCACTTTTAACAGTTGCAATTATTCCACAGTCCAATGAGAATCCTGGAACCAACCCAATTGGTACAGGTCCTTACAAGTATGTCTCAAGTTCACCACAGGAGAACTTCATCGTAACAAGATTCGATGATTACTGGGGAGATAAGGCATATATCAAGGATGTAGTATTCAAGGTTGAAGCAAATGCAGATGCGATTGTTCTTGATCTTGAAGGCGGCTCAGTTGATATGTTCGCACGTATCACAAGCGCTCAGATGGCTCAGCTTTCTGATAAGTTTGAGATTTACGAGGGAACAATGAACCTCGTACAGGCTATGTATCTCAACAATGCTGTAAAGCCATTCGACGATGTAAAAGTAAGACAGGCACTTTGCTATGCAATCAATCCACAGGAAATCATGGATTTCGTATCTGACGGAGCAGGAACAGAGATCGGAAGTGCTATGTATCCTGCATTTACAAAGTACTATGATCCTGCATTGAATGACACTTATAACACTGATACTGAGAAGGCAAAAGCTCTTTTAGCTGAGGCTGGATATCCTGATGGATTTGAGTTCACGATCACAGTTCCATCAAATTATGCTCAGCACGTTGATACAGCACAGGTTATTTCTGAAGAGCTTAAGGCAATCGGTGTTACAGCTAATATTCAGGAAGTTGAATGGAATACATGGCTTAGCGATGTTTATTCCGATAAAAAATATGAGGCTACAGTAGTAGGTTTTGATGCTTCAACTCTTTCTGCATCAGCTCTTCTTGCAAGATACTGCTCAGACTCAAGCAAAAATATGTTCAACTTTAAGAGTGATGCGTACGATGCAGCTTATGCAAATGCTGTAGCTACTTCAGATGATACAGAGAAGACCAAGTATTACAAAGAGTGTCTCAAGATTCTTTCAGAAGAAGCAGCAAACGTATATATTCAGGACCTTCCTGAGTTTGTAGCTCTTAACAAGAAATTTACAGGTTATGAGTTCTATCCTCTTTATGTTCAGGATATTGCCAAGATCAGACCTGCACAGTAAGAATAAAATTTAAACAAATATGGCGAGGAATGCGATATGAAATATATCATCAAAAAGGTGTTTTCAATGATTATTACTTTGGTGGTGGTTTCGTTATGCGTGTTCCTCGCTTTTAACGTTATACCGGGTGATCCGGCCCTTAGAAAGCTTGGAACAGAGGCTTCTCCTGAGCTTATAGAACAGACAAGACAGGAGATGGGACTGAATGACCCGCTGCTTATCAGATATGTCAGATGGTTTACAGCTTTTTTACATGGAGATATGGGTACATCTTACAATTACAACGTTCCTGTAGCGGGGATGATTGTAAATAAGATTCCGATAACTCTGTCTATGGCTATAATGTCATTTCTTTTGACGGTTCTGGTATCAATTCCGCTTGGGATTACGACAGCAAAACATGAAAATGGTATGCTGGATAGGACAATAACTATAGCTAATCAGATAATAATGGCTATTCCGCCTTTCTTTTCCGGAATTCTTATTACATTTATTTTCGGAATGATTTTTAAGCTCTTTACACCGGGAGGCTTTGTATCATATACAGATGATTTCAGAGGATTCCTGAGATATTTGATATTCCCGTCAGTTGCAATTGCTCTTCCTAAGATAGCAATGACAGTCAAGATGCTAAGGTCGAGTCTGTTGGATGAAGCTGAAAAGGACTATACAAGGACTGCTTACAGCCGAGGCAATAATACAAACGGAGTTCTTTACAGACATGTTCTGAAAAATGCCATGATTCCGGTTATTACCTTCCTTGGAATGCTTCTGGCAGATATGGTTGCCGGTAGTATCGTAATTGAACAGGTATTCAGTATTCCGGGTATCAGCAGAATTCTTCTTGCAAGTATCAGTAACAGAGATTATCCGGTGGTTGAAGCAATCATTATGGGAATAGCTGCAATAGTTATCGTGATAAATCTTTTGGTGGATATAATTTACAGAATAATTGACCCAAGAATTGAGATTACAGAGTGATGGATATGTTTTTTAAAAAGCTTAAAAAAAATCCCTATCTGATAGCGGGATTAATAATAACCGGTCTGATTGTCCTTATGGTAGTAGTGGGACTTTTCTGGATGCCCTATGAACCTACCAAGATGAGCGCCGGTGAGAAGCTTCAGGGCATTTCGGCAAGGCATATTATGGGAACTGACAATATGGGCCGTGATGTCTTTAGCAGAGTCATGTACGGAAGCAGGATTACTCTGTTGATAGCTCTTGGAACAGTTGTAATAGGAGCAGGTGTAGGAACGATTATAGGAGCGCTTACCGGGTATTACGGAGGCATTCTGGATGAAGCAGTAATGAGAATCATCGATGCACTGTTTGCTTTTCCGAGTATTCTTTTGGCACTGGTAATTGTCAGTGTGTTTGGAACCGGTTGGGGACAGCTTTTGTTGTCTCTTGGAATTGCTTTTGTTCCCAGTTTTGCCAGAATAGTCAGAGGCGAAGTCCTCAGAGTTAAGAGCAAGGACTATATTGAAAGTGCCAAACTTCAGGGTGTTTCTGACTTTAGAATGATTTTTGTGCATATATTGCCCAATATAAAGAATGTATTGGCGTCATCAATTCTTATAGGATTTAACAATGCGGTTCTTGCTGAGGCAGGTCTTAGCTACCTTGGTGTTGGCTCACAGCCACCCTACGCAAGCCTTGGAAAGATGCTTTCCGATGCTCAGCAATATATGTTTACCGTACCAAGTATTTGTTTGTGCCCTGGAATAGTGATAGTTCTCATGGTTCTGGGATTTTCCTTTTTGGGAGAGGGACTTAGAAGATGGAAATAATTCTTGATGTTACTGATCTTCATATAGAATTTCATGATCATGACCTTCCTGAAACGGTTGTAGAGGATTTTGATCTCATGCTCGGCAAGGGGGAAATTGTCGGCATTGTAGGCGAATCCGGTTCCGGAAAAAGTATGAGCGCTTTGGCTATCGCCGGTCTTTTAAACAGACATTCCATGGAAAAGACCGGAAAGATAATGTTTAACGGAGATAATCTTCTTACCTGTGACAGAAAGAAATTAAGAACCTATCAGGGGGATGAAATCTCAATCATATTTCAGGAGCCCATGACATCACTTAATCCTGTGAAAAAGATTGGATGGCAGGTTGAAGAACCTCTTTTTATCCATCATCCGGAGATATCTAAGGCAGACAGGAAAAAGAGAGCTATCGAAATGCTTTTGTCGGTCGGACTTGAAAATGCCGAAGAGGTATACAACATGTATCCTCACGAATTATCAGGTGGTATGAGACAGAGAGTAATGATCGCATCTGCGATGATAGGTAATCCTCAGATTCTTATCGCGGACGAGCCTACAACAGCGCTGGATGTAACGGTACAGGCTCAGATAGTTGAACTTCTAAAAAAACTGAACCGTGAAATGGGAACATCCATTATCTTTATTTCTCATGACCTTAGCCTGGTAAGGCAGCTGTGTCAGCGTGTTATCGTAATGCAGAAGGGCAACATTGTAGAGACCGGCTATACTGAAAGTGTATTTAAAAATCCAAAGGATTCCTACACTAAGAAGCTGATAGCAGCCATACCTAGGATAGATTTGGGAGCTGAATAAATGGAAGATTCAAAGGTACTTAAGGTAGAAAACCTTAATGTTTATTATAAAAACAGGAAGAGAAAGCTCTTTTCCGGAAATAAAAAGATTCATACCCTTCATGATGTAAGCTTTGATATGGAGGAAGGTGAAGTGCTTGCCATTGCCGGCGAGAGCGGATGCGGTAAGTCTACACTTGCGAGAGCTATCGTGGGAATAAATAAGGACTATACCGGGACTTTGTGGCAGAAGTATGAAGGGCCTCAAATGGTATTTCAGGATCCATACAGTTCCCTTAACCCTGCCAAAAAGATAGGGTGGCTTTTGGAGGAACCTCTTAAGGTTGACAAAAAGCGAAGCTGGACCAAAGAAGAGCGAAAGAAACGCGTCGAAGAAATAATGGGGGAGATAGAACTTCCGCTTGAAATGTTGGAAAGGTACCCGTCACAGCTTTCCGGAGGTCAAAGGCAGAGAGTGTGCATCGGCATTGCTCTTATGAGATCTCCTAAGCTCCTCATAGCAGATGAGCCTGTTTCAGCGCTGGATGTAACTATTCAGTCTCAGATAATGGAGCTGCTTCAGAATCTTCACAAGAGACTTGGGATTTCGATTATATTTATCTCTCATGACTTGAGGGTAGTGTACCAAATTAGTGACCATGTTATGATTATGAAGGCAGGGCGCGTTGTTGAGTATGGTAAGACCCGTGAAGTGTACATGAATCCTAAGGATGACTATACCATACAGCTTCTAAAGGCAGCTGGAATCAGATGATTATTATTAAAAGAATCTTAAATTTGTCGTATTTTAGCCAAATTTAAGATTCTTTTTTATATAATTAATTAAAGTTATTATGCTGAATTTCCGAAACAATTAGTGAACAAATAAGCGGTTGGAATTATGAGGGGAAAGGAGGCAGGACATTATGGCATTAAATAGATTAAACGGCAATCTATCTGGTTACAATGCTTATAATATCCCGCCCGCCATCGATAGAGAAGCACAATTAGCATCGGGTAAGGAAGCGCTAAATGCTGACGTGCAGCATCAGACACCTAAACAGAACCAGTCCCAAATGGAACTTACTGTTGAAGTGCCTAAAAGAGATAATGCCTCTATTGAAAATGCTGCAATTTCCTTGGGTGCACTAGAAGGTATTTCTATCGATCTGTTTGGTGGAAATGGGCTTGCTTCGGACAATATGAAGCAGGCTATATCAAGTATGAGAAGAGATCATATTCTTCACGAATACCAATATTTTGTTGGTAACAGGGATATGACCGGTAAAACTGCCAATGTTATTTATGGTTCGGAAGATGGACGTGTTATCAAACTCTGAAAAGAAATATGAAGCTGTCGCGAAAATGCGGCAGCTTTTTTTATTGTGTGTTCTTGTGCTTATGGGAAAATAAATGTAAAATTTACAGAGACTGTTTGGATAAGACATTATATTTATTTTGTGATAAGAAAGAGGTGAAAAATGAACTATACTGATGGATATACAAAAACCTGCGGACTTATAGGAAATCCGGTAAAACATACTATGTCACCTCTTATACATAATTCATTGGCAAGCATGACCGGTATAAATATGGTTTATCTTCCTTTTGAAGTAAAGGAAAAAGATCTTAAAAATGCTATAAATGGTGCGCTTGCTCTTGATATTCAAGGCATGAATGTAACTATTCCGCACAAGAATGCTGTAATACCTTTTCTCGAAGATGTTGATCCTCTTGCAAAGGCTATTGGTGCGGTAAATACTCTGGTCAGGACGGAAAATGGCGGTTTTAAGGGGTACAACACTGATATGACAGGTCTTTATCATGCTATGCAGGATGAAGGAATCACTGTTGATGGCGAGGTTGTTGTTATTTTAGGCGCAGGTGGAGTTGCAAGACCCACAGCATTTCTTTGTGCTAACAAGGGTGCTAAAAGAGTATATCTTCTTAACAGAACCTTTGAAAAGGCTAAGGAGATAGCAGAGGAAGTAAATAAGGCTCTTTCAACCTTTGGAAGTGATGACAAGTGCACAGATGACGGGATAAGTGCCGACGCAGCGGCTTGCCAGGATGTTCAGACAGTAATTCCTATGCGACTTGAGGATTATAAAGAACTATTGGAAAAAGAGGATAAATTCATAGCTATCCAGTGTACTTCAGTAGGTCTTTTCCCGGATGTGAACAGCGCAGTTATAGAAGATCCTGAATTCTATAAAAAAGTAAGTTCGGCTATGGACCTGGTATACAGACCGCTTGATACCAAATTTCTTAAGCTGGCAGCAAAGGAAGGCGCCAAGACATTTTCGGGACTTAAGATGCTCTTATATCAGGGCATTGACGCCTATGAACTCTGGAATCAGGCAGAGGGTGTCAAGATTACAAAAGAACAGGCGGATGCGGTTTATAAGTCTCTGATGATGGATGTGGTTGGTGCCGGAAATGTGGTCTTGGAAGGCTTCATGGGAAGTGGAAAGTCAACAATTGCGAATCTTTTGGCAGACAGACTTGAGCTGGAGCTTATAGATACTGATAAAGTAATTGAGGAAACTGAGGGCAGAACCATAAGTGAGATATTTAAAACTGAGGGTGAGGTTTCTTTTAGAGATATGGAAACTGAGCTTTTGGAGACTATTCATGGTGAGCACTGGAGAGAATTTGTTATATCTCTTGGTGGAGGAATGCCTGTCAGAGAAGAGAACAGAGGGCTTCTTAGAAAGATTGGAAAAGTAGTGTTTTTAAAGGCTAGCCCTAAGACTATCTATGACAGGGTAAAAGATGATGACTCAAGGCCTCTTTTGAAGACTGAGAATCCACTAAAGAAGATTGAGGAGCTACTGCAGCAGCGCATCGAGTATTATGAGGATGCTGCCGATATCATTATTGATACTGATGGCAAGACTCCGGAAGAGATAACTGAGGAAATAGTTAAAGAGTTAGGTTTATGATTTAATATGAATAAAAGAAATTATTCCAGGGAATTGGAAAATCAGATTCAGGAATTCCAAAAAGAGGGAAGGTACCCAAGGCTATTGCTGCACGCGTGCTGTGCTCCGTGCTCTTCATACTGCCTTGAGTATTTGAGGGAATTCTTTGATATTACTGTTTTTTTCTACAATCCCAATATCACATCTGAAAATGAGTACCAAAAGCGTGTGATAGAGGAAAAAAGGCTTATTGAAGAGTACAACAGACAGGTGGAAATGTCGGATTTTGAAGGGATGAATTCCGATGAAAAAGCCAGAAAAATAAGTATTTTAGAGGGCGATTATGACCCAAAGGTCTTCTATGAAATGGCAAAAGGAATGGAAGATTTAAAAGAAGGCGGCGAGAGGTGCAAAAAGTGCTTTGAGCTGCGTCTTAAGGAAACGGCAAGGATAGCAAAAGAGAAGAATTTTGATTATTTTACGACAACCCTTACCATAAGTCCTCTTAAAAATGCAGATGTTCTGAATGAAGTTGGGGAAAAGGCTGCAGATGAAATTGGCGCAAGTTTTTTACCATCAGATTTTAAAAAGAAAAACGGATATAAGCGTTCTATAGAGTTATCCGCAAAATTTGACTTGTACAGGCAGGATTTTTGTGGATGCAGCTTTTCTAAAGCGCAAAGAGAAGTGGAAAAAAGTATGAAAAGTGGGGGAGAATAATGGATACAAATTTTAATCCGGTTCCGGATTCAATGATTTTACATGATCCCATAACAGG
>JAEEGF010444119.1_pt1 | contig 11193 bp, 9 predicted proteins | sample 9134171 | NCBI WGS metagenome assembly JAEEGF01 (sample SAMN16246542, study PRJNA631951) | gut metagenome | biome: gut microbiome; feature: rumen; material: AP-attached | host: Bos | place: Iran: Karaj | collected 2018-10
GGGGCTGTAGAACACCGGAATTTCCAGGTCCATGAGTTCCGGGAAGAACGCCTTGATGGAGGCGCGGCTGTGCTCGCTCACCGTAATGGTACGCACCTTGCGACCGTCCGGCCCCAAAGTCAGCGACTCCGCCATGCGCCGCGCCAAGTCCTGGTACTTGGGCTTGTAGAAATACTTTTTCCAGCTTTCGCGGTAACGCACCAGCGCCTCGAACTTTTGTCCGAGTTTCTTGGCAAAACCTACACCCGCCCAGCTGTACTGCATTTCAAGTGCACGCACGCCGTGCCAGGTAAACACGAAGTCCTTCACGTCTATCGCCCACTTCTTTTCCAGCGAATAGAGCGGCGTGTAGAAGGTATCAATCTGGTTTTCGTCAATAATCTGCTGCGGCGTTTTTTCGCTGATATCGAACAGCGGAATGTTCTGCGTTTTGCACGCATCGAGAATCGCCGGGTCCAGGTACTTGCGACTATCGTAAGCGCAGCTGAACTGCACGCCGCGCTTGACCAGCGCCCAGAAAATCACTTCGCCGTAACTTCCGCCGCCGTGGAACTTGGCACTATGAATCGGCTGTACCGCCACCAGATTGAATAGCAGGTTCACTTGCGGCCCCCGCGATTATCCTTCCCGAGAAGCGTTCCCAAAATTCTCAGCGGAAACACGAGGAACGGCATTTTCTTGTAAATCCACGCGAGCGACTTCGCAAAGGCGTAGCTGCGGATAATGTAGGCGCCCGCCGCACCCACCTTGCGGGTCTGGAATTCAAACTCTTCCTTGGCGTGGGCAATCACGTCGTCATAATACTCGTTGATGGTAATGCTCTTGTCGGCATTGACCTTCACCGGAATGTTCTTCAGGTTGGTGTAGAAGTCCTTGCGCAAGATCTTGGGCAGGAACAAGTCCATGCTGGCAGGCACCTTGTGGCCGCGGGTATCGATAATTCGCGAACCGAAAAAGTGCAGCACCTTCGCAGTGGGCAAGAAGCGGTTGCCGTAAGCCAGCTGGCAGTTCCAGCCGCCGGGCATCTTCTTGGTGATGTAGCCGAACTTGAAGTTCGTCTCGGCGAGGCTCGCCATGTCGTAGGGGAAGTTCTTGGACACGCAATAGAGCCACAGTTCGTGCCAAGTTTCGAAGAATTTGCGTGCTTCGGGAGTGTCTGCTGCAAACATCACTCCCCCGTTGAAAATCTCGTCGTTCAGAATCGGCGAGAATCCCATCATCTTCGCGTTGTTCAAGACCTTCTTGCGGTTAATCGCCTTCGAAAGATTCGTATGGAAATCGAGCACCGCATAGATGCCGCCCTTCCATTCTTCGGGAATCGAGAGGTCGCCCACAATCGCAATGTCGGAATCCATGTACAGGAAATCGCCGTCAACCACATTGCGCATGACCGTCTTCAGGTAGCGGGAACGCAGCATCGGCGTGAACTTCTCGTCGAGGGTCAGCACCTTCAGTTCATCAACCGCGTCCTTGAGCGCGGCGCGCGGGCCGGTGAGGGTCGCAGCCGTCTTGTCGTCGGTCAGGAGCGTCACAAAGGCGCCCGGGTTATGCACCCGCAAGGAGGCAATGGCTACCAGCGTCTGTTCACAGAAAAAATCCTTCGGGGAACTGGTCAGGACAAAAAGGTACTTGGTCATGGATTACATCCCCCAATCAATCTTGCTAGTCCAGCGGAATCGTGGACTTCGCGTTTTCAAAATCTTCTACCGTATCGAGCTCGCACGAGAAATAGTCCGAGGCATCCCACACGGTGTAGGTATGGCCCTGCGGAATCAGGCGCTCAAAGGCGAGTTCGTAGAACGTGTTTTCCAAATGCTCCACGTTCATCATCTTTTCAAGTTCGGCATAGAGTGCGGTAGAATAGGCCGCCCCGATCTTCTCGATGCCGAGGCTTTCGCCTGCAGCAGCCTTCGGGGAGCACGTCTTGCTGATTTCAGAAATGTTTCCGTCGGCACCGAGCACCACCTTCATCTCTTCTTCGCCCAGCTCATGGCGGATGAGCGTAAGCACGTTCGCCGCCTTGGACGCAAGCACGTTCTTTACAATCTGCGGGTCGTAAAGCAGGTCGCTATCGAGCAGCAGGAATTCCTTGCCGGCAACCGCCTGGCCTGCAAGCCACAGCGAATAGATGTTGTTCGTGGAATCGTAGAGCGCATTGTGAATGAAGGTCATGCGAATGGAATCGCCGTAATGGCTCTTCACGAAGTCTTCAATCATGTGGTTCAGGTAACCCGTCACAATCACGAAATCGCGAACGCCGGATGCCATAATTGCATCCATGGAGCGTTCCAAAAGGGAACGGCCTTTCACGTCCAAAAGGCACTTAGGCGTGTTATCGGTGAGCGGGCGCAGGCGCTTCGCCATTCCTGCAGCAAGAATTACGGCAATCATACGGCAGCACAACGCTTGATGGTATCCACCACCACCTGAATCTGTTCCTTACGGCCAAGCGTAATGCGCAGGCAGTCTTCCAGGCCCTTGTCGCTCATGAACTTGATCTTGTAATCCTGTTCGGCCATCGCCTTCTGCAAGGCTTCCTTGATGCGGGTCGGGTACTTGATAAGGATGAAGTTCGCAACGCTCTTGTACACCTTGAACCCCGGGAGGTTGCCAAGTTCCTTCTTGAACAGCTGGCGGTCCCATTCCATTTCGTCGGCGACCTTGCGGTAGTGATCTTCGCTTTCGATGGCGGCCATGGCCACCGCTTCGCTAAAGCGGTTGTAGCCCAGGTACTTGTTGGCGTAGCTCAGGAACGATTCGTGTCCCTTGCCCATAAAGCCAAAGCCCATGCGCAGTCCCGGAAGTCCGAAGAACTTGGAAAGCGTGCGGGAAATAATCAAGTTCGAATACTTGTTCACGAGCGGAGCGATGTAGGCGGTATCGGTCGTGATAAAGGAAGCGTAAGCCTCGTCAATCAGCACCATCGTATCGTTCGGGATATTTTCCATGATGCGGCCGATTTCTTCGGGCGTAAGGCAGTTGCCCGTCGGGTTGTTCGGCGAAGCGAGCAAGAGCATGCGCGGGTGAATCTTGTTGGTGAGCGCAATGACCTCGTCCACGTCGTAAGCGAAGGTATCTTCCTTTTCGTGCAGCGGGTACATCTCGAAGGAACCGCCACATTCGCCGGCGATGCGGTTGTAGTACCACCACGAAAATTCCGGAATCATGATGGTCTTGTTGTCGCCCTTCATCAGGTAGTAATGGACAGCATTCTTCAAAATGTCTTCGCCACCGTAACCCAGCAGCACCTGTTCTTCGGGCACGTTGTAGATTTCGCTAAGCTTTACCGAGAAGATACTCTTTTTGCCCTCGTCGTAAATGCGGGTGTAGAAGCAGAGCAGTTCAGGGTCAAAGTTCTTGACGGCATCAAGCACCTTCTGCGAAGGCTTGAAGTTGAATTCGTTTCTGTCCAAGTAGTTCATGTTTTACCTTTGTGGGGCTTGTACCCCGATTCAAAACCTTTTTAAATATAAATTTTTCCTTATTTCCACCACACATCAAGCCCGTGATTGTAGCGTTTTTCTTCGGGCGGAAGCTGCATGTAGTCGCGGTAGAAGAGCGACAGGTAGTAATCGTAGTTCCTGTAACCGCTAAACTTGCGGTTCTCGAACGGGTAGTCGACCGTTTCCGCAATCTTTTCCAGGTCCAGAATGCGGTCGGTTTTTGTGTCGAAGAATAGCGTTGCAACATGGCCCGAATGGGCTGTCGGGTAGCGGCGAATCACGCGTTCCACATAGCGGCAGAAGCGTTTTTTGCCCACAATACAGGCCACCGCATAGAAGAACCGCTTGTACAGAAGCGTCCAGGCGTCGTAACCCTTCGACTTGAAGTCGGTCGTAATGGCAAGCGTAATCACGCGCAAGAAACTGCAGTAGAGCACGAACGCCTTTTCAAAGAAACTCGATTTCGGGAGTCCGTCCAGCGGGAAGATATCGACCCAGATTCCCATCTCGCCCTTGTGGCGTTCCATCTTGACCGTAGTGCGGTTGTCGTATGCCTTTGCAAACGGGTAGAAGTAGCCATCGCAGGTATCGTCGACCAGCGTGAGCCATTCCTTGTGGCCCGCCGCATTCTTGTCTTTCAGGATGGCGATGAGTTTCTCGTAGTCTTCGCGCAACATGCAGATATCGATGTCATCGTCCCAGGGAATATAGCCCTTGTGGCGCACTGCGCCGAGCAGCGTACCGTAGGCAAGGCTATACTTCAGGTTGTTTTCCTTGCAAATGCGGTCAATCTCGTCCAAGACGGACATCTGGATTTCGCGACATTCCTGCTGTTCAATCTTCTTCATTATTCAGCCTTCCCGCTAGTAAGTTTTTCCCTATCGGCATCCATTTTCTTCTTCACGATTTTCCAATAGATACCGAGCAACGCGAGAACCGCCAGATAAATTCCGCCCTTTTCGACAAGCGAAAGTTCCGGCTGTTTCACGTTGAGCATTACATAGAAAGTAATCAACCCCACAATCCATGCGACCTGCGACACAAGCCGTACGGAATATGGCCTGTAGCCCATCTTGATAAGGTAGATGTTGTTGCAGATAATCGCCATGATGTTGTAGCCGAGCATCGAGAGGGCCGCACCCACGAGCCCGAGCGCAGGAATCAGGAAGTACCCGAGCGCAAGAGCCACGCCCAGCGAAATCACGTCCATAATCAGGGAGTACAGGCTCTTGCCCATGCCGTTCAACACCACGATGGACATGCCGCCAAAGCCCGCGACGAGATGCACCAGCAGGAGAATCCCGAGCGCCTCGGGCTGCACGATGAAGTCCTTGCCCGCGATAGAAAGAATTTCGCCCGGGAACAGCACGATGAAGAACCCGATAAGCAACTGGATGAAGGTGACCATGAACACGCAGTAGCTGTAGACAGGCTTGAGGTCGGTCTTGAGGCGTTCCTTGTCCATACCCGCGACAACCGGAGTGAGGATAGGAGTGAACCCCACGCGGATTGTCTGGAGGGCGTTCGAGATGGTGACCATGATTCCGTAGGCCCCCGCCTTCTCGGGCCCGAGGAAGAGCATCACCAGCCAGAGGCTAGAGCGCGTGAGGAACGAGGAAACAAACTCGCCGAACCCGAGCGGGAGCGAGTAGAGCAGCAGGCCCTTCGACACGAGCTTGCCCGGATTCATGGGCATCTCGGGGAACTGGCGGCGCACCAGCACAAAGTGCACGCAGAAGCCCACCACCTGCCCCACAAGCAGGCCAAGCGGGAGCGCATGCGGGATTCCCATGAAGTGGAGCGCGATGGAAGTCGCGGGCGCGAGCGTGACCGTCAGGAACGAATTCACGAACACGGCATTCTGCGGACGGCGGTTGCCTTCGGATGCAGTACTGAAAACGTACGTGCCCACGTAGAACAGGAGCGAGACCGCGTACCACGGGAGTTCCTTCGAGATATACGGGGTAAACGACCCCACGAAAATCACGCCGGTGCAGAATAGCGCGATGGCGGCGGCAATCCAGAACGATTCCATGATGCCATCGTGTGCAGGGCGACCGTTCAACTTGTTCTGCGGCAGGTACCAGTAGAGGCCCTTGTCGAGCCCGAGGGTTGCCGAGTGCGCGATGGTGAGGAGGAGCGTCTGTGCCGAAACGAATATACCGAATTCTGCAGCACCGAAAATGCGCGCCATCACAAAGGTCAATAGCGGGCCGCAAACCTTGAGGATAGTCCCCACAACGTTCACGATCATCGCCTTCTTCAGGAACTTGCTGTCGGTCTCTAGATTGCCCATAACTGGCCCAAAAATAGATTTATTTTGCACCGGCCCCCAACCGTTTTGAGCCATAATCCGACGAATTATCTATATTGCCCGATAAAGTTCGCAGATGCGTACTTTTCCACTCGTAAACCGGGAAATTATCATGTTCAAGACCATCGCTATCGGCTGCGACCACGCCGCTTTCGAATACAAGGAAAAACTCGTCAAGTTTCTGGAAGGCAAGGGCTACAAAGTCCTCGACATGGGCACTGATTCTACGGAATCGTGCGACTACCCGGTGTTCGCCGACAAGGTCTGCAACAAGGTAACCAGCAAGGAAGCCGACTGCGGAATCCTCATCTGCGGTACGGGTATCGGCATGAGCATGGCCGCCAACAAGCACAAGGGCATCCGCGCGGCAGTCGTCGGCGACCTCACCTCCTGCGAATTCACGCGACTCCACAACGACGCGAACGTTCTCTGCATGGGGGCACGCATCATCGCCTACGCGCAGTGCGAAGTTTTCGCCACTAAGTTCCTTGAAACCGAATTCATGGGCGGCAAGCACAAGAAGCGCATCGACATGTTCGAGCCGGCATAGTTTTAGACCATTTTTGCCTAATTTGAGCAATTTACAGATTTTTCGTTCACTTTCGCGCTTTTTTTGCTAAATTAACTAACGTATGGTGCAGTTCAGTCAAACGTCATGGCAAGAGTTCTCGCTTCCGAATGTATTGGAAACGCTTCAATATGCTCCCCTGAACTTGACTATCGGCAAGAGCCCGCTTCTCCATTACATATTCCCTAAGGAACTCGCCGCCGGTGCAACAATCAAGTACCAGCTGCAGTTCGGCTTCAGGGTCATCAGGTGGACCGGCATCATCAGTTCGGTCAAGGACAACCAGGTGACGGTGCGGCTGGGTCAAGGCCCGTTCCGCGGGTTCACCGCAAGCCACAAGTTCGTACCCGAAGGGCACATGACCGCCTGCTACGACGAATTCTCGTTCCAGGGGTTCACGAACATCCCCGAAGAGACTTTTGCGAGCATAATGGCTAACGCAAGCGTGGTTTACGGGATATACGCCCGCAAGGACACGCGCGACATAGTCCTTTCCGTAGAATCCCAAAAGAAGACGCAGGCATTCGAATCGCTCGACCTGGGTGCCACGGCGGGTTAAGCCCGCACCGGGGGTTCCGCCATGTATTCCTCACTGGAACAAGCGCTGCTTGACCTAGAAAAGGCAGGCATGCTCAGGCGTATCCGCGAAGAGGTGGACCCGTACCTGGAAATGCCCGAAATTGCACGGCAGGCATTCGACAGCAAGGGGCCGGCACTGCTTTTCGAGAAGGTAAAGGGGAGCAGGTTCCGCGCCACATGCAACATCTTCGGCACGCGCGAACGCATGGATTTCTTGTTCCGCGACACGCTCGAAAGCACAAGGACCGCGGTCCTGTTCAAGTCGAACCCCGCAGAATTCTTTAGGCATGCGGGCCCCGCCACGTTGTTACGCGCGGCAAAAGCGGGCATCCGTTCACTCCCCAGGTGTTCGGGCAGTATCCGCGACTTCGAGGAATGCACGCTCGCCGACCTCCCGCAAATCGTAGGCTGGCCCGAAGACGGCGGGCCGTTCCTCACGCTCCCGCAGGTGGCGACGCTCCCGAGTGACGGCGCGAAGATTCTCACCGCAAACCTCGGCATGTATCGCGTGCAGATTGCGGGGAACGACTTTGCCCCCGACGAATGCGGCATCCACTACCAGATTAACCGCGACATCGCACGGCACCACCGGAAGGCCATCGAGGAAGGCCGCACGCTCAAGGTGAGCGTGTTCCTGGGCGGGCCGCCCGCACATACCGTCGCCGCAGTGATGCCCATGCCCGAGGACCTTTCGGAACTTACCTTCGCCGGAATGCTCGGCGGGCGGCGTTTCCGCTACTTTATGCACGAGGGCTACATCGTCTCGAGCGATGCGGACTTCTGCATCCTGGGAGAGGTTGCGCCCGAACTCAAGCCCGAGGGGCCATTCGGCGACCACGTGGGCTACTATTCCGGCAAGCACCTCTTCCCCTACCTGAAAGTGAAGAAGGTACTCTGCAAGAAGAACGCGATTTACCCGTTTACCTCCGTAGGCAGGCCCCCGAAAGAAGACACGATTTTCGGCGAGTTCATACACGACATTACCCGGCCGATGGTCCCCTCGTCGCTCCCGGGCGTAGAGGCGGTTCACGCGGTCGACGCGTCGGGAGTGCACCCGCTGTGCCTCGCCATTGCGAAGGAAAACTTTATACCCTACATCAGGCCCGAGGAACGCGAGCCTCTCGAGCTCCTGAAGACGGCCAACGCGCTGCTCGGTTTTAACCAGGTGTCGCTCGCGAAGTACCTGATGGTGGCCGCGCAGGAAGATGCCGGAGTCAAACTATCCGCGGGCGCCGATGCGTCCGGCATTAAACGGCCCGCCGGCATTAAACGACCCGACGGCAAAAATCAGGATGCTCGCAGGGCACAGGATGTTCGCAGGGCACAGGATGTTCGCGAGGCAAAAAACGCCTCCGGGGCGCTGGATGCCCGCGACGTTCCGGCATTCTTCGCGCACGTGCTCGAGCGCGCAGACTTCGCGCGGGACTTGCACTTCCAGACCTCCACCTTCATCGACACGCTCGACTACACGGGAACGCGACTCAATCACGGTTCCAAGCTCGTGATTGCCGCGGCAGGCGTCAAGCGCAGGGAACTGCGCGAATGCGCGGGCGACCTTGACGGGCTCAAGCTGCCCGCGGGCTTCTGCAACGCTCAAATCGCGATGAAGGGCGTGCTCGCCGTGCAGTGGAACGGCGGTTCAAGTGCCGCCGAGCGCACCACCGAATTAAACGGCGACGCGGGCAATTCGGGCGAAAACGGCGCCCACCCCGCTCCCGAAAACATCGCGCAGCTCCGCGACGCCCTCGCAAGCTGGGAATTCCGCGAGAACTACCCGTGGGTGAGTATCGTGAACGACACCTCCACCATCGGGGGCAACACGCAAAAGAGCCTGGACGATTTCCTGTGGCTAACGTTCACGCGTTCCGACCCCGCTCAAGACATCTACGGGCTAAACGAGCGCTTTGTGCAGAAACACTGGGCGATAGACGCCCCGCTCATCGTGGACGCCACCATCAAGCCGCGCCACCAGAAGGCGCTTGAAGTTCCAAACAACGTTGTCTTAAGGGCAAAGGAGGTTCTAGAGAATGCACGCTAGTTCCCTCCCCTCCATATACAAAGTTCTACTTTTGACCGTGACAATCCTTGCTACAGCGATTGCGCCCGCACAGGCACAGAAATGCGGCATGGCCTTCGCGCACCAGAACAGCAAGCAAAAATCCGTATTGCACCCCGCCGCAGCACTCCGATTCAGGAACTGCGATGCACGCGAATACTACGACAGCGTCTATACCCGCGAAACGGAACACTTCCAGATATTCTACACGCTGGGTATAGGCCCGCACGCAACTAGGCCCGAATTTGTAGACTCGCTCGCCGTAACGCTCGAAAATGCGCTGACGTTCCACACGAAAACCATGAAAATGCGCGCACCGCAGGGCATCGACACCACGAGTCACTACCAGATGCCCGTGAAGGCCGGGCTCTACCCCGTCGAAGTCGCCGAAATAGACTTTCTCCGCGACCCGAGAAGCGTGCTCAAGGCAGACGCCTGCAACGGTTGTTACGGAGTGACATACCCGAGCCCCAAGGATTACCACAAGTCCGAAATAATCATCGACAACGATTTCAAGTACGTGCCGGAGAACGCGACCGCCACAAGTTCAATCGAGCGGGACGAAAAGACCTGCACCTACCCCACCTCAACCGTAGAGCAAAACAGCACAGCCTACCAGTACTCCTACAACAAGGAGTTCGCCAAGGGCATCCAGGTCACCATATACCACGAGATGTTCCACGCCGTGCAGTTGCAGTACATGGACCTGTTCAATCACTGGACTTACTGGATAGAGGCTTCCGCTGCCGGAAACGAGGAAGTCGGAGCCCCCGATATCGACGACTACTTCCTGTACGTCAGCAGGTTCTTCAACTACGGCGGAACCGCGATAGACGCAATCGAGTACGAGTACGGTCTCGTAATTCTCTACTTGTACCTATACAACCACGTGGACAAGCACTTCGACAAGGAAATCTGGGAACTTTTCGAAACCAAACCGAATGCGCCCTTCAAGGAAAACCTCAAGAAGATTCTTGAAAAGCGGGGCTTGGACGGCGATTCGCTATTCCATGACTTCGCGACGGCGGCAGCGCTCTCCGGAAAGAACGCGAACGCAGTAAGCAATGCACGCTGGATTCACGAAGACCAGCCAAGATGGGCTCCGGCAATCACAAACCGCCCGACGTTTATCGACGGGAGCGAAGGTCAAGAAAAGTTCACGCCCAACATTCCTCTCTACTCACTCGACTTCTACCTGGGCGGCACCCCGGACCTTGACGAATACAAAGGCAAGGCTACGGCGCTTGTGTTCAACGGCGAAAAGATCGGCATCAGGGAAATCAAGAACACGGCCTCGGTGGACTTCATCATCAAGGACGCCTTCTTCGCCGATTCCATCATGTGGGTGTTCAGCAGTTTCGACAATCCGAAACGCATTCCCGAAATGGTAAAGGATTCCACGCTTCGCGCCTTCCCCATGCCCTGGCGCGGCAACGGCTCGCTCTGCTTTACTCCGCTACCGGAATCAAAGAAGTTTATCGAAATTCGCAACGCCCGCGGGGACCTGGTGCTGCGCGAACCCTACGAAAAGACGACCCACTGCATCGACGCAGACAACGTAAAGAGCTCGATGAAACCGGGCGTGTACCGATTCCGCGCAGGCTCCAGCGGGAAGACTGAAAAGTTTATCGTCGTGTACTAATTTTTCAAACCGAAGCGCCCTTGAAGCAAAACATTATTAAATAGCGCAGGTTAAAGCAATTCCCCTATCCACGGGAATATATTGTCCTGATTTTCAAGTTTGTTCAGGAGCGACGTATCGGGCTTTTTGCGACCCATCGCGAGTCCGGTCATCGCGGCGGCATAGAGGGCGCACACGTTCCTGTAGTGCGTGTTCTCGCGGAAACGCGCGTAGTCGGCCGCAGACTTGTTGTGAATCATGAACGCCCAGTCGGAGGCCTGGAACAGCAGGAGCTCGCGGGCCATCTGCGCGTAATACCTGCGATACAGCCGGGTCTGCGCGGTCTTGCCCTTCTTCTCGCGGGCAACGAGCGCGCGGCGGAACTCTTCCATCATGCCGCGCATGCGGAAGAATAGCGGGTACGCGTGACTCACCTCGTCGTTCATCCAGACTTCACCGAAACCTCCCTCGCCCCATGAGGAGAATATCGGGCTATGTACCGCCTCGTCGCAGGAGGAATACATCGTGGTTTCGAGAGAGGCCATCTCTACCGTATTGGATGCGGCGGCGCGCTCAAACATCTTCTCGATAAACAGCGGGCCCTCGAACCAC
>JAEEGF011721401.1_pt1 | contig 11193 bp, 8 predicted proteins | sample 9134171 | NCBI WGS metagenome assembly JAEEGF01 (sample SAMN16246542, study PRJNA631951) | gut metagenome | biome: gut microbiome; feature: rumen; material: AP-attached | host: Bos | place: Iran: Karaj | collected 2018-10
TGATCGAGAAGGTGAAGGTCGTGAAGAAGAAGTCCGAGCAGGCCGAATTCACCGGCATCGACGACGGTAACGACGAGACCATCATCGACCTCTCCGTGCAGAAGAGCATGATGAACGGTATCTTCGGCAATGTCACCGGCGGCGTCGGTCACGATATTCCCTCCAAGGAGAATGACATGAACGACTGGCGTTACACTGGCAACGGCATGGTCGGCCGCTTCACCGACGATTCCCAGCTCTCCATCATCGCCAACGGCAACAACGGCGCCGGCGGCATGGGCTTCACCAACATGGGTGGCAACATGATGGGCCAGATGATGGGCGGCGGCCGCGGCATGATGGGCGGTATGGGCGGTTTCGGCGGTTTCGGCGGCGGTATCACCACCTCCTGGATGGGCGGCGTGAATGCGGCGGCAGACCTTCTGGACGACCGGATGGAACTCTCCGGAAACTACATGTACAGCGGTTCCAATACCGAATCCATGTCGGATTCTTATCAGGAGAACTACTACGCGGACTGGACCCAGATCCAGGAGACCACCAACACCAGCTATCAGCGCAACAACGGCCACCGGGTAGGTGTCCGTCTGGACCACAAGTTCTCCGACAATACCTCCATCCTTTTCCAGCCGCAGTTCAACTACAGCCAGGGCGGTTACAACCAGACCCAGGTTTTCGACACCTGGAGACAGAACAAGGGATCGGATGAGGCGCTGAAGGCGACCGACGGTTTCTCCACCAACTACGGCCTGAACAGCAACTGGTCCGCCAATGGATTCCTTCTCTTCCGCCAGCGCCTGGGCATGCCCGGACGTACCCTTTCCTTGAACTTGAGCTGGACCCTCTCGAACAACCATTCCGACGGCTACAACCAGTCGGTTACCAATACGGTCATCGGGCTTAAACCCGGCACGGATGTGGTGAACCAGCGCGTGGCCCAGGGCTCCCGCACGCAGAACGCGGGTGCGCGTCTTGTCTATACGGAGCCTCTTGGCGGCGGTTTTTACGTGGAAGGCAGCTATCAGTACAACTACAGCCAGTCCAACTCCAACAAGGACGTGTACAACAGCCTCTTCAACTCGATGGGCTCGTATGATTACGACATGGCCGCCCATACGATGCAGTACCTGGGAGACGGTGAATATGACGATGCCTTCTCCAACAAGATCCTGAATCGCAACATCAACCAGAGCGCCGGTCTCGCATTCATGTACCAGGAAGGTGACGTCCGCGCCCAGCTGGGTATCACCGCGAACCCGCAGAACCAGCACAACGAGACCAATGGCAAGCCCTACGATAACAAGACTCTGAACTGGGCCCCGCGTGCGATGCTGTTCTACGACTTCAACGACAACGCGAACATCCGCATCAATTACAACGGCCGGAGCGGCCAGCCTTCCACCTCGCAGCTCATGCCGGTGCTGGACAATTCCGACCCGACGTCCATGACGCTTGGTAACCCTTATCTGCAGCCGTACTTCAACCACAACGGCCGGATCGAGCTGGAGTATTCCAACCGGGCCACCTTCTTCACCGCCCGCCTGAACCTGCAGGGCGGCATGAACCAGAACCCGATCGTGAATGCGACCTGGAACGAGAACAACCGCCGTTATTCCTTCCCGGTGAACGGCAAGAATACGTATAACGGCGGCGTCCGGATCATGGTCAACGCTCCGATCGCGAAGTCCAATTTCTCCATCTCCAACAACGCCAACGTCAACTACTCGATGTCCACCAGCTATGTGGGCAACACGACGCTGAATACGAAGGAATTCTGGAATGATGCGATGGACGATTTCAATTACGAGCTGTTCCACGATGTCCATCCCGACCTGAACAACGACAAGGACTTCATCGTGAACGCCACCCAGACCCTGAGCGTGATGGAGCGTCTGAACCTGAACTACCGCAGCGACAACTTCGAGGTCCGCGTCAACGGCGGCACCCGCTTCAACAAGCCCTGGTACAGCGTGAAGACCACCGGCAACACTGAGAACGTGACCTGGAACAACTCCGTGGGTGGTTCTATCAACTGGACCATCGGCTACACCGGCCTGACGTTCACCACGGATGCCAACTACAACTGGTATGACGGTTATAAGACCGACCAGCCTTCCCGCCTGATCTGGAACGCCGGTCTGCAGATGCCCATCATCTACAACCAGGCTACCATCGCCCTGAATGCCTATGACATGCTGGGCCAGCGGAAGAACCTGAGCACGACCCAGAACGAGAACCTCTATTCCGAGTCCCGCTCCCTCTCCATCGGACGTTATGTCATCCTGTCCTTCACCTGGCGCTTCGGCACCTTCGGCGGCCGTAACGGCCGTATGGGCGGCTTCGGCGGCGGTCGCGGCATGGGCGGCGGACGTGGCGGCTTCGGCGGTGGCCGCGGCATGGGCGGCGGCATGATGGGTGGCGGCATGATGGGCGGCGGCGGTTTCCGCGGCGGCTTCTAGCCACTCGTCATTCCCGGCTTGACCGGGAATCTCCCTTGTCATTTCGAGCGAAGCCCGAAGGGCGCAGTCGAGAAATCTTACTTCATGGCGGTCACATACGACCGCCATTTTTCAATTAACGCCGTCATGTCCTCCGGCAGGGGCGCCTCGAGGAAAATGCGTTCGCCGGTGCGGGGGTGCGTGAAACCCAGGGTGCGGGCATGGAGGGCCTGCCGGGGGCAGATGGCGAAGCAGTTCTGGATGAACTGGCGGTATTTGGTGTAGATGGTGCCCTGGCGGATCTCGGAGCCGCCGTAGCGTTCGTCGTTGAAGAGGGGATGGCCGATGGAGGCCATATGGACGCGGATCTGATGCGTGCGTCCGGTTTCCAGCCGGCATTCCACGACGGTGATGAACCCGTAGCGCTCCAGCACTTTCCAGTGGGTGACGGCCCATTTCCCCTTCTCGGGATCGTCATAGACGCGGAAACGGAGGCGGTCGTTCGGGTCGCGGCCGATGGTTCCTTCGATGGTCCCCTCATCCTCGGCGATGTTCCCCCAGACGACGGCGGTGTAGACGCGGTCGATGGAATGGACGAAGAACTGGTCGGCGAGGTGGGCCTGGGCCTGGGGATTCTTGGCGACCACCAGGAGGCCGCTAGTGTCCTTGTCGATGCGGTGCACAAGCACGCCCAGCCGCTCGTCCTCCCCGTCAGGTCCTTGGGAGATTCCCAGATAGTAGGCGAGGGCGTTCACAAGCGTACCGGTATAGTTGCCGTGTCCGGGATGGACCACCATGCCGGCCGGTTTGTTGATGACGAGCACATCGTCATCCTCGTAGGCGATGTTCAGGGGAATGTTTTCCGGCAGGATTTCCACGCCCCGCCGCTGGTACGGCATCACGAACTTGATGACGTCGCAGGGGCGGATGATGGTGTTGGCCTTCGCGGGCTTGTCGTTCACCAGGACGTAGCCCAGCTTGATGGCCTGCTGGACGCGGTTGCGGGAGGTGTCTTCCTGATGGGTGGTGATGAACTTGTCCACGCGCAGGGGGGCCTGGCCCTTGTCGGCCACCAGGCGGAAATGCTCGAACATTTCCTGTTCGTCCTCCTGCGGGAGAAGGGTCTCTTCGTCGAGGGGGGACATTATTCGGCGGGAACCTTTTCGGGATCGAGCGTCAGATACAGGTTGACGGCCGAACCGTACGTGCGGGTCTGGCCCAGGCCGTCCTGCTGGTACACGACGGCGTTGACGGAATCGGCATAGGTGCGGATGCCGCTGTCAAAGCGCACGCGGCCCACATTCAGGCAGCGGTCGTGGAGGGCGTCCACGGCGCTGATGTATTTCTGGCCGATGACGCGCGGAACCGCCGTCGGCGGCACATCGTTGGCAAGACCCAGGGTGAGGTCCACGTCCGAGCCGCTCACGACCAGGTCTCCGGCCCGCACGTTCCGTCCCCGGACTGTCTGCCGGAGGACCTGGTTGGTGGCGATGTCCTGCGTATAGTTCAGTTTCCCGAGCGAGAGCCCGCGGTTGTTCAGTTCGGCCCGCGCTTCGTTCAGGGAGTACCCGATCAGGTTGGGCATCACCACTTTCCGGGGGACGATGGAATTGATGGTCAGGAAGATGCTGCGTCCCTTCTTGACCGTGGACCCCGCTTTCGGAGACTGGCGGTAAACCACGCCGGCGCCGAGTCTCCGGACGAAGACGGAGTCGGTCACTTTGACGCCCACGTGGCTGTCACGCGCCAAAGCGCGGGCTTCGGAGACGGACATATTGGTGAAATCGGGGACGGTGACGGTCCGGTTGTGCCGGGTGACGAGACCCAGCCCCACCTGGGCGAGGACCAGCAGGCCGACGACCAGCAGCACCGCCAGGAGCAGATTCCGGACGATCCAGTTGGACAGGAAACCTTTCTTTCCCCCGGCATTCTCTTTCGTATCTTTCTTTGCCATGGCAATTTTCCTTTCAAATCACAAAGTTAGGAATTTTTTCGGCAATTTGCGCCGGATGCCGTCAGAGGAGGCCTCGTGCGTGTGTAATCCGCTTCCGCTTTGCCGGTATTATTTTCCGCCATGTCTGCTAATTTGTTGTTTGTTAATACTTTATCATGCAAGAAAAAACAAGCGGTTGTCGGGATGCCGATGGAGATATTGCGAGAAAAAAAGATTATATTTGTGTATGAAGTTTCGTTCTCTCCCCATCTTCTGCCTGCTGCTCTGCGCCTTGGCGTGCGGGCGACATAACTCTTCGCGCCAGAAAGCGTACCAGTCCTTGGAAATGGTGGTCCGGCTCTATGAGTCAGGGGACGATTCCATTGACGTGGATCTGCTGGAGCCGGCCCTGGCCTATTTCCCGGAAAAGGGAGATGCATTCACCAAAGGAAGGCTCTGGTTCCAGCAGGGTTTCATTCACTATAACCACGGGCGGTTTGACAAAGCGATCGTTTCTTTCGAAAAGGCGTTGGAACAAACCCGTCTGTCCGGTGACAGGCATTTGGAAGGCCTGATCTGCCGGTCGATGGCGGATACCTACAACCACGCCTACAATATCCGGGAAGACACGGTCTATCTGCGGCGGGCCTGGCTGGCTTTCTCCTCCGCGGAGGATTCGCTGTATCGGGCGGAGACTGCTCTCCGCCTCGCCGCGGCTTATATGAATGGAAGGGAATGGGAGAAAGCCGGGCCCCTGCTGGAACAGGCTGTCCCGGTTTCGGGCCGGTATCCCATGCTGTTCGGGCGCTGCATGGGTGTTTACGCCACTTATCTGCTGGATTCTCCGCAGGGCGATCCGGCCTTTTCCCGTCAATGTTTTGAAGCGGCGGCGGAAGCGGGATACACGTTCGCGGATGACAAATTGTGTGACTGGGGCTACGCCATGTATCTGTCCGGACGGAAGGCGGAGGCGCTCCGTCTGTGGGACAGTCTGGACCGGGCGCATCCGGAGGGATTGCAGCAGCTGCAGTTCCGGCGTTACCAACGGTTCCGTGAGGAGGGGGAGACAGGGAAGGCGCTGGCGCTTCTGGAAGAAAGCGCGATGCGGCAGGATTCTCTCCTGCGCATCCAGACTTCCGAGGCGGTCAGCATGGCGCAGCGGGATTATCAGGAGGTGGTGGCGGAAGGGGAGCGGCTGGCCGCCGCCCGTGAACGCGACCGGAAGAGAACGGCCTGGATTGTCGGTATCCTGGCGGCCGTGCTTCTCGGCATGCTGTGCTTCGTCATCTGGCGGGAGGGCCGGGACCGGCTGGTCACGGCCCGGCGCGCCCTGGAGGAGTCGCAGAAGATCCGGGACCGGCTGGTCGAGGCCGAACAGCTGCATCTGAAAAAGATCCAGGCCCTGGAACGGAGCATCCGGAACCGGAAGTCGTCCCTGGAGGACATCCGTTCCGAATATCTGTATATGCTGCGGGATGGTTACCGGCGGCTGGGAAGGCTATTTGAGGACAAGCAGTTCGCCGAATCGCAGACGCAGACCGAGACGGTCCTTTACCGGCGGGTCTGCGAGATCGTCAAGGACATCGACGGGGACAGCAAAGGCTTCCAACGCCTGCAGCAGTATATCGAGGATCACCTGGGAAGCCCGATCTCGTCCCTGCGGAAGGATATCCCCACCCTGGGCGAAAAAGACATCCGGCTTTTCTGCTATCTGGTCATCGGCTATGACGCACCGCTTATCTCCGCCTTGATGAATGTGGGCAAGGAGAGCACGATCTATTGCTGGAAGAACCGGCTGCTGGGAAAAATCAGGCGGCTGCCCGTGACCAAGGCCGGCCGTTATCTCGATCTGGTGCGCTGAGCCGGTCTTTGGAAATCCCGCCGAAAGGCTTTAACTTTGTCCGGATATGAAGAACCGGACTGTTGTCTTTCTGAGCCTGGCGGCGGCATTCGTGCTGCTGATGAGCGCGCCTTTCCTGGTGAAAGGGTGCGGATGGCTCGCATTGCTGGGATTCGTCCCGCTGCTGTGCATGGAACGGGTGGCTTCCGCGCAGGGAGTCAGGCATTTCTGGTGGTGGCATTACGGAACGTTCGTCGCGTGGAATTTCGTGACGACGTACTGGGTGTGCAACGCCACGGTAGGCGGGGGCATCTTCGCCGCGCTGGCGAACGCCTTGCAGATGTCGCTGGTGTTCGGCGCCTTCCGGTGGGTGAAGCGGCGGATGAGGCGGCCGTCGGCCGTACCTTACCTGTTTCTGGCCGCCGCCTGGATCGCCTGGGAAAAGTATTATCTGACGGTGGCGCAGATTTCCTGGCCCTGGCTGGTGCTGGGGAATGCGTTCGCCGGCACGGTGCGGCTGGTGCAGTGGTATGAGTTCACCGGCGCGCTGGGCGGGTCTCTGTGGGTCTGGGCTTCCTCCCTTTCCGTTTTCGGCCTGATGGTCTCCCTTTCGGACGGACGGTTTTCCGGCCGGTGGAACGGAAAAGCCCGCGCCGCCGCGCTGGCGGGAACCGTGCTCGTGCTTTTCGGGCCGATGGTATGTTCCGCCGTCATCTGGAACCGGTATGAGGAGGTTTCGGAAGGAAAGATTCCGGTGGTCATCGCGCAGCCGGACTTCGACCCGTACAACAAGTTCGGCGGGATGACGCAGGATCAGCAGACGGCGGTGCTGCTGGACCAGTTCACGCAGGGGCTGAAGGAGATGGCAAAGGATTCCGTCCGTGCGGACGATGAAGCCGGCGTCCTGCTGCTGGCCCCTGAGACCTTCACCTCGGACATCCTTTGCAACGACGTGCCCTCCAGCAGGACTTTCCGGAGGTTTCGGTCGTTCCTGCAGGAACATCCGGATGCCGAGATTCTGTTCGGTGCTTCTTCATGGACTCGCTATGAGCAGGTTTCCCGGCCTTCCGCCAACGCGCGGAAGATGGGGGAAGGGGATTGGTATGAGACGCATAATTCAGCGCTGATTGTGGATTCCGCGGGGCGCTACGGACTGTATCAGAAATCGAAGCTGGTGCCGGGCGTGGAGATGCTCCCGTATCCTTCCGTCCTGGGTCCCGTCGATGACAAGCTGCTCGGAGGCGTCGCCGGACGCTGTGTGGGGCAGGAATCCGTATCCAATCTGATGTTCCGTCAGTCGGTCCCCGTCGGGTGCGCCGTCTGTTACGAATCTGTGTACGGGGAGCATTGCGCTTCTTATGTGCGTGCCGGAGCCAGACTCCTGACGGTCATCACGAACGACGCCTGGTGGGGGGATACGCCCGGATACCGTCAGCATCTGAATTACGCCCGGCTCAGGGCCGTTGAGACGCGGCGGGACATCGCCCGGTGCGGCAATACGGGCATATCGGCCTTCATCGACCAGAAGGGGCGGATTCTGTCCCGTACGGCCTGGTGGGAGCCGGCGGTTCTGCGGGGGACGGTGAACCTGTCTTCCCGGGAGACGTTTTTTGTCCGCGCGGGGGATCTTGTGGGGCGGATCTGTGTCTTTTTGACAGTCCTTCTTTTCGCCGCCGCGCTGATTCGTCGCAAATAGTTTGCGGCTGTCCGCAGAAAGCATTATCTTTGTCAGTATGAAAAAGTTAGTAGTGAGTTTTCTCTTTGCTCTGGCCGCCCTTGCGTGCTTCGGCCAGCAGATTCCCTCCGTGTCCCTGCAGGACGGAGCCGGGAAAGCGGTGACGACGACCTCCCTCATCGACCATAAGACCCCCTTCGTGGTGAGCATCTGGATGACCACCTGCAAGCCGTGCCTGAAGGAACTGGACACCCTTTCGGAAGAAATGCCCGACTGGGACGGCGGTTTCCCGCTCCGGATTTATGCCGTGTCCATGGACGACAGCCGTTCGCAGAAGCGCGCGGTTGCGATGGCGCAGGGCCGGGACTGGGACGGCATCACCGCCCTGTTCGACGTGAATGCGGATCTCCGCCGGGCGCTGAACGTGAGTTCCGTGCCGCAGGTGTTCGTTTATGACAAGGAAGGGAAACTCTTTTATACGCATATCGGCTATCGTCCGGGAGACGAGCAGGAACTGCTGAACCAGGTGCGGAAATGCTACGGCAAGTAACAACAGGGCTGATTCTTCTGTCGTTTGTGCTTCCTGCGTCCTTATGGGCGCAGGAACGTGGTCATGTGACCGGCAGCCTGGAATCAAACTCCATCTATTATCTGGATGACTCCGTACTCGGCAGCCCCGAACATCCCTGGGGTTCCAACAACTATTTCAAGCTGGATTACGCGAAGGGCGGTTTTACCGCCGGCCTGCAGGCGGAGTATTATCCGCAGGCGCTGGCGGGCTATCCCGCTGAACTGAAAGGGGCCGGACTCACGGGCCTGTATGCGGCCTGGACCGGCACGAATCTGGAGGTGACGGCGGGCTCTTTCTTCGAGCAGCTGGGCAGCGGCCTGCTGCTGCGCACCTGGGAGGACCGGGAGCTGGGCCTGAACAACACCCTCACGGGCGGACGCCTGGCCTTCCATACCGCCAACCGCGGTCTGTCCGTAAAAGTGTTGGGCGGCCTGCCCAAATACGGCCTGTGGCCTTCCGTCTCCACGGCGGTGGCCGGGGCTGACCTTTCGCTGGATCTGCTACCGCTGTTCGGCAAGGATTCCGAACATTCCTTCGTAGTGGAGGGGAGCATTCTGAACAAGTTCGCCCGGAAGGTGGAGGACAATATCGCCTTCCTGGCATCCGCCGGCGGCTTCGAAGTCCCCGGACAGACGCTTTCCTGGTCCGGCCGCCTGCAGTATTCCTTCGGCGGTTTTTCCCTCAAGGGCGAGTACGTGGGCAAGGGAGCCGATTTTTACACGGAGCATCTCCGTCACTCCCGGGAGGCTTACCGTCTTAAAAGAGGGAACGCGCAGCTGGTGGAACTGAACTATGCCGCAGGCTCTTTCTCCGGAACGGTGACGTTCCGCCGATTGGAGAACATGACGGACCGCATCTTCCTGACGGCCTCCAGTCCGTCTCCCGCCAATACCCTGAACTATCTTCCTTCCCTGTGCATGCAGCAGACCTACATGCTGGCCGGACTGAACCCGTACGTGACCTATGCCGACGGGGAAGCCGGCTTCCAGGGCGACTTGTACTATACCTTCCGCCGCGGCACCGCGCTCGGCGGAAAATACGGCATGAAGCTCCATGTGGGCGGCTCCTGGATTGAGGCGCTTCCGTTCGCCCTCCCGGACCGGGAGACGCACTGGCTGGCCTACCGGGACATCAACATCGACCTGGAGCGCACCTGGAGCCGGAAGCTGAAGACCATCCTGTTCGTGTCCGTCCAGGAGAATTCCCCCACGCACGGCAACGGCAAGCGCACCGACGCACAGAACGTCTTCGTTCTGGACGCCCTGTATCGCATTTCCACGACAGTCTCCCTCCGCACGGAACTTCAGTATCTGTATTCGCAGGAACTAACACGTGACTGGCTGGCCGGGCTCGTGGAGCTGTCCTTCGCCCCGCACTGGAGCATCTCCGCCAGCGACATGTACAATCACGGAAGCACGAAAGTGCATTATTATAACGTCGGAGCCAGCTATTCCTGGAATGCACTGAGCGTCTCCCTCAATGCGGGCCGCACCCGTGAGGGAATGGTCTGCTCGGGCGGCGTCTGCCGCTGGCAGCCGGCCTTCAAGGGAGTCAGCCTCCGGGCCCAATGGTCGTTCTGATATGAGAAAGTGGTTTTATATCCTGCTTGCGATCCTGCCGATGCACTCCTGCGTCGGCCAGAAGGACGATCCAGTGCCCGAGCTCCGGCTCGTGGCGGACCTGACCGCGCTGAACGTGACGGCCGGGGAGTGCGCCACTTTCACCGTCTTTTCCGGCGCCGAGGACGTGACGGCTTTTGCCACGATCCGCAACCTGACGGACGGAACCGATCTGGACGGCAACGTGTTCGCGCCCGCGGAGGCGGGGGAATGGACTTTCTCCGCCAGTCTGGACGGCGCGGAGTCGGAACCCCTGACGGTGACGGCCATCGAGATTGCGGACGAAGGCAAGGACTTCTTCCGTCGGTCGCTGGTGCTGGATTTCACCGGCACCTGGTGCGTGAACTGCCCTAAAATGGAGGCTGCCATTGAGGAGACGATGGAGGCCCGTCCCGGCCGGGTGATTCCGGTCAGCGTCCACTGCATGTCCATCGACCCGATGTACGTGAAACCGCTCAGCGACGACCTGGTCCGGAAGTTCAGTGTGGCCGCCTATCCGTCCGCGGTCGTGGACATGGACTCGGAAAGCCTGATCACGAAATCCTCCCCGGAACTGCTCCAGTCCCACATCGACCGTCTCCTGGAGGCTCGCGGCCCCGCCGCCGGCATCCGGGCGGAAAGCGTTCTGAATGATGGAAACTATACCGTTACGGCCGAAATGAAGGCGGTCCGGGACGGAGATTACACCCTGGCGGTCCTTGTTCTGGAGGACGGCATCGTAGCGGCCCAGACGGGCGGCACGGCGGACTATGTCCACTACAACATTCTCCGTTCCTGGACGGAAGGAGAGTCTTTGACCGTGAAGGAGGGAGATACTGCATCCTGTACCTTCACAGGCACCGTCACCGGGAAGTCCCGGTTCGTGGTCCTCGTCCTCCGCGGCGGCCTGGTGGACAATGCCATCGGCTGTTCCGCCGACGGTTCCGTGGACTGGCAGTATGAAGAAGAAAACGACTGATGAATCATATGAAAGAGTATCTCGCCCCCGCGGTCCGTATCGTGGACTTGCACATGGACCAGTCCTTCTGCCTGAGCGGCACGCTGGACGACACGTATGACGATCCCATCGAGTGGGATGACTAGACCGATGCGGCCATGAAAAAGCAATTCCTTTTCG
>JAEEGF011771973.1_pt1 | contig 11193 bp, 6 predicted proteins | sample 9134171 | NCBI WGS metagenome assembly JAEEGF01 (sample SAMN16246542, study PRJNA631951) | gut metagenome | biome: gut microbiome; feature: rumen; material: AP-attached | host: Bos | place: Iran: Karaj | collected 2018-10
AGCACTCGCTGCCATGGGCGGCATGGATTATCGCCCGCCTCGGTGGATGGAGCGGCTACCTGTCAGCCCACGGGAGACCGGGCTATATCACCATGAAGAGGGGGCTTGACAGGTTCAACCAACACCTAGAAATCATAGCCTTCGGCAGGGCTAGAGATGTGTATAAAGAGTAGTCCCCTCAAGGGGAGGGGAGCTGCTGCGCCGACTTTCGCGACAATAATGGTTTTCGGAGTAGACTCATAGATGAATATAGAAAAATGGGCTGTAGGTTGCCGACAGTTCGGACTTGTAGGACGAGCCAGACCCATCAGGACTACATGCCGCCAAGCCCCACTTCAGCGCTTTCTCTTCCTCGACTGAAAGAGATCGCCAAGGCCGTTGAAGTCTTTTTTCAGGATGACGCCGATGCCCTGCGTGTTGAGCGAGGAATGGGTGAAATAGCGGTCGTTGGTCTTGTTGTAGGCCTTCAACGAGATGCTTCCAGCGGGAGTGAGCAGATATTGGATGTCGAAGTCGCCGATGAAGGATGGCATGGCCTGCGTGGCGTTGTCGCGATAGCCAAACTGCCCGTTGACAAGCAACCGGTTGTTGAGCATGCGCCCGCTGACGAGTCCCTCGTATTCGGCATTGTGCCAGCCCTCGTTGCCAGTGGAGATGTTGGCACCGAAGTTCCAGTCGTCGTTGCGGATGACCTGTGCGAGCAACTGGTTGATTTGCGAGGAGACGGTGCCTGAGAGCAGGCTCTGCATGGCCAGCTCGGTCTGCCCGTAGCTCTGCGAAGCGGCATTGTTGGCCGTCTGCGTGTAGAAGCGCCCGATGCCGAGCAGATACACCACTTGCTGGTTCAGCTCCTGCTCGCTGGCAATGATGGAGCGTATCATCTGCTGCTCCTCGCTGTTCAGGGTGGGCATCTCCAGGTCGAACTCCACGCGCGGCTCGCCAGCGGTGCCCACGATGTTCATCAGGCAGTTCACGCGGATGGTGTTGCTGGTGAAGGAGTTGCCCAGCCCCAGGTCGCTGAGCGTCACGCCGTTGACGGTGTGGAGGGCCTTCAGGTTGAGGGTTGCTTGGAAGGGGTCACCGCCGAAGACGATGGAGCTGCCGGGCTGGAAGGTGAAATTCTTCTTGATGATGTTCTGGATGGTCATGCCGTAGGTGCCACGGTCTACATTATACGTGCCAAAGAGCTGGAAGGCACCTTTATTATAATAGGCGGCACGCAACACGCCCTGCCCCGCCAGACTGATGGCCTCGCCCGAATGCTGGTCCATGAGCAGGCGCAGCTGGGCATCGGGGGTGGCATTGATGCGCAGGTTCATACGCAGGTCGGAAGCGGGTGGAGGGTTGAGGGGGGAACGTTGAACGTTCAACGCTGAACGTTCAACATCTTTCAGCTCTGCGCTCTCAGCTCTCTGCTCATCGCCCCAGGTGATGAAGCGCTGCTGGCTGATGGCATCGGGGCCAGCGGCATTGTAATAGAACACGGAGCCGGGAGTGGGTGTGGCGTCGACATCGATGACCACCTCGCCGGGGCGTCCTCGCATGATGGCCTTCCCTTCGGCCCACACCGTGCCGCCGATGCTGGCCACCGCTTCAGGACGTGGGAAGTCGTAGGCCAAGATGCGGTCGGCATCCACCTCGAGGTCGAAGGTGAAGTTCTTCAGGTTCTTGTGGTGGATGGCACCACTCATCAGGGCCTCGTGGTTGTCGCGGTCGAGGGCACGGAACTGGTGGAAGACGATCTCGCCTGGCAAGAGCATCACGGTGTCGCCCTCGAAATGATACGCCGTTCCCAAGGGGCTGATGGCCGCCTTCCCCTGCACCACCGCCTCGCCCGTCAGGTTGATTTCCTTCAGTGGGCCATGCACGCGGATGTCGCCCTGCACCTGTCCGTCGATGTGGCTGACGAAACTCTTGGTGAACGAATGGACGAAGGCGAGGCTGGAGCCACGGGCACGGATGCCCAGGTCGATTGTCTTCTTGCGCGGCGAGATGAAGCCGTCGACGAAGGTCTGTGCATCGGCTCCATCATCGACCACGGCTTCCAGATTCACCTGCCCCTCGTCGGCATCCCATTCAGCAAAGGCCTCAAGGGTGCCCATGCGCGCCTCCTGGAAGATAAAGTCGTCGACGGTGATATTGGCCCATGCCAGCAGCTGGTCGAAGACTTGGCTGACGTAGGCGCGACCGCTGGCCTTTCCACCAAACTTCACCGAGCGGAAGTTGGCCAAGTCGAGCAGGTAGGCCACGTCGAAGCCATTGAGGTCAATCATCAGCGAGTCGGAGGTCTGCGTAGAAGCCAGTCCGTCGATGATGAGGTGCTCGTCGGCATGGTGCAGGGTGAACTGGTCCACCATCAGCCGCTTGTCGCTATAGAGGATGTCGCAAGGCTCCAGCTCCCACGTGGCATTCTTGATGATGAACTGCGACGGCAGCACGCGTACATGCGTCTCGGCCTTGCCATCGTCGTTGGTGTAGAAGCGAGTGATGGTGTTGATGGTTCCATGGTCGGCCTGGGGGGTGGAAATATTGATGGTTGATGCCAGCTGCTCGCCATCGGCCTTCGCCGTGAGCAGCAGGTCCTGAGTGTTGCCCTTGTCGGTGTGGCGGGTCATGCGCAGGGTGCACTGTGCGCTGTCACCTTGGCTGGTGAGGTTGAGCGTGGCGTTGCGCAGGTCGTTTCCTGCGAAGTTGAAGGCGGGCACCTGAACCCGTATGTCGAGCATTCGCGCAGGGGCATTCACCTGGGCATTAATATCGAGTCGCCCACCGCCAAGGTCGAGCGGCAGCCCCAACAGCTGCTGCATCCACCGACTGTCGGAGAGGCGCACATAGAGGGTGAAGTCGTTGGCAGACCCACCCCCTACCCCCGCAGACCCGCCCCCTACCCCTCCCTGAGAGGGAGGGGAGTATATAGTCTTACCATTTGACATTCCGCCAGCAGAACTAACTGCTCCCCTCCCTCCAGGGAGGGGCTGGGGGTGGGTCTGAGGGGTCTGATTGGTCTGTTGAATAGGCAGCAGCGATATAAAGGTGGAGGGCAACGTGGCCAGGTTGAACTGCCCGGTGAGCAATGCCTCACCAAAGTCGCTGTTCATGCGCAGGAAGTGGCGCCCGTCGTCGTAGCCCGAGCGCAGGTGAAGATTATCAAGATGATAGCGTGCGGTATCGCCGCTGACCATCACGAAGTCGTCGAGGTCGATGGTGCCCTCAACATCGCCCAGCGATGTGCCAGCCACATCGGCATCGAGGATGGCCGAGAAAACGGCGTCGCCCCATTGATTGGATAGGTGCAGCGCCTGGGGAGCAATATGGCTGATGCGCCCAGTGGCCGTGACACGTTGATTGTTAAACGTTGAACGTTGAACGCTCAGCTCAACGTCGGTCTGAAGATGGGGGTCGGCAATGGCCAGATGCCCCTCTACTGCTGTGGGCGAATAAACGCCATCGATGTCAAGCTGGCGATAGCGATAACCCTTCAGGTCGATACGTGGCACCTGCCCCTGCACGCTGATGCGGTTGCCCGCAGCTTTCAGATTGAGCTGCATGGCCACCAGCCCCAAGAGGTCGGAACCCGTGATACGGTGCAAATCCAGACTGTCGGTGCTCAGCCTCATGTTCCACGAAGGCGCAGGACCATCCTGATAGTCTCCCTGCCACGACAGTGCGCCCGCCCCACTGCTGACGATGCCCTGCCCCGCGAGGCGCGACGTACCATTGCCTGCGGCCTGTAACGAAAGGCCCACATCGCCCACACGGTCGAGGACAGCGGGCATCTGCGGCCAAAAGTCGCGGAGCTGGGCCAGCAGGTGCTCATCGGCATGCAGATGCGTCAGCTTGGCTTCCCACTCATCGGGGGCGATGCGACCAGACGCCAAGATGTCGAGCTGCCCATCGGCAGATGACAGGGCCAGACGAGGCACGCTGATGGTGCTCAAGGTGCCCTCGATGGGGGCAGCATCTATCTGCAACACCTGTTCAAAAGGAATATCCTGGGGCAGCAGACTCTTCACATTCATCAAGGCGATACGGGAAGGAGCCATGCAGAGCCGATAGCGAAGCGTCGACACCAGACTGTCGAGCTGGTAAGCGGCCTGCAGGGTGTCGATGGCGAGAGCGGTTTGCGGCATCTGCACAGCCAGCTGTGTGAGCAGGGCGTGCTGGCGGTTGGCTTCGAGCGTGAAAGCCAAATGGCTGAGGTCGAGGCCCGACTGCTCGCGCAGCGCCAAGCGGTGGAGATGCAGATTGATGGAGTCGTTGGTGAGCACGGGCAGCAGCACATGGGCACTGAGGTCGGCGATGTGCAGATGACGCGGATTGAAACGCCCCGGCGTGGTGGGGGCATCGAGCTGGTCGTAGCTGACAGCCAGACGGCGCACGATGAGCGAGCCGATGTGCATCTGCAGCTTCGAAGGGCCGTCATTGCCCGACGACAGGGCATCCATCGCAAACTGATAGTTGGGCACGGCCTCGGCACTGTCGCGGCGCAGCACCGCAGTGGCTCCGAAGAGCTGGGCAGAGGCTATCGACACGCGCCCACTGGTGAGCAGCGGCCACAGTTCGAGCTTCACCGACAGGCGGTCAGCCGTCAGCAGCGGACTCTGCTGCTGGTCGAGCACCCGCACATCGTCGATGATGAGTCGATTGAAGAAGCCAAAGTCGACACGCCCCACGCTGACCTCGGTGCCGAGCTTCGAGCCAATGGCATCGGCCACCCTCTGCCCCAGCCATCGCTGCACGGGAGCCAACTGGATGAGCAAGATGAGGGCGACGGTGAGGCCGAGCAGGCTCCACAACGTCCTGTTGATGATGTGTTTCAGTAGCCTCACTGCTTAATCTTTTCCCACGCGTTGTTTTGCGAAGCGTTGATGCCGAAGAGGATGTCGTAGACGCTCTCCTTCTCCTTCTGCGTGCCCTTGCCCTTGTAGATGCTGGCCAGCTCGTCGCGCTTGAAGTCGGTCCATATCTGTGGCAACAGGCTCAGGGGCTTGTCTTCGTGTGCTTTCTTCAGACACTCCTGCAGGGCTGTGCTGACGTTGGTGCGCCCTCGCTCCACGTTCTGCGCCATCTCGTCGAGGCCCTTGCGGTAGTAGTCGTACTGCAGCTGGCGGAAGGGCTTCATGGCCTCGTCGAGATAGTCGTTGATGAGGGCAAAACGGTTGCGCGAGTCATCAAACGACTTCCAGCCAGCGAAGTTCAGGTTCTGCGCGTTGTTCACCAGGTTCATGCAGCGCTGCAGCACGTCGGTGCCACCCAAGGGCGAGAAACTGTCGAGGTCGAGGCCGATGATGAGATAGGCATAATAGGCCATCAGGGCCACCAGCTGGTTGTCGATGACCTCCTCGTTGAAATTGAGCTGGTCGAACTGCACGAACTCGAAGTCAAAGTTCTTGTCCCTATTATTATATAATGTGGTGGTGTAAGCCGAATTGTAGACGGGCCTGTTGGCCTGTATCATGGCCGTGCAGGTGAACTTGTTGGCCGAAGCGTCGTACTTCGACACGGTGATGGAGAAGGTGCATTGTATGCGCTCGTTCTCCTGGAACTGCATGGCTGTCCACTGTCGCTCGTTGAGAAACTGCTCCAGTGTCTGCTGAAGGTTTTCAAACACGCTCTTGTCGGTGCCCTGCACCTGCGACGAGTTGATGGTCACCTTCACCTGCAGCTCTTGCGCCATCGTGCTGGTGAGCAGGGCGAAGAGCAGAAAGAATAATGGCAATAGTCGTTTCATAGTCGCTGGCTTAATTCGTCGATGATGTCGCTGGCCACCTGCGTCTTGGGTTTCTTCTCATAGTCCTTGCGCCCAGTGGCGGCGATGATGCTGATTTGGTTTTGGTCGCTGCGGAAGCAGGTGCCCTCGTTGCGCAGCGAGTTGAGCACGATGAAGTCGAGGTTCTTCTTCTGCAGTTTCTTCTGAGCGTTGGCCTCCTCGTCGTTGGTCTCCAAGGCAAAGCCCACGAGCAGCTGGTCCTCGCGCTTCATCTGCCCCAACTGTGCGGCAATGTCGGGGTTGGGCACCAGATGGATGTGCATGTCCTCCCCCACCCGCTTTATTTTCTGCGCTGCCACCTCGGCCGGACGGAAGTCGGCCACGGCGGCACAGAGGATGGCGGCATGGCACGACGGGAACGCCCCAATGGCGGCCTCGTACATCTGCCGACAGCTCTCCACGTCGATGCGTTGAACGTTCAACGTTGAACATTGAACGTTGACGGGACCGGCGATGAGTGTCACCTCAGCACCACGGCGCGCACACTCCTCGGCCAGGGCGAAGCCCATCTTGCCGCTGCTGTAGTTGCCTACGTAGCGCACGGGGTCAATCTTCTCGTAGGTGGGTCCGGCGGTGATGAGGATATGCTTGCCCTGCAAGTCCTTTGGCTCGAAAAAGGCATCGAGCACATCCACAATCTTCGCGGGTTCCTCCATGCGGCCCTTCCCTTCCAGTCCGCTGGCCAGGAATCCGCTCTGCGGCTCAATGATATGGTTGCCAAAGGAGCGCAGCCGCTCCATGTTCTGCTGTGTGGTGGGATGGGCATACATGTCGAGGTCCATAGCGGGTGCAATGAACACGGGTGCCTTCATCGAGAGATAGGTGGTGACGAGCATGTTGTCGGCCACGCCCGTGGCCATCTTGCCCATCGTGGCGGCTGTGCAGGGTGCTATGAGCATGGCATCGGCCCACAGGCCCAGCTTCACGTGGCTGTGCCATGTGCCGTCGCGCTGCGAGAAGAACTCGCTGACGACGGGCTTCTGCGTCAGTGCCGACAGCGTGATGGGAGTGATGAACTCCTTCCCCGCCGGCGTGATGACCACCTGCACCTCGGCTCCGCGCTTGATAAGCTCGCGGATGATGAGGCACGACTTATAGGCTGCTATCGAGCCTGTGATGCCCAGTACTATTTTCTTTCCTTTCAGCATAATATGTCATTTCTTTTTTCTTCCGTCCACCTGCAGCTGCTTCAGCGTGGCATTGGGCACGCCCGCTTCCAGCAACTGCTCGCCCAGCCGGCGTGCCTCTTCGTAGCGGCGCATGGCCCACAGCACGCCATACTTGCCCAACTGGTATTCCTGCCGCCCGTTGGCCAGGCGCAGAGCCTCGTCCCAGTCGTAGAGGGCCAAGTCGTACTGCGCCTGCTCCTGCTCGAAGTCGGCCCTGACGGCATAGGCCACCGCCGAGTCGGGAAACATCTGCACCAGCCTATTCAGCTCGTCGGCGACATCGCGCGTCTTCCCCTGCCGCCGCAGGGTCATGGCCAGTCCCAAGCGGGCCTCGAAATGGCGCGGCAACAGCTGCAGGAAGCGCTCGTAGTCGGCACGGGCCATGTCGTAGTGGCGCTGGTGGTTGTGGGCGAAGGCACGGTAGTAGAGCGCCGGCAGATTGTTGGCATCGATGCCCAGCACGCGGCCATACTCCTCGATGGCATAGTCCCACTGCTCCAACTCGATGTTCACCGCCGCCTTGCGCAGCCGCAAGTCGGTTGACTGCGGATTGGCTGTGATGGCCTTGTTGAGCACAGAGAGCGAGTCGCGCCATGCAGAGGACGATTGCGCCAGCGCAGAACTAAATGATAGATGACAAATGAGAAGTGATAAACCGAGCAGCCTACCAATCCGTCGCAAAGCCATTGTCGTGACACCCCAGCGGGCGCAACATTTATCATTTATCATTTTTCATTTATCATTTAGGCCGAAGGCCGCCCATCATTTAGGACGTAGTCCGCAATCCACTGTCCCACCTCGCGCGTGCCGTAGTGTGGTCCGCCCTCCACTTGTATTTCGGGCGTGCGCACATTGGCCTCGAGGGCGTCGTCGACAGCCTTGCGGATGACACTGCCCTCCTCGTTGAGTCCGAAATGCTCGAGCAGCATGGCAGCCGAGAGAATCATGGCCATGGGGTTGGCCAGGTTCTGTCCGGCAGCCTGTGGCCATGAGCCATGCACCGGCTCGAATAGCGGTGTGTGGAGTCCCAGCGATGCCGAGGGCTGCAGGCCCATGCTGCCGGTGATGCACGCCGTCTCGTCGGTGAGGATGTCGCCAAAGGTGTTCTCGGTGACGATGACATCAAAGAAGCGAGGCTCGGTGAGCACGCGCATCGAGGCATTGTCGATAAACATATAGTCGGTGATCACGTCGGGCCACTGCGGCTCCATCTCCTTAGCAATCTGCCGCCACAGACGCGAGCTGGCCAGCACATTGGCCTTGTCGACCACGGTGAGGTGCTTCTTGCGCTTCCTGGCAAGGTCGAAAGCCACGCGCAGGATGCGCTCCACCTCAGGTCGGGTGTAGGCGTTGGTGTCGAAGGCGCGGTCGTTGTCCTGGTATTTCTCGCCGAAATACATGCCGCCTGTCAGCTCACGGATGACCACAAAGTCGGCCCCGCGCAGCAGGTCGTCCTTCAGTGGCGACTTATGCAGCAGACAGGGGAAGGTGGCCACGGGCCGTATGTTGGCAAAAAGTCCCAGCTTCTTGCGCATGGCCAGCAGCCCCGTCTCGGGTCGCACGGGTGCTGTGGGATCGTTGTCGTACTTCAGCGAACCGACGGCGGCAAAGAGCACCGCATCGGCTTGCATGCATACCTCGTGGGTGGCATCGGGATAGGGGTCGCCCACCACGTCCATGGCATGGGCACCTACGAGAGCCTCCTCGTAGCTGAACTCGTGGCCGAACCTGCGAGCGATGGCATTCATCACTGCCAGGCCCTGTGTCATAATCTCCGGGCCTATACCGTCGCCCGGCAATACTGCAATCTTCAGTTTCATCGTCTTGTTTGGTTGGTTATTATATGGGGGAAGTGAAGAGGAGTGAAAGGGGAGTGAAGGGACGATAGTTTTGCGTATGAACTATCGTCCTTTTCACTCCCGCCGACGTAAGTCGGCTCACTCCACTTTCACTCCCTTTCACTCCCTAAAACTTCACTTCTTCAGCCAGCGGTCGAGCCAATTGAAGTAGGTGCGCTGCCACAGAATGCCGTTCTGCGGCTTCAGCACCCAGTGGTTCTCGTCGGGGAAGATGAGCAACTGCGCCTCAATGCCGCGCATTCGTGCGGCGTTGAAAGCACTCATGCCTTGTGTGGCATTGATGCGATAGTCCATCTCGCCATGTATGCAGAGGATGGGGGTGTCCCACTTGTCTACAAAGCGGTGAGGCGAGTTGTCGTAGGTCTTCTTGGCGTTGGCCGTGCGGTCGCGGTTCCAATAGGCGTCGTCGTACTCCCAGTTCGAGAACCAGTTCTCCTCGGTCTCGGTGTACATGGCCTCCAGGTTGAAGGCACCGTCGTGGGCGATGAAGCACTTGAAGCGCTTGTCGTGATGCCCGGCCAGGTAGTAGACGCTGAAGCCACCAAACGAAGCGCCCACGGCACCCATGCGGTTGCGGTCGACGTAGGGCAGGTTCTGGGCGGCATCGTCGATGGCCACCAGATAGTCGCTCATGCACTGGCCCGTCCAGTCGCCACTGATTTCCTCAAGCCACTCCTGGCCAAAGCCGGGCAGACCGTGGCGGTTGGGGGCAATGATGACGTAGCCCTGCGAGGCCATGATCATGAAGTTCCAGCGATAGCTCCAGAACTGGCTGACAGGACTCTGCGGCCCGCCCTCGCAGAAGAGCAGCGTGGGATATTTCTTCGCAGGGTTGAAGTGTGGCGGCTGAATAATCCAGTAGAGCATCTGCCCGCCGTCGGTGGTCTTCACCCAGCGGCTCTCCACCGTAGGCTTGGCCAGACGGTCGAGGATGTGCTTGTTCTCATGCGTCAGCTGGCTGATGGCCGTCTGCTCGGGCTTCTTCACATTGGGCGTCACCAAGTAGAGGTCGGCAGGCTCAATGTAGCTATGGCGCTCCATCAGCAGCTGGCGACCGTTGTTCATCAGCTGCAACGACCCCCAGTCGGCACAGTCGTTGGTCAACCGTATGGTTTGAGCCTTGAGATTGGCCAAAGGAGATTTCTTGTTATATTTCTCCACGCTGACGGCATAGAGGTTCTCGGTGGCGTGCCACACGCCGATGAAGTAGATGAGCGCATCCTTTGTGTTCTGACTCCAGCAGAAGTCGTCGACATTGCTGTCGAAGTCCTCGGTCAGATAGCATTTCTCTGCTGTCTGCAGGTCGTAGCAGCACAGGCGCTGGCGGTCGGCCTCATAGCCGTTGCGCTCCATCGAGAGCCAAGCAATGTAGCGGCCGTCGGGCGAGAACTTCGGGTTCTGGTCGTAGCCCACGTTATTCTGCAGGTTCTCCTTGGCGTTCACCTTCTGGTATTTCATGGTCTTCGAGGGGTCAATCTTTGGCTCCACATAGCCGTCGGGCTTGCAGAGGTTGCGGGTGAGGCCCGTGGTGGTGTCGTAGACGAAGATGTCGCTGTCGGTGGAGATGCTATACTCCAGGCCCGTCTTCTTACGGCAGGTGTAGGCGATGCAGCGCGAGTCGGTGCTCCAGTCGAGTTGCTCAATGCCGCCGAAAGGCTCCATGGGGCACTCGAAGGGCTGGCCCTTCAGCAGGTCGACGCCGGAGGGGGCGATGGCAAAGCCATCGCTTACGGAGAAGACGAAAGGATGCTGGATGCTCTCCACATAGTGGTCCCAGTGGCGGTACATCAGGTCGGTGACCAAGCGCCCGGTGGCCTTTGGCAGGTCTTCGGGGTTCTTCTGGATGATGTCGTTGTAGGGGAGGCTCTTGATGATGATGACCTTCGAGCCGTCGGGCGAGAACTTGAAGCCCTCCACCGCGCCGCCAGTCTTCGACAGCTGCTGGCGGCCCGTGCCATCGGCGTTCATGGCCCATACCTCGCCACCGGTGACGAAGGCAATGCGCCCGTCGGATAGCCAGGCGGGGTCGGTCTCGCTCTTGGCGCTGGTGGTGAGCTGCTGGCGACCCGTGCCATCGGCATTCATCACACAGAGCACCTGGTGGCTCTTGTTGTGCTTCACGCTGTAGTAGCCCACCTGGAACGCAATCTTGCTGCCGTCGGGCGAAGCAGCATAGCTGCCGATGCGCCCCATGGCCCACAGGGCTTCCGGCGTCATCAGGTCGGAGCTGAGCTGAATGTTCTGTCTACCAATGTTCACGTCGTCTTGTGCTTTTAGCGTGCCGGGCATCACCGAGAGGATGGCCGCAGCAATGATAAGAACCGTTTTTTTCATCGTATGTATGGCTTTATGGTTGCAATTTTACTGAAAAATATTCGATTGGCGTCGTTTCTGC
>JAEEGF011958629.1_pt1 | contig 11193 bp, 4 predicted proteins | sample 9134171 | NCBI WGS metagenome assembly JAEEGF01 (sample SAMN16246542, study PRJNA631951) | gut metagenome | biome: gut microbiome; feature: rumen; material: AP-attached | host: Bos | place: Iran: Karaj | collected 2018-10
TATGACGAGCGTGAAGATTGACGCCATTGTTGAGCCTTGGGATAAAGGTTCTGATCCTACGAACGTGAACCTGCCCGACAACCAGACTGTTGCTGAAGCAGCAAGCACTGGCGCAGGTGCCAATGACATCAAGGTTGGTACTGTTTTCCTCTTCAACTCTACCTGGGATCAGAATGCTTCTGCAAAGATCACTGCTATCAACGGTAATATCGTTACAGTTCTCGTGCAGGGTTCTGGTGCTGACGGCACGTATTATGTAAATCTGGAAGACTTCGGAGATAAAGTGGCGGAGGGAACTTCTGCTGACGACCCGAAGAAGTTGACCGCTGATGCTGAGGTTCCTGTATATCAGACCGCAGATGATGCAACAAACAAGACGAATGCACTCTTCAATGTAACCATTAAGAAGAATACCGAGAATTAACTCTTCAATAAAGGCAGAGCCGCCGGTGAGAATCCGGCGACTCCGCCTTCTCAAAAAACCTTCGGACTCGGTCCGACCTTTCGCTTGCCTCGGCATAGTCCAGACATATTCGGCCTCTGCGCTTGGCAGCAAAATATAAACGCTCTTTGACATTGCTGGCACAGGAAAAAAAGAAGGAAATTGCTTGGAAGTTTCCTGAAAAATCTCTATCTTTGCACCATCATTAATTAAATATGATTGTCTAGTGAAGGAAGAATTTGGAAAGTGGTTGTTGGATATCTCCAAATATATGGTGACAGCATTATTGCTTTCGACCATATTTACAGATATTACAAATCCGCTGATTTTAGGTTTGGTGGTCATTATAGCCATGATTATTTTGGCGTGTGGACTCCATTATGTGAAAGTTGGTAAAAAGGAAGAGAATAAACAAAAGAAAGGAAAGAAGTGATGAGTACAAGCAGTTTGATTGTTTATGTAGGAGTTCTGCTAATTATAGTAGTAGGTTCCTTAATTGTCAATCACATGGATAAGGAAGTGGAAAGCGAATAGACTCTTCCAATCCCCTTTATGGTTAGGCCTCACACAGCTATTAAGTACGTTGTGGACCATCCTGTAACAGCAACCTCGGCCCTCGGGCTAAGGCTGCTTTTTCTGTGCCATCCTATGATATAACATTACCGGCGTGTCCCCTGCCGGTGCCCCTTACAGGGCAGAAATGAGGGAGAAAACTTGGAGCACAGGTTCACGGAACAACGGAGTGACGGAACAACGGAGTGACGGAATCACGGAATCACGGAAATGATGACGAAAGAAATTAACAGAAATGGACCAGAAATCAATGAGACATAAGAAGAAAATTCTTTTCTTGAAATTTCTCCAAATTAATGGCAATTTCTTTCAAAAAGAAAAAAGACAAAACGGTGCTCCCACTGGAAGAAGAATATAAAAAAATAAAAAAATATAAGATATGAAGAAAATCCTCACATTGTTTGCTGCTGCCATGCTCATCACAGCATGCAGCAACGAAGACGGGACGACAACGCCTGACGGTCAGCAGACCGCGCAGAGTCCCATCACGTTCGACGTGACAGACAACGGGTCGCTCACCAGAGCGCAAGGTGACATCACGAGTAGCAACTTCCAGACAAAGAGGTTCGGCGTCTTCGCCAGCTATACCGGGACGCTGAAGTACGAGAACACCACCGTGTCACCCGACTTCATGTATAACCAGCCCGTCAGCTATGCCGGCGGTGGTTGGAGCTATGCTCCCACAAAGTACTGGCCGAACGACGCTGCCGAGTATGTCAGCTTCTTCGCCTATGCTCCCTACGAAGAGAGTCCTGCCGACGACGGCCGATGCATCATCGACATGTCGAAGTGGGACGACAAGGGAGACCCCTGGGTGAACTACCGCTTGGCACAGGACCCGTTTAACGACGCTGCCGTCCTCCACCCGCAGGTCGATCTGCTGTATGCCGTCAACGAGGGAGCCTCTGCCGAGGTGACCGACGACACCCCCTGGCTCGACCAGCAGAAGCCCGACATCAACGCAAGGGTGAAGTTCACCTTCAAGCACGCCCTGGCATGTGTCGGCGACAAGATTACCATGAAGCTGACGGAGTCGCTGGCACAGAAGCTGAACAACTATGCCGAGCTGACCATCAACAGCGTGAAGATTGACTACAAGAACCTGACCAACAAGGCTCGTCTGGTGCTGAAGTGTTCGAACATGCCCGAGTGGCGTGAGATCGTCAGCGGACAGCTGACCGTCAGCCGCACGCTGACCATTGCCAGTCCTACGCTCAGCGGCACGACGGAGACCACCATCTCCGAGGGTAAGGGACTCTTCTACATCCCCCTGCAGGTGGCAGGCACCGAGGCTCCCGTGGCTGAGGTGACGCTGAACTACACCGTCAAGATTCTGGGTACGGGAACCGTGATGAGCGGCACCGGCACCGGCACCTTCGCACTCTCACTCGACACCATGGAGGGTAAGAAACAGGCTATCAACCTGAACCTCGGTGAGAACATCGACATGCGGCACCTCATCTATCAGCTTGATAATGACCCTGCCGACGAACCATCATACGCACCTAAATTCTAAAACAGGAGGACCACAATATGAAAAAGACTATAAAATATATTCTCGTTCTTTTGACGATGATGCTCACCACGCAAGCGTGGGCACAGAATGTTGCAAAGATCGTTGAGACAGGGATAGAGTATGCTACGCTGGCAGAGGCTATTGACGCCGCAGATCCTGACGCAACTATTGTGTTGGTGGGTGATATTACTAACGTCACTAGTTCGATTCTCATTGAGAAAACCATTACGCTGGATTTGAATGGCCATACCATCAGCGGCAGTAAAGATAACATGATTACAGTGACGGCTGGCAGTCTGACCATTGACGATTCGAGCACGAACAAGAATGGTTCAATCTCTACGACAGAGAAGACGGCAATCTACTTTGGCGGCGCCAAACTGACCATCAACAACGGTACTGTTGAGGCAGTGACCGCAGATATGTACAGTGGTGCTATGACGGTATGTGCCTCGGCTGGCGCGGTTGAAGTCAACGGTGGTACGGTTCGCGGCCAATCGACCAGTGCTTATGCCAGTGCCCGCGCCATTCATATGGAAGGCACAAGCACGAGCCTGACGGTAAACGGTGGCACGGTCGAAGCGCAGTGCGCTGCAAGTTATGGCTATGCGTATGCACTTGAATGCACTTCGGGTTCTAATGTTGCTGTCAGCGTAACAGATGGTACCATTAACGCTACAACAGGCGGTTCAAGAACTCCTGTTATTGTCAACAATACGAGTGCCAACTCTACGGTGTCCGTTTCCGGCGGTACGTTCAATACAGCAATCCCTGTTGACCAGTGTGCAGCAGGCTTCATTCCTGCAGACAACGGCGGTAGCTATGGCGTGAAGGCAGGTTGGAAGGTTAAGTTCGACTCTGACGGTGGCAGCAAGGTTGCAACGCAGGCTGTTGAAAACAATGGCACAGCTACCAAACCTGCTGATCCCACCAAGACGGACTACAGTTTTGACGGGTGGTTTGCCGTGGGCGCAAGCACAGCTTTTGACTTCACTACTCCGATTACTGAAGATGTCAATCTAAAAGCTCAGTGGAAGGTAAATGTTGCAAAGATCGGTGATGTCGGCTATACTACCCTTCAGGATGCAATCAACGCAGCTGTGACAGCAAGCATAGCTAGCGGAAATGAAGTAACTGTTAATCTGCTGACCGACGTAACTGACGGTACAGGCCTTGCGCTGTTCAATACCGCAAAAGGCACTTATCCGGCTGCCAATGGTGCGAATGTAAAGATTGACTTTGGTACTCACACCTATACAGTAGCAGGTCCCGCAGTCGGCTCTACCAACACACAGAACCAGGTACTGCACTTTGAGCAGGGCAACACCATCACGCTCACCAACGGTACCATCGACATGACTGACGATGCTACTGCACTGGCAGGCTTCGAGATGTTCATGCAGAACTACGGTGCACTGACCATCGACAACATGACCATCGACGGTACGGGTATCGCTGTAGCTACATACGGATCGAGTTATTCTGCTCCATGGAAGGGCACAACGAAGCCGCAGTTCAACTACAACACTGCCGGCAGCTCCGTCGTCCGCAACTCTACCATCACGATGCCCGGCGACTTGGGAATCGATGACAATGCAGGACTCACCATTGAGGACGATGCAGTCATCAACGTGAATGCAATTGTAACGAAGGGCACGGACGCCAGATACGAAAGTGCGACTGCAACGATTTCCGTCGAGAACGGCGCGAAGTTTAAGCTGGCAGATGCCAGCAAAGCAGCTGCCCTTGAGACGCTGCTCAATACGAACGACCAGTCTCTTGGTACAGCCGTGAATGGTGTGTACACAGTCCAGGATGCTATATACGTTGCTTCCATAACTGTTGGTGGCACCACAACAAAATATACTTCTTTGGAGGCAGCATTTGCAGCCGTTGAAGACGGTCAGACCATTAATATGCTGACGGATATTACGCTGAGTAATCCGCTGAACATCAATGTCGGCACAAAGGCTGTTACACTTGACTTAGGCGGAAATACCCTTACGGGACGTACCAACCTGAAGCAAGGTAATGTGACCATTAAGAACGGTACAGTAGCAGGTGGCGATCAGCAGGCACTGAATGTCTATGGTTCTGCAGACTCTTCTGCTGAGAATTACAGCGTGCTGAACATTAACAGCGATGTGACTGTAACGGCTGACGTTTGGGGTGTCTGTATGTTCGGACCCACATATAACTCTAAGCCTGGTTATGGTGCTGTCATCAATATCGCAGGTACTGTTCACACGACAGGTAATGGTAAAGAGGGTGCTGTCTTCGTATCAGGCAACCTCGGAAACAATATCGAGGGCGATATGAAGAACGTGATTAATATCACGGGTTCCATCACGTCTGATACCGATGCTGCGATTGCCCTCAACGGTAATGCAACAGTGAACGTGCAGCCTGATGCGGTAATTACAGGTAACACCGCCATTACCATCAAGCGTGGTACGCTGAATGTGGAGGGTGGAACCGTACATGCAACTGGTCTCAGCCAGATTCCACCTTCAGGAAACCTGAACGGTACAGAAATGAGTGGTGCCGCAGTCTCCATGACCAACACCTATAATAATCTTGGTTCTATGCAGGTGAACATTTCCGGCGGTTCGTTCACAAGTGATCATGCGATGGCACTCTATAAGGAGGATGATACATATCAGAATGACGCAACCTATGCTGTCTCTGGCGGTATCTTCAATACTCCTGTTCCCGAAGAGTTCTGCGCTCCTAACTTTGTTCCTACCTCAATAACGACGCAGGGATTCACCCAATATACTGTGGAACCTGGAGATTTTGTTGCACAGATTGGTGATACGAAGTACATAACGCTCGCCGCAGCCGTTGCTGCTGTTCCTACGAACGGATTAGAAACAACGATTACGCTGTTAAAGGATATCACACTCGTTAACAACGTGGTAGTGGGTGGTACCTATGGCACTACTCCAAAAGTGACTACGGCTATCACCAACCAGAATGTGAAACTTGACCTTGCCGGTCATACCATCACAGGTACAAAGACGCTGTATCTGGCAGGCGGTTCGTTGAACATCATAGGTACGGGTACCATCGAATCAACGAGTCCGGATGTGGCTCCAGTGGGTGTACGCTATGTAAAGACTGCTGATTATCCAGATCTCGACTACACATCGAAGCGCACGCTGACCATCGGTAAGAATGTAACGCTGACTGGTGCTGAATATGGTCTGAATATCTTCGGAACGAACGAAGCTTCGACAGCCAATAACATTGACGTAACTGTTGATGGTACGGTAAACGGTATGCTCTTCGTATTGGGTAACATTTCCAATGACAACAACAACATCAATATCGATGTCAACGGTACGGTGGATGCCTCCGGCGCTACTGGCTCTGAGAAGGTGAAGACAGGTATCGCCCTCTCTGGTAATGCAAATGTGACTGTTGCCGACGGTGCAACTGTAAGTGGTGAGAGTGGTATCGAAGTACGTGCCGGTAACCTCACAGTCAACGGAGGTACTATCACTGCTACATCTGCTGATTACAGCTATGAAACAAACGGTAGTGGAACAACCACCAAGGGTGCAGCTATCGCTGTCGCTCAGCACGGAACAAAGGCTGCCACAAGTGCTACAATCTTAGGTGGTGCTACACTTAATGGTACTAAGAAGATTGCCGTTATCGATGCTCAGAACAACGGTCTGGCTGGTGTCACAGTGATTGCAGCTGATGGATACCTTGAAAATAGTGAAACAGAGACTGTACTTCCAGAAGGTTATTACTGGTTGACAAATGGTGACGAAACAAGTTCACCTGCTTCAAACTCTGCCGTTGCCCAAATCGGCAACACACTCTACTCCACCCTGGTTGCTGCAGTTGCTGCAGTTCCTGCGGATGGTACTCCTACAACCATCACGCTGTTGCAGAATATCAACCTGACGGAGCGTCTGTTCGTCAATGCAGGTGCCAGCCCTGCCTACGCTGGTTCGAACAACCGCTATGCTACCACCACGGAGAACAAGAACATCACGCTCGAACTCAATGGCCACAACATCGTAAGCAATAGCAACATTGCGTTGGCAGGCGGTTCATTGAACATTACCAACAATGGAACTGCTGACGATACTCATGGTGTTATCTCTACTACAAATAGTGGTTGTGCTCCGGTTGAGGTTCGCGGTACTGGCGATCTGACCAGCAAACGCACACTGACCATCGGCGAGAACGTAACGCTGAAGGGTGCTGTGTATGGTCTGAATGTCTTCGGTAGCAACGACGATCAGAAGAATATCATCGACGTGAATGTTAATGGTACAGTAGAGGGTATGCTCTTCGTGTTGGGTAACCTCAAGAATGCTGCAAACGAAATCAATATCAATGTCAACGGTACGGTTGATGCATCTGGAGTAAACGATACAGATAATAACGAGAAGGTTCACTCAGGTATCGCCCTCGGCGGTAATGCAAATGTGACGGTTGCCGACGGTGCAACGGTAAAGGGTGAGAGTGGTATTGAGGTACGTGCCGGTAGCCTCACAGTCAACGGAGGTACTATTGAAGCTACTGTTGGTGCTTACAGCTATGATGCAAACGGTAATGGTATGACCACCAAGGGTGCTGCCATCGCTGTAGCTCAGCATAGCACTGTACGTCCTATCGATGTAACGCTCAACGGTGGTACTCTTACCGGTGCAAAGAAGATTGTAGTTACCGACGTGAACAACAACTACTTGACTGACGTTTCGGTAGTTGCCAACAACAGCTTCGTTGCTAACGTGACTGACACAGAGATTCCGGCAGGATTCCTCTGGGTAGATAACGGCAACAACACCAAAAAGCTGGTACTTGCTCCTGTTCGCAGAAACGATATCGGCTATGCAACATTGGCTGAGGCTATTGCTACATTAGAGAATAATGACGTCATCAAACTGTACGACAATGTCTCCATGACCGATAATATCGCATGCACATTGGCATCTGGAAGCACATTTACCTTGGACTTTAATAACCATAGTATTGCCCGTAATGGAAATAATGTGGTGCTGCCTGTTGGTGTGAGTGCTCTGACTAACGTACAAACAAATCTGTTTGCTGCTGAAGGAGGCAACGTTGTCGTAGAAAGCACAGTGACAGGAGACTATCCGTATAAATACAGCGTTCTGAACTCAATCACCAATCCTGATATTATCGTCACCGTTTCTGCCGACATCTACAATGGTGCAGTGCAGACACCGACAGTAGTCGTGAAAGACGGCAGCACAGAACTGGAAGCTGGCACAGATTATGAGGTTAGCTACGTTGGTGGTCCCTTCAAAGATGCCAAGACATACGTTGAGGGTGTTATCATTACAGGTAAGGGAACCTATGGTGGCGTTCGCAAAGAGAGTTACACCATTGACCCACGTAATATCAACGACGTTACTGTAGAAGGAAACAGTAAGCCCTATACGGAAAACGGCTATACGGCAGAAGCCATCAAGGGATATATTACGCTGAAGTACAACACGGAAACGCTGCAGACCAGCGATACTGATCCTAAGGACTACACTATCGCCGTTGACGGTACAGTTACTTACAAAGATGGAGGTACCTATCCTGAAGTCATCACCTTGACTGCTGTCGAGGGCGGAAACTATACTGGTAGCCGCAAGGTGAACTTCTACATCGGTAACATTAACGACAAGGACATCGCAACGTGTAATGTTGTGGCAACTGTAACCTATAACGGAGCATCACAAGTTCCAAGTGCCACAACGGTCATCGTTAAGGATGCCAGCACCAATGAACCTCTGACTGCTGACAACTATGACCTGACATTCACTGATTTGTCAGCAGGAACGAATAATTACGTAAACGCAGGAACTTATGCGAATGCTGTAACCATTATTGGTAAGAATGGCTATTACGGCACGAAGACGGTGGATTATATCATCATGCCAAAGGATATCAGCACGTGTGACATCATGAACAGCACTCCGTTCACTGGCAGCGTGATTGACCCGGCAACTGTCGTGAAAGTTCTGGACGACAATGCAGAGCTTGTGGCGAATACCGACTACACCTTGAGCGTATCGGATGGCTACACATACCACGATCCGCAGACTTATACCGCTGCACTTACGATTACCGGTAAGGGTAACTACACGGGTACAGTCGTTAAGGACTTTACGATTACGAACCCGGCTGCTGCGATTGACATTTCGGAAATCGGTATGGTTGAGTCGTATGTGAAGTTCAATGGTAAGAACCAGCCACCTTCGAGGGGACGTCTCATCGTAAGTCTGAAAGACCCGAATACCGGAGCGAAGACGACGCTCGTCTATAATCAGGACTACACCTTTACCTTCAACGGTATCCCTGCTGACTATTACGATGCAAAGACCTACAGCCATGCAGTAACCATTACTGGTATTGGTAATTACTATGGTTCATTCACCGCTGATTATGTCATCAGCCCGCGTGAGCTTACTGAGAAATATATTGTTTGCGAGGCAGTAGATCCATTGGAATGGACAGGCTCTACGTTGAAGCTTAACGTGAATAGCCAGATCGATGGCCGTACGGACAATAACGTCATCCTGAAGCTGGTGAATACCGCGGCTGATCCGGATAACAACATCCCCGAGGATGCATACATGCTCTCTTCTGCAAAAGACTACACCTACACTACGGAGCCTGTCACGATGAAGGATCCGGGTGAGTACGTAGTAACATTCACCGGTCGCTATAACTTTACCGGCAAGCGTACCGTTACCGTGAAGGTACTGAAGGACATCAATCAGATCGGTGATAGCGACATAGAGATTCCTGTGCAGATTCTGGGTAGTGTAACGCCGAATATCCGTCCTTCGAACATCCAGGATATGGTAGTGAGAGACGGTAGTAAGGTGCTTGAACAGGGCATACACTACACGCTGACCTTTAAGGATTCTCAGGGGAATATTTACCAGGGTGGCAGTGGCCCGTACATCACTCAACAGGGTAAGTACACTGCTGTCATGACTGGTAAGGATCCTTACTATACCGGAGAGAAGACGAAGGACTTCGTCGTAGTGAACGAGTACTATAAATACAATGCGACTGAAACAGGTGAGAAGTACGGTGTACACATCACATCGGGTAAGGACCTCACAGCTACTGTTGGTGCCAAGACGGGTGCTGCTATTGATGTAGCAAGCACGTCAATGACCGTGAAGTCTGCTGTTGTAGTTTCTATTACGGATCAATATGATCCAAATTATAATACTTCTGTGACCTTCACCGTCAACGGCATTGATAACGGTGCATTCAACGGTGCCAACAACCTGCACTGGCTGGACATCACCGCCCTGGAAGGCTACACCCCGGCAACGCTCGACCGTAGCACCGACCGCGGACCGTTCGCCAAGGTGCCCAAGCAGACGCTCGTCTTCCTCGATGGCACAACGGCTACCGGCGAGAACTATATCTATAAGTTCACCGATACCGACTTCCGCTGCGACGAACTGAAGATCTACGACGACATCAGTGGTGTACAGACCAGCTTCACCGAACAGGACGGCTACAAGTGGGGCTTCGAGAACCCGTATGAGTTCAAGGCCAACACGGTGACGAACACTCGTCAGCTGAACAGCGGCAATGGCTATACCATCTATCTGCCGTATGCACTGCCGACACCGACCGGTATCGATGCCTACACACTGTCTGCATCGAAGAACGACCTCTTAGGATTCCTGCCTGTCGCAGCAAGCACGCTGGAGGCACTGACTCCGTACGTGCTCCTCGCAAATGCCAGCGGTCAGCTGCTGAGCACGACGAATGCTACCGTCAAGAAGACTGTTGGTGTTGCAATTACAGAGGTGACTTCACAAGCTGTCAGCGGCCAGAACACCTACACCATGTATGGTAATCTGGATTACAACGATGGCATCGCAGGTGCTTACATCATGCAGGGTGGCAATGTCTGGAAGAAGATAGATACCTTAGGTAGCGAAGGACAGGGTGCTTGCATCCTCCCGATGCGTGCTTACATCGTGGTAGGTGACGGTTCACCTGCTCCTGCTCTCCAGTCGGTATTCGGCATGCCTGGCGCAACTGACATGGATATCTTCGACCACGTCGGCATCGACGTAGAGGATGGTCAGTACTATGACCTCCAGGGTCGTCCGGTTGAGACCCCGACCCGCGGCGTCTATGTCCGCAACGGCAAAAAGGTCGTGATTAAGTGAAGCCTCACCCCCAACCCCTCTCCAAGGGGAGAGGGGAGCTAAAACCCCTCGCCACTCGGCGAGGGGTTTTTTGCTAAAACTCTCGAAACTGGTTTTTGGGGGAGTTAGAGGGAGTTAAGGGGAGTTAGAGGGAGTTAAAGGACAATAGCTGAAGCTCTCGAAACGAGCCTGACTCCGAAAAAAGGGAAAAGCAGAGGTAATGTCCTTTAAAGGACAATAGCTTAAACTCTCGAAACAAGCCTGACTCCGGAAAAAGGGGGAAAGCAGAACTAATGTCCCCTAACTCCCCAGGCCGAAGGCCGATAACTCCCTCTAACTCCCCCTAACTCCCCCCCAAAAAAGTGCAATGCAAAACTTGAATTATCATTAAAATAAAAACAACAATGAACGAAAACGACAACAAAAAAGGACAGTTACAACTGGAACTGCCACAGGAGGTGGCACAAGGAGAATATGCTAACTTCGCCATCATCACA
>JAEEGF012189748.1_pt1 | contig 11193 bp, 9 predicted proteins | sample 9134171 | NCBI WGS metagenome assembly JAEEGF01 (sample SAMN16246542, study PRJNA631951) | gut metagenome | biome: gut microbiome; feature: rumen; material: AP-attached | host: Bos | place: Iran: Karaj | collected 2018-10
TGGGGGTCTGTTGGCGTTGTTTTACACCCGTACCCATTTAAGCCAATTGTTATAGGTCAGTTGTTTGTAAAGTTTTGAATGAAAAAATTCTATTATAGCTCGTGTTCGTTAGAGGTACCGCATGCTGGTATCATGATGGATGATGTGATGATAAGTCGTAAACAGGGTGATATGGTTTATTGGGCTTATTGCAAAGATGCATTGTCCTCATGTTTTATGAATCTTGACGGACATAAATGTATCTGCAAGTTTTGCCATCGTATGTATAGAGAATACGAGAAGCACTATCTCGAAGGGGTGACAATGATTCCTATCTCTCATACAGACTTCAAGCACCAGCCGCGTCAATTCGACTTGAAGAATGCTGATGATGTAAAGGCTGTGAAGTATCGTGGTGTGCAAGTAGGCAGTTCTGTCTTGTCTATATATTATGATGTGACGCGTGATTTGGATATGCTGAATTTCAGTGGTTTCCTCACTTACGCAGTCCCTTTGATGGAAAGACTTTGTGACTTTATTGATTATGCTTACAAACTATTAGAGGAGATACAACCCGACCAGATATTGATTTATAATGGCCGTCTCTTCGAGAACCGTCTTTTTTACGACATAGCGAAAGCGAAAGACATCAGTTTTGTTTCGCTTGAGGGAATGGGCGGACGTGTGGAACCCTATAAGAAAATACGTTTCGAGGGCGACCTTCCATTAAGTATCCCTCTTTTCGGCAGGATGATTGAGAACCTCTGGAAAGAGTCACCTCTCTCTGACGAGGAGAAGGAACGGCAGGCTTCTACCTATTACGAGAAACGTCGTCATGGTATATTGATTGGAGACACGAAGGTCTATACTAAGGAGCAGCAGGACGGTTTGCTACCGGAGGGATTCCAGACAGATAAGCGTAACTTTGCCATCTTCAATTCCTCGCAAGATGAGATTGAGGCACTGGGTGATGACTTTATGACAGGTCGTATCTTTGATACCCAGTATGAGGCCATTGCTTTCATGCTTGAACATGCTGATGCTGATATTCATTTTTATCTGCGTATTCATCCTAATCTGAAGGGGGTGTCGCATAAGGATCACATGGAACTCTATGATTTGCGTAAATACGCCAACATTACGGTGATTCCCCCTGAAAGCATTGTTAGCTCCTATGCACTGATGGATGCCTGCGAGAAAGTCATTACCTTTGGTTCCACTACAGGTGTGGAAGCAAGCTATTGGGGCAAACCTTCCATCCTTGTGGGACGAGCCTATTACGAGATGACAGGGGCATGTTATCATGTACGTGACAAGGAGGAGTTGGTGCGTGACCTTAATGACCATCTGGAACCGAAAGACAAACTTGGTGCCATTAAGTACGGCTATTTCCAAGTCGATCGTAAGTATTTGGTTGAGGAGAGTGATATCGATATTGACGTCAAGTATCGTCATCTGCGTTGGAATTTCTTCTCTACCTCTTATTTTAAGATAATGAACTCTAGCACGTTGTTCCAGATATATTACTTCTTCAGTTGTATTCTGGGCGTGAAATTCTCAGAAAAAAGAATGCCTTTCCCATGGCCTGCTCGATCATGAAAATTTCTATTGTCGTACCAGTATATAATGTAGCACCATATGTGGCAGATTGCTTTTATAGCATAGCGCGACAGACATGGCAGGGGCCTTTGGAGTGCATCTTTGTGGATGACTGTGGTACCGACGATAGCATGTCGATTGTTGAGCGTTGTATAGACGATTATTCTGGTCCGATAGATTTTCGTATCGTTCGGCATATGCATAATCGCGGATTGTCTGCTGCCCGTAACTCTGGAATTTCGGCGGCCACAGGTGACTATGTCTATTTCCTCGACAGTGACGATGAATTGTCGCCTGACTGTATGGCATTGCTGACGGCTCCTTTGGCCAATGAGGCTTGCGACCTCATTATCGGTGACTGTCAGATAGTTGGCGGAGAGATTCCTGGGGTGGCGTTACAGTTGAAAGATGGCCAGGTCCTTCGTGGCCGAGAGGTTCTTCATGCTTATTGTCTTGGTAAATGGTACATGATGTCGGTTAACAAACTGTATCGTCTCAGTCTTCTCAGAGAACATGATCTTCAGTTCCTCGAAGGTATCCTGCACGAGGATGAGCTTTGGTCTTTCCAAATAGCCTGTGTTGTACAGTCGATAGCTGTCGTTAGGCAACCGACATATTTATATAAGTTACGTGAGGGCAGTATTACGGTTAGCACGCTCTCACAGCGTCGTATGGACTCCTTAAATAGGATTCTGACAGCTATGTGTAGCTTTGCTAAAACACATGCATTACAGGATAATAGGGATGTTCATAACCTGATCCAGAATTTCCGTATCGCATGTCTTAGTAAGGTACAGTACAATGTACCGGACATGTTGCCGGTATTCTATCGTCAGCAACGCAGGGATATGGGGGACAGTTGGCATCATTGCTGTCGTCTGAACGGCATTGATATCCGGAAACAGGTACGCGATTTCCATATCGCCTTGCCTTCTTTCTTGGCGATCTTTTATCTGCGCCAGTTATTGCGTTATTATTTGAAACTCTCTGCCAAATGACGGTAAGTATCGTAGTTCCAGTCTATAATACAGCAGAATATCTTCCAGCCTGCCTTGACAGCATCTTGGCTCAGTCGTTCACGGATTTTGAACTGATTCTTGTCGATGATGGCAGTACCGATGACTCGCTCAGGATTTGTGAGGCTTATGCGTTTCGTGATGCCCGCATCCGGGTGTTCCATCAGCAGAATTCAGGTGTCAGCGCAGCACGCAACTTTGGGGTTGAACAAGCTCAGGGCGATTGGCTGTGCTATGTAGATAGCGACGATGTGGTCTTGCCGGCTTATCTGCAGGATATGTTGGAAGCAGCAGATGCCGAAGACTGTCTTGTGATGGGAAATATCTCCGATTCTCGTATGAAAGGACTGATAACGAGCGATGTCGTTTTAGAAGGAGAGGCGATGGTGCGCTATATGCTTAGCCACAACATTCTGAATCTCTCTGGACCAGTGGCAAAACTTTACAATCGTGCCACACTGGTTAAGTATGGCATACGCTTTCCGCAGGATATTCATTATGGAGAGGATATGCTCTATTTTCTCCAGTACCTGAACCATATCGGTCGGGTGGCCTTCCGTCAATCTGAGCTCTATCAGGTTACGATGCGTGAGGGCTCTCTCAGTCGTGGCTATTATTCCTTTGAGTCTGAATATGCTTGTTTTGAGACATGCTTGTCTGAAATGACGACTTTCGCAAGTCGCTTGACATTGTCTGATGCCGAAAAGACTGCCGTTGTCTGGCGTAATCGTACAGCTCAGTTCTTTTTACATAGTGTGAAGAGTATCTATGCTTTGTCGAATGCCTATGTCTGGTCAGAGCAGATGCGCCGTCTGCATAGTATTCCCGTAGCTTACTATCGTAGTTTTGGGAAGGCATTCCAGCCAGAGGGCTTATCTTCGCGGTTAGTCAGTACGCTCGTGTCGAACCGTTGGTTCACTTTATTATTGGTTTTTGGCTACTGCTATGAGCAGAGCCGGTTATTAAAAATTGAAGATCATTCATGACAAATATTAAGGTTTCCATCTGTGTGCCTGTATATGGGGCTGAGAAGTTTATGGAGAAGTGTGCTCGCTCTCTCTTTGAACAGACCTATCATAATATAGAATATGTATTTGTCAACGACTGCACGCCCGACCGTAGTATTGAGATCATTCGTCAGGTGCTGTTGGATTATCCACAACGCCAGGCGTCAGTGAAGATAGTTGAACATGAACATAATCGTGGTCTCTCTGCTTCTCGTCATACAGCGGTTTTACATGCTACAGGTGACTATTTCCTTCATTTCGATGATGATGACTATATGGAAACTGATGCCATCAGCCGTTATGTTGCTTGTGCTGTTGAGACGGGGGCTGACGTGGTGATGGCTGATCATAATTTCGTCTATCAGGATCAGGTGGTACCCTACTATGATGTTGTGCCAGCTGACAAGACAGATTATGTACGTCGTTTGTTGACCCGGCGTTCAACTATTGAGATCTGGGGACGTCTGATTCGACGTTCCTTCGTGATGGAGAACCAACTTTTTGCTCCTGATGGCCTAGATCTTTCAGAGGATTATGTACTTGTTCCTGTCATGGTGTATAAGGCATCCAAGGTGGCGAAGGTCGATGCGACGTTAATCAATTATGTAAAGTATAATACGGGGGCAGGCTCCAGATGTGTGCGTCGACGTGGACTGGAGACTACAGTGAAGGCCATGGAGATGCTCTGTGATTTCTTCTCAAGTGTACCTGATGCTGAATCGTATAAGGAGGTGCTACAACAGGCAAAGCTTCATAATAAAGTGACGCTTTATGGCCTTGCTGCATTGGCCGACTATGATTATGTCCGCCCGCTCTATTCTGATGTCAGTGTGTGGCATTCAGCAATAGGGTGGAAGAAGAAATTGCTGCTTACGTTGGCAGGATGGGGCTTTGATCGCTTGGTGTTCCGTTGTATTCATCATATTATAAAGTAGCGCTAGCTGGTGGTTTACGTGACTTTTGCTTTTTTGCTGATTTCGATAGCGTCGTTCTTCATGGTGCCGCTGTCTTTCTCTAGGGAATTCTGCATTTGGGAGATGGTGACTTTCATGATTGTGGCAGTTCTCTTTCTGCAGCATAAAGTCAGACGTAATGGTATTATCTGTTTTGACATGTTTTTTATACCAACGTTCTTGTTGATTAACTATGCTCATGCAGTGTTTATCTATCCGGACGATGGTTTCTTGCCACCATTCCAGTTTCCTACTAATGTCGAACTCATTCCCTATGCCGTAAGTGTGGCACAAATGGGGATTGCTTTCTATATGTTTGGCAATATGGTTTTCGAGAAGGATGTGCAGGACAAAAAGGTTTTGAAAGCAGAGATCCCTAAGATGGCTGTCAATAGGATTGCCATTGTGTCATTTGTCGCTAGCCTGGCCGTATTCTGCTATGTAATCGTCCTTAGGTTGGCAGCGGCATTCCAACACTTGTATCCTCGCCTGATGACGATGATTCTATCATTGATAGCTTTGTCTTGGTTTTTCCAGACACAACAACTCAATGCGGAGGACCATAGTTTCTTTGGAATGCTTCGCAAGAACAAAATGAATATCGCCTCTACACTGTTGTTTTCCGTTAGTCAGCTGTTTGTTGGCAGTCGTGCAGTAGTCTTGTTCCTGCTCTTTATACTCCTCTTACTGACTAATATCTATTATTTCCGAATTCGTTTTCGGATATTGTTGCCCGTGATGCTGCTTGGGATGTTGTTGATGGGCTTTTTAGCTATCATACGCGTATCTTCCTATAATTTGTCAAATGTCAATTTTATGGATGCTTTTAAATATGGGGTAGAGGTCATCATTGATTCACCTAGCATTTTATGGCTTTTCCTTTCAGATTTTGTAGTAAATGCCAAAACTCTTTATGATGCGGTGGACTTTACGAGACTGAACGGCTTTTTGATGGGCACGTCCTATGTTCAGTATCTTTTCGTATTCCTTCCTATGGGTGGCTCCTTTTTTACTAAGTTGCTGACAGGACTGGATATGGATGAGGTGCGTACGGGAAATATCCTTACGAGTTTCTCTGATGCAACATATGGTCTGGGCACTAATATGGTAGGCGACCTCTATATGAACTTCTCTTTTCTGGGCGTTATCATCTTGATGTTCCTATTGGGAATGTTGGTGGCGAGGGTTGAGATTCCGAACTCGAAATATCAGCTATATGCTTATATGGCTCTTTTTGCCAATTGCATTTATCTCGTTCGCGCAGACATTTTCAGTTGGCTTACGTTCTTTGTGTTCTTTCTGATTTTCGACTGGTTATTGCGTATTCATATTGTCTATGACGAAGATATTACAGATTAACGTTGCTGCCAACTGGGGGTCGCATGGCCGCATTGCTGAGGGAATAGGTGAGATCGTCCAGTCCAAGGGCTGGGAGAGCTACATCGCCTATGGGCGCTATTCAAATCCCAGTAAGTCTCATCTCATTAAGGTGGGAAGTACCTACGACCAATATCTCCATGGGGCAGAGTCTCTGCTCTTCGACCGCCATGGATTAGGATCGATGGGGGCTACTTGGCATCTGATACAAGACATCGAGTATCTCCAACCAGATGTGATTCAACTGCATAATATTCATGGCTATTATCTCAACTATCCGACATTGTTCGAATATCTCTCCAATATTGATATCCCCGTTGTTTGGACGTTGCATGATGCTTGGGCGATGACGGGACATTGTGCCTTCCCTGCCATGGGTAACTGTACACAGTGGCAGACAGAGTGTGTCAACTGTCCTCTTACGCGCAAAGAGTATCCCAAGTGTTATTTTTCTGCCCGTACCCGTGAAAATTTCCTCGAGAAGAAGTATTGGTTCAACTGTGTTCCAAAACTTCATCTTGTTACGGTCTCGAAATACCTTGAACAGCAAGTCCGGCAGTCGTTCCTCAGCAAGATCGACACGCGATGCATCTATAACGGCCTTGATATTGATGTGTTTCATCCTTATAACTATCAGTTCTCGCGTGTTCGTCACTACCAGGTTTTGGGCGTGGCAAGTGTATGGGAGCATCGTAAGGGCTTCGACGATTTCCGTCGTCTTCGTGCATTGTTACCTGATAATTATGATATCACGCTGGTGGGACTGACAAACCAGCAGATCCGCAAGTTACCTGATGGTATTACGGGACTAGGCCGCACGGATAGCATCCAGCAGCTTGTCGAGCTTTATGCCAATGCTGATGTCTATGTCAATCCCTCATATGCAGAGTCATTTGGCATGACGACGGCAGAGTCGCTGGCCTGTGGTCCCCCCGCCATTGTCTATGATACTACGGCTTGTCCGGAGATTGTGGATGACCATACTGGAAAGGTGGTTCCATTGGGTGATGTCAAGGCCTTAGCTGAAGCGGTATTATCTGTATGTGACTATTCTCGTAGGGCGGAGATCCGTCAAGCTTGTCGCCAACGAGCAGAACGTCTTTTCAATCGCAAGGATAAGTATCAGGAGTATTTTGATCTCTATACTGACTTGTTGAACAAGTAAACTTATGAAACTATCCATTATCACGGTTACCTACAATTCTGAACGCACCCTTCGTGACACGATGGAGAGCATCCTCAGTCAGACTTTTCAAGACTTCGAGTATATTATTGTCGATGGATCCTCGAAGGATGCCACGCTCGATATTATCCGTGAGTACGAGCCCCTTTTTCGGGGAAAGATGCGCTATGTCAGCGAACCAGACAAGGGCATCTATGATGCCATGAATAAAGGTTTTGCGATGGCTACTGGTGATGTCATTGGTATTCTCAATTCTGACGATTTTTTTACTTCCGACGATGTCCTGCAGGCAGTGGTCGATGGCTTTGCTGGCGAATATGTGGATGCTGTCTATGCAGATATTCACTATGTCAATACAGACGATTTGACCAAATGTGTGCGCTATTATTCTTCCAGTGTCTTCCGACCTTGGATGATGCGCTTTGGCATGATTCCCGCGCATCCGTCGTTCTATTGTCGGAAGGCTGTTTATGACCAGTATGGTTCGTTTGATACCACCTATCGAATTGCTGCCGATTTTGAGATTCTGCTTCGCCTGATCTTCATTCATCGCATTCGTACGCGCTATGTGAAAAAGGATTTTGTGACGATGCGTCTGGGTGGTGCTTCAACCACAGGCTATGGCTCCTGGTCGCTTATTATGAAGGAGCATTTGCAGATTATGAAACAGCATGGGGTTGTGACCAACCGTTTCCTGCTCAGCCTGCGGTATATCTATAAACTTTTTGAATTCCTCTGATGGACTATTTGGATTTCATCTTGCCTCTTCTGCCACTGCTCCTTTCCATGGGACTGGCTACCTATATTATCCCCCGCATTCTTGTCGTGAGCGTCAAGAAAGACCTGGTCATCCCATCTCATACATTGCGGAAGGGACGACTGCGTGTGCCGCGTCTTGGTGGTGTGTCGCTATTCCCCATTCTTGTCATTAGCCTCGGAGCGACGGTTGTCTCGTTACTGATGTGTAGCGAGACGTCAGTCATCGACCACGAGTCGAGTAGCTCTTTTGTACAGTATATGTTTGCCATGGCTGGCTTGACCACGATGTATCTGTTGGGAGCCATGGACGATTTGTTGGGTGTCTCTCTTAAGTCCAAGTTGTTTATCGAGTTTCTGGCAGCACTCTTGATTCCATTGTCGGGATTGTGGTTCGATGATCTTCATGGTTTATTGGGTATTTATGAAGTGCCCCCTTTCTTTGGCATACCACTGACGATTTTCACTGTGCTCTATATCACTAATGCCATCCCGATGCTTGATGATGTTGATGGATTGGCATCCGGTTTGTCGATAATCGCATTTTCTGTGTTGGGTGGCGTTGCCTATCTAGGTGGTATTCCCTTGGTGCTGGTACTCTGTGCGGCGATGGTGGGTATGCTCATGCCCTTCTTCTTCCGCAATGTGATGACTCGTCGCATTGGCTGGCGGAATATCTATCTGGGAGATACCGGCTCTCTTTCCATCGGCTATGTCCTTTCCTTTGTCGTACTCATGCTGAGTCGTCTGGGTGGAATACGTCTTCCAGAGGGTATCATTATGGTATGTTTCGGTACCCTTATTATCCCAATGTTCGATGTGCTTCGCGTGGCAGTGACGCGTCTGATCAACCATCGTAATATCTTGCAGCGTGACAATAATCATATCCACCACCGTCTGATGCAGGGCGGAATGGGACCTATGGAGGTCTTGGTGACGATTCTCGTACTCACCCTGTTTTTCGTGGTGCTGAACATTTGGGGCGTGTGGCTCGACTGGAATCTTTCCATCTTGTTCATTACCGACCTGACCCTGTGGATCATTTCCCAGGTGGTCATCAGTTATTATAAAAATAAATATAGAGATATTCGTGATGATGGATAATTCGACGATGCAGTTCTATTCGGTGGTTGTACCTTTCCTTTTGTCGGCTGTCTTGGGATGGCTGTTCATTCCGAGGGTACTCATCCTCAGTCATCGTAAACGGCTGTTCGATATGCCTGATGAGCGGAAGATGCACAACCTGCCCATCCCTCGTTTGGGAGGCATCACCTTTTTACCCATCTTGCTGTTGTGCGTTTGCATCGTATTGGGTCTTTGGGTGACGTTGAACATGCCTTATGCTTATTGTTCGCTTCATGTGCTGCTGGTGCGTTTCATCCTCCTGTTCGTCGGCATGATGATGCTTTTCCTTGTGGGGGTGGTCGATGATCTTATAGGTGTATCTTATCAAGCTAAATTCATGGTGCAGATAGTCTGTGCCGTGTTCTTCCCGATTTCTGGTTTGTGGATTCATGATCTCACAGGGCTTTTCTGGTTGGGGGAGATTCCTGCATGGGTAGGTATCCCCCTCACGGTGTTTGTGGTGGTCTATGTTACCAATGCCATCAATCTCATCGATGGTGTTGATGGACTGGCGGCAGGTATTTGTTTTGTGGCCTTGTTAACGCTTGGATTAGCGGCAATGATGCGTGCCCAGTATCTTTTTATGGTAGTAACCTTCGGCATGTTGGGTATCTTGTTGCCCTTCTGGCTCTTCAATGTCTATGGCAATGTGCAGCGGGGCAATAAAATATTTATGGGAGATACGGGTAGCCTGACGCTGGGTTATCTCGTTAGCTTCCTGCTTATCTATATGGCTAGTGAGGCTGATATCCTTTTCCCCCGTGAGATGCTGGTCATCGGTCTCTCTACGATGCTCATCCCCATGTTCGATATCGTTCGGGTGGTAATGGCCCGTATCCGTAACCATCGTAATCCCTTCCTGCCCGATAAGAACCATATCCACCATAAGATCCTACGCACGGGCATCGGACCTCGACTGACGATGCTTATTTTGATATTAGCTTCTCTGACGATGGTACTGATTACGATCTGGGCGGTATGGGTGCGTATTTCGACGACCTGGATTTTCTTTATCGACGTAGGCTTTTGGCTGGCATTCGACTATACGGTCAATTATTTTATCTACAGGAATCACCGTCAGCGCTATGAGTAATTTTCCTACCGATTCTTTGGCTATGTCGGGATTTCTTTGTACTTTTGTCCCCCGAAATTATATTATTTAGTATGAAAAGACTCTTTTTGTCAATATTGTTGATGCTATTGCTTGTGCTACCAGGTTTTGCACAAGGCATGAGCGATACGCAGGTTTTACAGTATATACAGCGTGAAGTGAAGGCCGGTACCAGCCAGTCGCAGATAGCTGTCAAGTTGATGCAGCGTGGTGTTGATATGAAACAAATCCAACGCGTTCGCCAGCTTTACGAGAAACAGAATGGCACCTCTACGACGAGCAGTCCCTCGAGAACAAGTAGTGCAGGAGTAATCACTACAGACTCCCGTCTGCGTGAGTCGAACGGTGCTGTGCGAGTGGATGCACAGGGTGATCCCCTTTATACTTCTTACAATGGATATAATCCGGTTGGAGAAAGTCTGGAGGTGAGACCTGACCTAGATACACGGCCGAATGTCTATATTAAGGATTCTGTTAATCTTACTGTCAATGGCAAACGGGTTTTCGGACGCGACATTTTCAACAAACGTTCGCTTTCTTTTGAGCCGAATATGAATATAGCCACTCCCGCTAGTTATGTGGTTGGTCCTGGTGATCAGGTGGCCATAGATGTCTATGGGGCTTCTCAGACCTCTAAGACCTATGAGGTTTCACCAGAAGGAACGATTATAATCGAGGGCTTCGGGCCTATAGAAATAGGCGGACTGACTGTGGCACAAGCCAATCAGAAGATTAAGGACCAGCTGGGACAGCGTTATCGTCAGTCCAGCATCCGTATGACCGTCGGACAGACACGTACTATCACGGTGAATGTGATGGGTGAGGTCTCTGCTCCTGGCACTTATACGCTTTCCGCCTTCGCCTCCGTGTTCCATGCCCTTTACATGGCTGGCGGTGTCAACGGTTTGGGTACGCTCCGTAATATCAAGGTCTATCGTGGCGGTCGCCAGTTGTCTGTCGTCGATGTCTATGATTATATCCTCAATGGCCGTCTCTCGGGCAATGTCCGCTTGGCCGATGGCGATGTCATCGTCGTGGGTCCCTACGACTGCATCGTTGATATTACTGGCAATGTGAAGCGCCCGAT
>JAEEGF011860149.1_pt1 | contig 11190 bp, 6 predicted proteins | sample 9134171 | NCBI WGS metagenome assembly JAEEGF01 (sample SAMN16246542, study PRJNA631951) | gut metagenome | biome: gut microbiome; feature: rumen; material: AP-attached | host: Bos | place: Iran: Karaj | collected 2018-10
CCAATTACTCCCCTTATTATAAAAAATAAGTGCAGATGTCAGAGTTAATTACTCTCTAACAACTACACTTTTATGGTACTAAAAAAGCGCCAAAATAGACCAGGATTACAAGATGCTGAGCTCTCCAAAAGAGCCCAGCACCTCTGTCATGTATTTTGCTGGTATGTGAGAGAAAGATTATTTAACTGTAACCGATACCTTCTTGGCAATGCCGCTTACTGCATATACATAAACCGTACAATTGCCGGGTTCTACGCCTGTCACATTACCGTTCTTATCAACAGTTGCAACCGAAATGTCAGATGAAGCATAGCGAAGTTTTGCATCATGTCCTTCCTTCAGCAGCTTCTTCTTACTGTCTTCACGCTTTACTGAAGCCTTGATCTTGGAGCTCTGTCCTTTGTCCACAGTAATGCTCTTGGTTGAGAGCTTAATATTCTTGGGATTTGTAAACTTCGGATTTCCTTTTCCTACAAAATGAGCTGTGATGGTTTCTCCGATTTCTTTTCCTTCAGAATCATATGCTTTAACATAGACCTTTACGTTCTTTGTAAGATCAATGTCCTTTTTCTTGATTTTCTTTATTGTCACCTTGTTGGAAGACGTCTTCTTTGTTGCTTTCTTTGAAAATTTCTTGCCGCAGTATGTAGCATATACTTCATACTTTGAGGCGCCTTCTGTCTTATCCCACTTAACCCCGAGTCCATCCTTTTTCCATGAAAGCTTAAGGCCTGACATGAAAGAATTGGAATTTATAGGCTCATCCTGATAAGCAATTGCGAAGGTTGATAAACCATCCAGTTCAGTAACGATAGTTTTCTCTGTTGTTTTCGCCAGAAGCTTTGCAACATTGTCATGTACATTGAAAAGCATGAAAGTCCTTTTTACGCCATTACCAGGAAGAAGGCTTTGGGGAACTTCAAATTCTGCAGTAAGCTTTTGTTTATTGAAGTTGGAAACTTTTCGCGCTGCATTTTGTGCAACCTGCAACCACAATGATGCATCGAAAAACAGTCCAATTTTTGCATTATTATACTCAGGAAGCTTACCTTCTATCTGTTGTTTATCTCCGGCTGGGATGTTGCTGTCCGTTATCCTAAAGCTGAGTTTTACCGAAGCTCCTTGCGCGACCAAACCTTTCTCATCATCATTTAGCAGGCTCATCGCAAATTCTTTACTCATATTTGCTTTAGGTTTGGGGACATCACCTTCGGTGTTGGTTTCTGTGTCGATTTGGCCTTCGTCAGTAGGCTCGTCTTCATGGACGGAATTTACTTCAACAATCCATCCATTATCATTACCAGTATGCTGAACTGTATATTTCCCTGCCGGAATTGTAAAATTTTTTCTACTATCTTCTCCACTCCGTGTCGTTTTACCCTTTGATGTACCATTTAGTTTTACTTCTATTTTGCCTCCGCTCAAAGTTCCATAATTGAATGTTGTATTAGAAGAAACTGTAATTTCTACTTTTTTATCCCTATTAACATCGTAACCAACAGTTCCATCAAGCGTTAATGGAGAGTTATCTGCTAACGCCAAATCATTTGACTCCAAACGTTTTACATAACCATTACCAATGGAAGGAGTTGTCCAGTCTTGGTATACCGTTTTACCTTCTACAATTTCTTTCCCATGACATAAAAGAGAATCATATGAAGACACATACATTATCAAGTAATAATTATCTGGTTCGCTAACCGCCTTTGTCTCCATCCCCGGCACAGCTCCCACCACCAACGCCATAGCCATGAGAAGCGCAACCAGTCCTTTCATACGACTACAGATTCTTTTTAGAATCATTGATTTTTGTTTTCCCTTCATAAGTCACTTTCTCCTTTCATAAGATTACTTTTCTATTTTTAATTGACGTATTCCGTTTTCAAAAACAAAAAGAAGGAATACAACAATTGTGACCATTAATGCTCGATAAGTTATAAAAAAATGTATGTAGGAATGATTCGACAACACTAAAAATCTCAGGAAAGGAATGAGTGCGACCATTCCCATCGGGAAAAACATTGCGCTATCAATCCTGTCATGAAGCAGATATACCACAACTAATCCCACTAAAATTATTCCAAAGGTTATAAGCCACACCCCTCCAGCCTTCATTTCTCCGCTATGAACAGGATAAAGGCAGGCCAGGTTATGCCAGATGGATCCGCTAAAACGTTCAGCGAAATCCACTACCGGTGCAGTAGAAATGTTAGCATTCCTGACCTCTCCTCCAAGTCTCAAAATACCTTCGTCAAGCGAGGAAATAACAACCTCTTTTCCTGCGACCAGTCCCAGAAGAATTATCTTTGTTGCGAACATAGTAAGATATCCTACAAGCCAGCAGGCACCATTTTTAATGATTGATACAAAACCCTCCTTTGCAGAAAATGAATGGTGATTTTTTCCACATATGGCTTTATCCCCTTTAAGCATCCTGTCAGCCAGAAGAAGTATCATTGGCAACGTGAAGGATAGCGTCTCAGTAGTAAGGAAGTCCACAAAACATGTGACCACTCCGATGACGGCAAAAAATGGCATTGTATCAGCGTCCTCATCATTTTTCTTTAGCAGTATTCCAAGTGAAGCAACCGATGCTACAAGAAATGCTGTTCCATATTCAAGTGACGACATCAGCATCCATGGATGTATGAGAAGTAATGCCAAAAGCCAACAGATAGCAAGCCCTTTATTCTTTTTTCTTATCAGAAGAGCTACTATTATCATTTGCAGGATAAGTGATGCTACTCCGCATAACAGACGTATTGTTTTTATAGGCATTATTGTGAGCAGTGGTCTTATGAAAACAAGACTTCCATGCCAGTATCTGCCATATTCCTGATTAGGCTCTGTTTTCTCAAACACAGTCGCATGATAACCTTCATATGCCTGCTCATACTCCCCCTGCGCAAATTCTGCCCGGATTACCGACGAAAACGGATGCGCTGTATCTATGCAATAGGCAATATCACAGAGAACCGTATCGGAATAATTGTCCTGCATTGCATTTACATAATCCTTAATCAGAATCTGAAAGGGCTCTCTTTTAGAAAAGTACTCTGCACTGATCTCAGACTGCTTTTGAATCATATCCCTTGGTATACACGCACTCGCTATCAGCAGCAAAATACATACAGCCATTGTCAAAATTATCGTTACCGGTATTCGTAATCCTTTTTTCATTTAAACTTTCCCCTTTCCCCACAACAAAAAACATCACAACCTATAGGGCATTATTTCCCTATATGACGTGATGTTTTTTCAACATAGTAAATCCAAGATTCTGACACAGTATAAATTCAGAACATAATCTAATGCTCTGCTCTGCTCTGCTCTGCTCTGCTCTGCTCTGCTCTGCTCTGCTCTGCTCTAGAGTATGTGCTTCTTTCATATTTTGTCAACTCAATTATAGGAAGCACCCTATATCCCCCTGTACAAACTAATCGCATGAAAATCATTTCTGAATTAATTATACAGATTGCTTTCTAAAAATTGGATTAATAATTCTAAAATAAATCGCAAATCGATATGAACATGTCGCAATCTCGTAATATTATTGGCATAATGTATTTTCATCAATAATCATCAGAAACTCCAATTTCAACATGATTTTCGCAGGTCAATCTGTTTCCAGAATTCTTTTCTCACTGACCTAACTCCTATAGGACAGCACCAGCTGCAGATGGCCCGGTTATTATAATTCTTCGCTGGTTGACGTAACTCCAACTTAGCAGCAACTTCACCCAATAGCCCAACTAATAAAATTCTTCGCGTCCTGACGTAACTCCTACCTCAACATATTTTCCGCAGAGCAATCAATTTGAATGCTTCTTCAGCAATAGACGTAACTCCCTCACCGCAAGATTTCCACTGGTAGACCAGCTATTACAATTCTTCGCGACTTGACGTAATAACATCCTCCGCACGCTTCCCGCAGAGCAATCAATTTGAATGCTTCTTCAGCAATAGACGTAACACCATCCCCGCAACAACTTCCACCGTTAGACCAGCAACAACAATCCTTCAGTAATAGACGTAACTGCAACAGAGAAAAAGGTGCTGAGCCTATCAAAAAAGCTCAGCACCTCTATAAACTATATTGGTTATTTATAAATAATTATTCTCACAAAATCAAAACAAAAATAAAGCAAACATCTGTAACTAATTCTACTTTATAAAATTATCTCCAGCATTGCATCCTTCATCTTCTCTGAGATATCCAAAACACGGACTTCCTCCTCAGTTCTGAGTTCGCCGCGCATGAATCTATCATAGATCCTCTGCTTCATGTCATAGCTGAACTTGCATCTCTTAAGAAGTTTGAAGAGTTCTTTTTCTCTGGCATTACCACTAAGAACTACATTATCGATAGTGAGCTTCGTGCCCTTAAGCCTGTCCACCTGGCCAATCTTGATAACAGCCTGCTTGCGGTCTTCATCATAGCTGTAAGAGCCAATGCCTGCAGCAATATTTGTTCCTTCAATATTCTCAACACCGCAGAGAACAAGTGTATATTCTCTATTCTTGGTGATGAGATTGATCAAGCCTTCGACAGCGGCGATTTCAACATGAAGCTTGCAGGTCTCAGCATCATACTTTTGAGTTATGGTGGTAAAAACGCCTTCATCCTCCATGTAGGCATTGGAGTTGCCGTCGTCCTCAAAAAGTGTGTAACTTCCGTCTGCGCCGACTCCCAGATATATCTTAAGTTTTTTAGGAAGCTCATTTACATCTGAAGTATTATCATCATCCATAGGCACGATTCCGCCGGCCTTGATAAGAACCGGCATCTGCTCGATCGGTCTGTAGAACTTGCGGGTCATCTCACCTTCATAGACATTGCCGTTGAAGATATCGATCCATCTTCCTTCCGGAATAAATGCCTGAACCTCTGCCATCTGGAGCTCATCATCAAGAGGTCTTGTGATAGGATAGACCACAAGCTCACTTCCGAAGTAGTATCCATTTCTGCAGTGATAAGCTGCTTCAGTTTCGGGGCTTCCGTAATACAGAGGCTGCATCAGCGGCTCATCACTCTTATAGGCCTCGTAATTAGCGGTGTAAAGGTACGGAATCATGCTGTGCCTAAGTCTCATGAAATCCCCCACAATACTTCTCATGGGCTCCGGAAGATTCCAGGGCTCCTTGAAGAAGAAAGGATTGCAGGAGCTGTGAAGTCTCATGATTGGTGAAAAGACGCCGAACTGCACCCACCTGCAGGTTCTCTCTGTGTCCTCCTCGCCGTGCATATGTCCGCCGATATCGTGGCTCCACCAGCCATAGCCCACGTTTGAAGCTGTTGCCGTGAAAAATGGCTGAATATCAAGACTTGTCCAGGTCGCACAGGTATCTCCGGAGAATCCTATGGGATATCTGTGACTTCCGATTCCTGCAAAGCGTGAAAAGATCATTGCCCTTTTTCCTCTGCGAAGCTGGTCAAGATAATGATAGTGATTCAGAATCCACAAGGGGTCTACGCTTCCGGACTTGGCCTTTGTACCCTGCTGCCAGTCAATCCACCAGAAATCCACACCGTCCTCTTCATAGGGCTGCATAACATCCTCAAAATACGCATCCACAAAGTCCTTATTCATCAGGTCAAAATCTACAGGCTCTTCAGACTTTGGATCAATGCCCATGCGGGTTGCAACCTTTTCATACATGGTCTCAAAGGCTCTTATTCCATCTGCGGGATGTAAGTTAAGGGTAACAGCTTTTCCTCTCCTGTGAAGCTCAGCCAGAAATCTCTTATAATCCGGGAAGTACTCCTCATTCCAGGTATAACCTGTCCATCCGGTTCCGTACCTGGAGTCAATCTCAGTGAGGTGCCAGTCCATATCTATTACTGCAACCGTAATCGGAATGTTTTCCTTATCAAAATTGTCCATGAGCTCAAGGTAGCTCTTTTCAGTGTACTTCTCATATTTGCTCCACCAGTTTCCGAGAGCATATCTTGGAATCATGGGCGCTTTTCCGCAGAGATGATAGAAGTCCTTCAGAGCATCCTTGTAACTCGTGCCATAGCCCCAGAAATATATGTCCTTTTCAGGATTAGTTCTGTCGAAGATGTCCTCACCGCAGAGCTCACAGCTCTCACCATCGTCGAACCAGGAATAGCCTTCCCGTGAAAACAGGCCCTTTTCATATAGAACCACTCCGTTAGTCTCATCAAGGGTTCTTACTGTTCCAAAGAGGTTTCTGCCATTTTCTCCATAGTTCCAGATTATGGAATTATTACTACCGTTCCCGACATTATTTTTCTCTGAATTACTATCCGATTTACAGTTATCGAAAAGCTCTATCTGAAGGCCTCTTGGTGTAAACTCCTTCTTGTCATAAGTGACTTTCAGCTTTGCGGTTTTGAAGACAAGCTTTTCATCGCTGTCTTCGAGAATTTTGTATTTCACCACAGGGAAATCTCTGTTAAGTACAACCTGTGTTGCATTGTCTGTGAAATGTCCGTCTTTTTCATACTCAAGACGGAGCAAGCTATCCGTCAAAACGCTGATGCGGTAGCTTGCTCCCTGAATCTGATTCTCCTCCGGACATATCGGGTTAAAATCAAATGTTTTCATGTGTGTCCTCAAAAATTATTTATTAGCATTGTAAGTATTGTAAGCATCCTGCTGAATCTGGATAAAGTCATTATAACCCATTGTTTCCAATGTTTTAACATAATTATCCCACTGTTCATCAATTCCGCCCTCAGTTACCCATGTAGCCTGGTTAGAAGCAACATAAGCATCAAGGTCTGTGAAGAGTGTTGCAAGTGTGTTCAGCTGATCTGTTGTGTAACTTACGTTAGGGAATGCTTCCTTAGCGTATTTTCCAAGCTCCTTATCAAGAGCAAGCTTAGATGCGTCGCCGTTTTCTGCAGCGTAGTTAACCTTATCGTTGAAGCCCTCCTTTACATACTTGGGACCAAAGTCACGAAGGGACTGGATCCATGCAAAGGTATCAGCTGAGTTGCCATCCTGGGGCTCAAGTACTGTGTATGTGCCATCTGCATCGTTCTTCTCTGTACCAACACCGAAGGAACCGTAGAAGTTCTGGATTGAAGCATCCTCTGTGTAGAACTTGTCAACCCATGAAAGAAGGGGACCGGGATTCTCACATGAAGATGTTACAACGAACTCATATCTGCTGTAGTTCCAGTGCTCAGGATCAGATGAGATGTAGCCCTCACCCTCAGGACCTGCAAGTGCAGGAAGTGCGATGTACTGATCTGCGTTTGCACCGAATGTAGAATCTGCTGTCCATCCGGGAGCTGCGCCTACGATAGGAGTCTCGTTCATGAGCTTGGCATCACGCATTGAGGAATCCTCTGTGAAAAGCTCAGGATCGATAAGTCCCTTTTCGAAGCAGTCGTGCATCCACTCAATACCACTCTTATATCCTTCTGTTACAGGAAGGTAAACAGGCTCGCCGTTCTGAATAGCCATCATATATGTGCCGTCAGCACCGATGGTTGTTCCGAAGGGAAGACAGAAGAACATAACTGAATCTGCATAACCCTGACCGAAGGGAATCTCATCTGTAGGATCGCCGTTGCCGTTAGCATCCTGCTCCTTGAAGGCTGTAAGAACGTTCTCAAACTCTTCATAGGTTGTAGGAACCTCAAGGCCGAGGTTATCGAGCCACTGCTTGTTGATGAACATCTGGTTTGCAACTGTAGGTCTGCAGGGCTTCTTGGAGGGAAGGCCGTAGATGTGGCCGTCTGCTGATGTTGCAAGTGCCTTCATTGTAGGATCGCTCTCGATGATAGCCTTGAAGTTGGGCATATACTCATCGATGTAGTCATCAAGTGCAATAAATGAACCTGTATTTGTAAGGATATCTGATTCTGAAAAGCAGATTGATCCCATGAATGCATCCGGAAGGTCACCACCTGCAAGAAGTACAGCCTTCTTATCTGCCCAGTCTGAATTAAGGATTGTATCCCATGTTACGGCAATTCCCGCCTCGCTTGCAGCGGCGTCGGGAAAACCCGTGTGATAATCCTCACCCCAGTCTGCCCATCTTACTGTAGCAACTTCGTAAGCTGAACCTGAACTTGCATCTGCCGAATCGGTACTTACTGAGCTCTCAGCCTGTGAACTCTCTGTTCCGGCTGTATTAACCTCTGCGCTCTGACCACAAGCTGCCAGTACTGTTGTAAGTGCAAGTACCCCTGCTGTCATTTTTAGTTTCTTTCTCATTTCATTTCTCCTTCTCTTAAAAAATGTTGTATTACTAAAGGCTAATAATTGTCGAAATATTTGTCATGAAGAATGGCAGTATTACTTAACCTTTGTAATGTTCTTTATCCCTTCACTGCTCCTATCATTACGCCCTGATTGAAGTACTTTTGTAAGAACGGATACAGGGCCATGATCGGCAATGTAGAAACCACAATTGAAGCATATTTCATCATGTCTGAAAGCTGTCTCAATTCCTGAGCCATTGTTCCTGTCGCTGCCCCAAGGAGTGACTCATTGGAAATGAGGATTCTCCTCAGAAGAAGCTGCAACGGTATCAGGTCTTCGTTTTGCAGATAAATAAGTGCGTTAAACCATGAATTCCAGAGACCTACCGCTGTCCAGAGTCCGACTACGGCGATTACCGCCTTGGACAGAGGCACAGCAAACTGAATGAAGTATCTCATTGTGCTGCAGCCATCAATCTGCGCTGCCTCCCACAGGGACTCAGGCAGAGAGTTCTGGAAAAATGTCCTCGCTACGATGATGTTGTAAGTGGATACCGCAAATGGAAGTACCATAACGAGGAAACTATCAAGAAGACCAAACTGTTTTACTACAAGGTAGGTAGGGATAAGCCCGCCACCAACGAACATTGGTATAAGGTAGAAAATGTTGATCCATTTTCTTCCGGGCAGGTCCTTTCTTGACATTGCATATCCGGCAGTGATATTAACAAACAGAGCAACCGCAGTGCCGGTGAAGGTATATAAAATGGTATTCCAGTAGCTCTTCCAGATTTGACTCTGCTCGAAGAGCTTTTGGTATCCCCTTACATCTATAACCTTGGGCCATATCCAGACCTTACCATTTGCAACATCCGCCGGATTACTAAAGGACGCAATGATTACAAACCATAAAGGATAAATGACCGCGATGATCATTAATATTGCTATCAGGTGAAACAGGATGTTTACCATATTGTCCTGTGTGAATTTGCTTTTCTTTTTTATTTTTGGGGAAGCATCCGCTTCCAGTTTTAATATATTTTCCATGGGTACCTCCATTTAGAACAAACTGCTGTCTGTCAGCTTCTTCGCAAAGAAGTTAACAAGAAGAAGCACAATTACATTTACTACCGTATTGAACAGACCAATCGCTGTTGAGAGGCTGTACTGCATACTCTGCATACCCATTTTGTAAACATAGGTTGAAATGATCTCACTGCTCATAATGTTCTGTACATTCTGAAGAAGGAATACCTTTTCAAAACCTATACCCAGGATGCTTCCGGCTCTCATGATGAGAAGTACCATCGCTGTGGGCATGATCATTGGAATGTCGATGTATCTTATCTTCTGCAGGGTGCTGGCTCCATCCACTGTTGCTGCCTCGTAATATGTAGGATCGATTCCTGCAAGAGCCGCCAGGTAAATGATGCTGTCCCAGCCGAGATGCTGCCAGATGTCACTCCACACATACACGTGCTTGAAGGCGCCTGCACTTGACATCACGTTGGGGAACTCCTGCCCGAACAGTCTGAACAGGTTAGCGAAAAGTCCGCTGCTGGGTGACAGGAAGATCAGTACAAGTCCGCACATGACCATTGTTGAGATGAAATGCGGAAGGTAGGTCACAACCTGGAAGACCTTTTTGAACATCTTGGTCTTCATCTGGTTACACATAAGTGCAAGCAGGATCGGAAGGGGGAAGCCTACCACTATGCTGTACAAGCTAAGAAGTAATGTATTTTTGATAGTCACCGTAAACTGATATGACTTGAAGTACTGGATGAAGTTCTTCATTCCCACAAAGGGACTTCCGAGTATTCCAAGTGCCGGTGAATAATTCTGAAAAGCTATAATGATTCCCACCATTGGCAGGTACGCAAAGCAAAACAGTAAAATTGCCGAAGGCAAAAGTAACAAGTATAGCTGATAATACTTTTTGAAATTTTTTAGAACTTTTTCTTTCATGTTTTGTGTTCCTCCTTACAAGTACAAATCTTATATTTTTTGAAAAATCAAAAATAGCACTTTTCAGATTTATGGATAGCACTTTTCCGAACAGGAAACCAAAAACGGTGGTCGTATGAAAATCTTTTAATTATAATGAAGTTATGAAAAACGCAAGAAGAACCACAGCATATCCGGTGGTGCAGATTTTAAGGAAAACTCTATGGACAGCGATACCTGTTGTGATCATTTTTATGTTCGTAAGCGGGTTCTCTTTTTGGGAAATAAGAAGACAAAATAATCTGTCACTGGAAAATGCCATAACCATTTATCAAACCGATCTGAGCCACCGGCTTGATGCAATAGCCCACTTCGTTCAGTGGACCGTTGTTCACGATCCCATCCTTGATCCCTTCAAGGCAGACGGACATGTGGGGGATTTCAGACAGGCCGGCAATGACCTGCGCCTTAGGGTTAGCGATATGCAGTACTCTACAGGCTCTGAATTTATGTACTTTTTCTACTGGGACGAGGGGGACATTTTCATAAATGCCTCGGAGCTCACAGTGGACTACGAGACCTATAAGAAGATAAAAAAGAAGGTCATAGATGATTTTGAAAACGTGGATAATACTGAAGGCTTTTCATGGATGCCAAGCGTAATAGGAGGAAAAACCTATCTGTACTACTCCATAACCTATAGGCACCGCACCTTTGTATCCCTTGTTTCAATCGAGGATATCCTGGCTCCGCTCTCTAACATAAACCTTGGCTCCCATGGAAATATCAAGTTCCAGAGTCTTGATGGCAACACCTATTATCAGAGTGCTACACGTCCCGAGGGGCTCCTTAAGCATTACTACAACGAGCTGCATTTTCGCGGAGAGGACGCAGGCCTGCCCTTCACCCTCGTCATTGAATCAGACATGCTGGGTAATTACGGAAAAATCTTCCTGCTGCAGTTTTTGGTATTTCTGGCGGCCCTTGCTCTTAGCCTTATAATGGGCAGCTACATACTTGCCACCTATAAAAAGGTCATACTGCCCATAAAGATCTTTTCA
>JAEEGF010471733.1_pt1 | contig 11189 bp, 12 predicted proteins | sample 9134171 | NCBI WGS metagenome assembly JAEEGF01 (sample SAMN16246542, study PRJNA631951) | gut metagenome | biome: gut microbiome; feature: rumen; material: AP-attached | host: Bos | place: Iran: Karaj | collected 2018-10
GTTATGATAACTACTGAGGATGGTTCGATGGGTGAGCAGGGTTTCGTGACCAACCACTCTGTCCTGCAGCAGCACTTCGACTACATCTATTCCTTTGGCCCAGCTCCCATGATGAAGGCTGTAGCCCGTTATGCCAAGGAGAAGGACATCGACTGCGAGGCATCGTTGGAGAACATGATGGCCTGTGGCCTGGGAGCCTGTCTGTGCTGTGTGGAGAAGACGACGGAGGGGAACCTCTGCGTCTGTAAGGAGGGACCAGTGTTTGATACGAAAAGACTGTTGTGGAATTAGGAGTTTGGAGTGAAATGAGTAATCTGCAAGTAAATATAGGTAATCTGAAGCTGAAGAATCCTGTGATGACGGCATCTGGTACGTTTGGTTACGGGCTTGAGTTTCAGGGCTTTGTGCCGCTTCATGAGTTGGGCGGTATTATTGTGAAGGGAACAACGCTGCATCCGCGTGAGGGCAACGACTATCCGCGTATGGCTGAGACGCCTGGCGGCATGTTGAACTGCGTGGGCCTGCAGAACAAGGGCGTGGATTATTTCTGCCAGCATATCTACCCGCAGATATGCGATATTGATACGAACATGATTGTCAATGTCAGCGGTTCGTCGCCAGAGGACTATGCCGAGTGTGCTGCCCGCATCGATGCGTTGGAGAAGATTCCTGCCATCGAGCTGAACATCTCGTGTCCTAACGTCAAGGACGGCGGAATGGCGTTTGGTGTCACCTGTGCTGGAGCTGAGAGTGTGGTGAAGGCTGTGCGTAAGGCTTATCACAAGACGCTTATCGTGAAGCTGTCGCCTAACGTGACGAATATCAGCGACATAGCCCGTACCTGCGAGTCAGAGGGTGCTGATGCAGTGTCGCTCATTAATACGCTCATGGGAATGGCCATCGACATAGAGAAACGCCGTCCTGTGTTGAGTATCAAGACGGGCGGACTTTCTGGCCCTTGTGTGAAGCCTGTCGCCCTGCGTATGGTGTGGCAGGTGGCAAATGCCGTACGTATTCCTGTGGTGGGTTTAGGCGGTATTATGAATGCCCGCGATGCCATAGAGTTCTTCATGGCGGGTGCTACGGCCATTGAGATTGGTACAGCCAACTTCATTGACCCCGCCGTTACCCTGAAGGTGCGCGACGGTATCAACGAGTGGCTCGACCAGCACGGTTGCCGCTCAGTACAGGAAATAATCGGAGCTATTCATTAAAAGGCTACGACGCTGACACCTACCAGGAAGTTTGCCTTTCGCAGATAGGGGTTGGTGTGCAGCTCAGCGTAGATGGGGAACTGCATGTTCTTGTAGTAGAACGTTTTGGTGACGCGTGCCGACACCAGGTTACAGGCAAATCCTCCTGCATACAGATAGACGGCTTCCTTGACGGGGTCGCCCAGGTCGTCTTTCTTGCCGGTATAGAGCATATCGCCAGCGCTCTCCATCGGGGTGACGCCCACCTTTCCTTCAATGTCTATGTCGCCGATGTGGAAAGGAACGGAGAGTTCCACGTAGGTAGAGTAGGCGCGTTTGCCGTTAATCTTGTAGTCGTGTCCCCATAAACGCGTATAGCCCTGCAGGCTGAAGTACTCGTGGGTGTATCCGATGTTGCCCTCCAGCGTGTGAGCCGTTTCTTTGTTCTTGAAGTGGAAGTAGCGGTTTTCAGGGTCTATGCCTGTCTGCCAGTAGTCAATCACACCAATGTTGAAACCAAACTTCTCGAAGCCCAGCGTTAGGTTGAGCTCCTCCTCGTCTTCTTTGTCAAAGCCTACGTTTCCCGTAGCAAGAAACGAGAAGTCCCACAGCGAGATACCCACTGCAGGCTGAATGCTGATGCCGCCCTTGTCCAATCCGCGCCACATGTAACGGCTGACCAGATCAGCCTCGACGTAAGCGCTGAAGGGTGAGTCATCTTCAGTATCGTTAAACCATTGAGCATTAGCCGGTAAGGAGGAAAAAGTGCACAAGGCAACAATGCCTAACACCATTTTCCAGACCTTGAATCTTATCTTACTTTCCATTCACTTATCACTTGTTACTTATCACTTGTCTTTTAATCCACATATCTCTTAGTGAGTTCGCCGTATTCGTCTATGCGACGGTCACGCAGGAAAGGCCACCAGCGACGCACCTGTTCGCTGCGTCCCAGATCTACCTCTACAACAGCCTGCTCCTCCTTGTCGGCTGGGGCCTCATAGAGCAGTTCGCCCTGCGGGCCGGCTACGAACGACGTTCCCCAGAAAAGAGCTTCTTCCCAACCAACTCTATTCACCGTTACCACAGGCAGACCGTTGGCTACCGCATGTCCGCGTTGAACCGTCTGCCAGGCCATACGCTGGCGCTGTTGCTCGTCAGGCGTGTCGTTGGGATCGAAGCCAATGGCAGTAGGGTAGATGAGCAGTTCGGCACCCTGCAGCGCCATCAGTCGTGCTGCCTCAGGATACCACTGGTCCCAACATACCAGCACGCCCAGTCGGCCTACGCTGGTGTCTATGGGCTTGAACCCCAGGTCGCCAGGCGTGAAGTAGAACTTCTCGTAGTAGCCTGGGTCGTCAGGAATATGCATCTTACGGTACTTGCCCGCTATGGTTCCGTCTTTTTCCAGCACTACGGCTGTGTTGTGGTAGAGACCTGGAGCCCTGCGTTCAAAGAGCGAGGTCACCAGCACCACTCCGCATTCCTTGGCCAACTGGCCGAAGAACGTGGTCGATGGACCAGGTATCGGCTCTGCCAGTTCAAAGCTGTTGACGTCTTCCTCCAGACAGAAGTAGAGCGAGTTGTGCAGCTCCTGCAACACCACGAGTTCTGCCCCTTGCTGGGCCAGGTTCTTGATGCCCTCGGCCAGCCTCTGTCGATTGTCGTCGCGGTCAGCGGTATTGTGCTGTTGTATGATGCCTATTTTCATGCCTTTTCTCGCAATTTCGCTGCAAAATTACTATATTTTTTTCGTTCCCCAAACTTTTTTGTGGAAAAGTTGACTTAGTAGTATTGCATGGTACAGCAATGCAGCGACCCATGCTGACGTATAACGGCCTGACAGTCAATGCCCACCATCTCTCTGTCGGGGTATGCCTGGCCGATAATGTGCATGGCTTCCTGGTCCAGGTCGGGCTGTCCGTAGGTAGGGCAGAGCACGGCACCGTTGATGACCAGGTAGTTGGCGTAAGTGGCGGGCAGTCGGTCACCGTCGTCATAGATGGGGCGGGGTAGGGGCAGCCTGAGCAGCCGGTAGGGTCGTCCGTCGGTTGTGCGCAGCGCCTGCAGTTCCTGTTCCATGAGCAGCAGGTCAGGATGGTCGTCGTCAGCCCCTGTATATAGTATGGTGTCGTCAGGACAGATGCGCACCAGCGTGTCGATGTGTCCGTCGGTATCGTCGCCGATGAGGCTTCCGTGCTGCAGCCACACCACGCGTTCAGCTCCCAGCCATTCCTTCAGCCGGTCTTCTATCTCCTGTTTGGTCAGCGGCTGGTTGCGATGGGGAGCCATGAGGCAGCACTCCGTCGTGAAGATGGTGCCCCGTCCGTCGCTCTCAATGCTTCCGCCCTCCAGTACGAAGTCCAAGTGAGGTTCGTAAATGGTGGATGGTGAGTGGAGAGTGGTGAGTTGTGGAAACAGCTGGCGGTTGATCTGGTTGTCCAGTTCGGCAGGGAACTTCTCGCCCCAGCCGTTGAACTTGAAGTCCAGGAGCTTTATTTGCTTTGAGCTTTCTTCCTCGAAGACTGTGATAAAGCCGTGGTCACGTGCCCAGGTGTCGTTGGTGGGGATGTTGATGGATGATGGGTGATGGGTGATGGTAGATGGGCCAACGATAATCAGTCCTTCACGTTTGCTGATTTCACGGGCCATCTGCTCATAGACGGCGGTGATTTCCGTCAGCATGGGAGCCCAGTCGGTGTCCTTGTGAGGCCACGTCAGCTGCACGGCCTGCTGTTGTTCCCACTCAGCCGGCATGCGCCTTTTTACTGCTGCTTTTGCTGTCTTCATAAAAATTTTGGTACAAAGGTACAAATAATTCTTAATTCATAATTCATAATTCATAATTAATTCGTACTTTTGTACGAAAATTATGTTAGAACTACACGATGTTATCCTCAAACCGCTGAAGCAGACGGTATCACTCACGGTGAGCGACGGTCAGCTGGCGTGTATTTCCGGACCGAAGGGTGCTGGAAAAACCACCCTGCTGCGCGCCATTCTGGGTCTGCTTCCCATTGAAGGCGGACACATCAGCTACGACGGGGAACTGCTCTCCCCCTTGTCGGCTTCCTATTTCCGCCGTTTCATGTCGTACGTTCCCAGCCGTCTGGTGCCCCTGCCCGGACAAGACAGGATCTGCGATGTCCTCGCTCCCCTCCAACCTTCCTCAGGGAAGTCTCCCCTGCGGTTCCTGTGGGAGGTGCCTCAGGTTGACGAAAAGGAGACTGCGCCCTGGTCTTCCCTCACCCTCCAGCAACAGTACCTGGAGCTGCTGAGAATGGTTGCAGTACGGCAGCGCAGACTAGTGCTGATTGACGAACCTGCCGCTGAGCTCGACTGGGACTCCCACGCAGAGTTTATGAACCTGTTGCGTCAGCTCACCGACCGCGGGTCGGCCGTCCTTGTGGTCAGCAACTTACCGTCAGTCCTTGGCATGACCGATAATGTCGTCAACTTGGAAGATTAAAGATTAAACAATAAGCATAATATGAAGTTTTCCGCATCCAACCGCCGTGTGCTGCTGCCCCTGTTCATCTGCGCAGTACCAATGATTTTATTGACAGGAATCGTTGATTACCTCCTTCTCAACTGGCGTATGGACGTCTTCCAGCCGTTGCTGCTCATGCCCCTGCTCTTTTTGCTGGCCGACGAGACGTTCGTCGTGGGCAGGACGGGGTTGCTGGTTCATCACCATTCACGTCATACGCAGGAGGGGCTGCGCGAGTTTCTTGTAGGTAACGGTGCCAAGCAGTTTGAGGCCTTGCTCCCCTATTACCGCAGGGTGATTACGCGAACGCTCGCCTTGTCCTTCTGGCGCTGGCTTCTCGTATCGCTGCTCATGCTCATACCCTTTGTTGCGCTGTTTTTCATAGGTGGAATGAAGCTCATGTCTGCCGTCGGGCTCTACCTCCTCATACTGTTTTCCATCATCCTCTGTGCCGTCCTCACGTTGTTGTTCTCTGCCTTCCTATATGACAGGCTCAACCGCTGACGACATAAAAATTTGAGAGCGGCTTTTCAGCCGCCCTCAACCAACACAAAAACTAAACTAGACTTAACTAAAGCATATTAGGATTTTCCCAAACCCTGAATTGCAGGGGCAAAGTTACAAACAATATTTGAAACTTCCAATACTTTTACGGATTTTTTTTGAATTTAAAACCAAAATAGTCGTTTATTGACAAAAAAAGAGGTCCACCTTCGTCAGATGACCCCTTTAGATTCATATCCTCACCGTTTTACTGAGCAGCAGGTGGTCCAGTATGACCATTGCCGCCATTGCTTCTACTACGGGTACGGCACGGGGCAGCACGCAGGGGTCGTGACGTCCGCTGGCTGTAAACGTTGTCTCGTTGCCGTCAACGTTTATGGTCTGCTGTTCGCGGAGCAGCGTAGCCACAGGCTTGAAGGCCACGCGGAAGTAGATGTCCTGTCCGTTGGAGATGCCGCCCTGTATGCCTCCACTATGGTTGCTTTGTGTGGCAAATCCTTCCTGCCAGATGTCATTCTGCTCACTGCCGCGCTGGGTCACTCCGGCAAAGCCCTCGCCGTACTCAAAGCCCTTCACGGCATTGATGCTCAGCATGGCGGCTCCTAAGTCGGCGTGCAGTTTGCTGAACTCAGGCTCGCCAACGCCGGCTGGACAGCCCTTGACCACGCAGCTGATAATGCCCCCGATGGTGTCGCCCTCGCCCTTTACCTCGCGGATGAGCCGTTCCATTGCCGCTGCCTTCTCGGGGTCGGGACAGCGTACGGCATTCGTCTCGGTCAGCGTGAGGTCGTAGTGTTGGTAGCTATGTTCCAGTGCAATGTCGCCCACCTGTTGCGTATAGGCCTGAATGCTGATGCCTGACTGTCGGAGGGCCAGTTTGGCCAAAGCCCCCGCTACGCAGCGGCTGATGGTGATGCGGGCCGAGGAACGTCCACCGCCACGATGGTCGCGCGTACCATATTTATATTGATAGGTATAGTCGGCATGTGACGGACGGAAGAGGCTGCGTAGGTTCTCGTAGTCTTGGGAATGCTGGTTGGTGTTGCGGACCAGGAAACCGATGGGCGTTCCTGTGGAGTATCCTTCAAACACGCCGCTGAGCAGCTCCACCTGGTCAGCTTCCTGACGGCTGGTGGTAAGGGCACTCTGCCCTGGGCGCCTGCGGTTCAGCTCCTGCTGAATAAAGTCCAGGTCAATGGCTATGCCGGCAGGCATGCCGTCAACCACACCGCCAATGGCTTCCCCGTGGCTCTCGCCAAACGTGGTCAGCGTAAAGATATGTCCAAACGTATTCCGCATACTCTCAACAAATATTTTTCAAATCTCCGCTCGGCTTTGCCGCTTCGCTTTGCGAAGAACTATTAATGGCAATGTCCGCAACCGCAGCCGCAGCCCTCGCCATGCTCATGGTCGTGGTCGCAGCCGCCCTCGCATTCGTCACATCCACAGCCGCAGCCCTCGCCGCTCATGTGGTTGAGCAGGTGCTGGATTTCCTCCTTGGAAGCATCGCGGTTCTCAATGACGAGTCCTGTGAAAAGCAGCGTCTCGCCGGCCAGCGGATGGTTCAGGTCCATCTTCACCTTGTCCTCTGTCACTTCCAGCACGCGGCCGAAGAAGTGGTTGCCGTCGGCGTTCTGCAGGGGGACGATGGCACCCTCGTAGATGTGCTCCTTGTCGAAGTGGCCGTTAATCATGAAGTCCTCGCGTTTCAGGTCCAGCACGCGTTCTTCCACATACTCGCCGTAGGCTTCATCTTTGCTCAGCTGGAAGGTGAAGGTCTGTCCCTTCTCCAGGTCCTTGATTTTTTCCTCAAACGCCTCAAGGGTATATCCGAAGCCGCTGATGAAGTCGAACGGACGCTCGGAAGTGGTTTGTTCTACAAGGTGTTCACCTTTCTCATCTACCGTGAACAGCTTGTACTGCACGGCGATATACCTGTTGTTCATTTCTGCCATTTTTCTCTTCTTGTTGGTTATTGTGGGGCCAAAGGTACTGAAAATCGAGAGAATACCAAAAGAAATTAGGATTTCTTCACTTTTATGACAACTCCTCGCTCGGCTTTGTCGTTTGGCTTGCCAAGAACTCCTCGCTCGGCTTTGCCGCTTGGCTTGCCAAGAACTCTCTTTACCTGATCTCGCTTTCCTGCTCCAGCGGCAGACTGTCTGACGAACCTCCCACCATGACGGTCATGCTGCCAGGCTCCAGCATCCAGGTCTGGGCGGCCTCGTCCCAATGGCAGAGGTCAGCACGTCGAACGGGAATGGTGACCGTCTTGCTTTCGCCGGCCTTCAGCGCCACCCGCTGGAAACCCTTGAGCTCTTTCACTGCTCGCTCCAGTCTTGACGTAGGACGCGCCACATAGACCTGCGCCACCTCTTCTGCATCCACGCTGGAAGTGTTGCTGAGTTTGAACCTTACGTCGAAGCCCTCGGCCGTAGGCTGCACCTCCAGATTGCTGTAGGCAAACCGGGCGTATGACAGACCGAAGCCAAAGGGGTAGGCCACAGCCGCCTGCTTGCTGTCGTACCAGCGGTAACCCACCAGACCTTCCTCTGTGTAGTTGGCAATGAGCTGCTGTCGGCGGTCGTTGCTGCGGTTGCGGGTAATATCCACGAAGATGTCGCCCTGCTCGTTGTTCTGCAGCTGCTGCGGATAGCAGCCAGTAGCATATGCGGGCACATCCTCCAGACGCTTCGGCCACGTCATCGGCAGCTTGCCAGAGGGCGACACCTTGCCGCAGAGGATTTCTGCCAGCGCCTGACCGCCCATCGAGCCGTTGAACCAGGAAACCACCAGTGCTTCTGACACTTCATTCACCGTACTGATATCCACAGGTCCGCCTGCTACAATGACGGTTACCAGCTGCTTGTTGGCTTTGGCCAGCGCTATGGCCAGATCGTCCTGTCCAGAGGGTAGGGTAATGCTCTTGCGGTCGGAACCTTCTGTTTCCACCTCACGGTTGTCACCCGCAAAGTAGATGACCAGATCGGCCTTCTTGGCAGCCTTCACGGCCTCGGCCATGAGCGTGGGGTCTGCCTTCTGCTGCGGGCTCAGCCGTTTGTTGCGATCCTCACGGGTATAGCTTCTGTAGCCTGGCACATAGGTGATTTTCACGCTGTTGCCAAGCAACGCCTTCAGTCCTTCCAACGGCGTTATCTCGCACCGCGTCTTCACGCCGGCGCCCACTCCGCCAAGAGCCATCTTGGTAACAGCATTCTCGCCAACCACAAGGATACTGCGCACCTGACTGGGGTCTATAGGCAGTAGATTATCGGAATTTTTCAGCAGCACGATAGAGCGGCGGGCTACCTCAAGGGCAATAGCCATCTCCTCAGCATTTCCCACGGGCATGCTGTTGGCCAGAGCCTTGTTAATGGGGTTTACGGTGAATCTTACTCGGAGTATCTCCCGGACGCGCTGGTTGATCACGTCCTCGCTTACCTTACCTGCCCTCACCGAGTCAAGCAACGCCTGACCCATGAAGCGGCTGCCGGGCATCTCCACGTTCATGCCTGCAGTCACCGCATCCACGGTGGAGTGTACGCCGCCCCAGTCGCTGATGACCATTCCCTGGAATCCCCATTGCTGTCGAAGAATGGTGGTCAGCAGCTGCTCGTTCTCAGAGCACCAGCGGCCGTTTACCTTATTATATGCAGCCATCAGGCCCCAGGCATCCGCTTCGCGTACTGCCATCTCGAAGGGGCGCAGGTAGATTTCGTGCATCGCACGGTCGGAAACTCTCACATCCACAAATCCTCGATAGTCCTCTTGGTTGTTCAGGGCATAGTGCTTCAGGCATACCGCTGTACCGTCGTCCTGCGAGCCTCGCGTGTAGGCCACCGCCAGCATGCCGCTCAGCAGCGGGTCTTCACTTAGATACTCATAGGTTCGTCCGCCCGTGGGGATGCGCTGTATGTTGATGGCCGGTCCCAGTATCATGTCCTTGCCGCGCAGGCGTGCCTCACGGCTCATACCCCGTCCATAGGCATACGCCCATTCGGTGCTCCATGTGGCTGCCAGCGCAGAGCCGGTGGGGAAGAAGGTCGCTGAGTCGGTCGTCAGGTTGGCCGAGTTCCAGGAGTGAGGCTCCATTTCCTCACGAATGCCGAAGGGACCGTCAGCATACTCCACGTCGGCAATCCCCAGACGGGGAATGCCCTCTGACGAGAACATGTTCTTACCATGCAGCATGGCGATTTTCTCCTCGAGCGTCATATCCTTAATGATACTCTCTATCTGCGACTCATGTTTAGTAAGCCGCGAAGGGTAATGCTGTGCCCTTCCTGCTGTTGTGGCAGCAGCAATGACGACAGCGATTAAAGTCTTGAATAGTAAAGTTTTCATATTGTTTTTTGTGTTAATTGATAATTGATTCTGCTAAGATAGTGAATTCTCTGCACACTTTATTCATTTGCTACTCATCTAGAGGCTCGGAAAGATAGCTTGTCATCGCTTGCAAAAGGTCATATTCAGTATTGTTGCCGTCAGCATCATCGAAGAACCTGATGATGTTGTGGATGCGCCAGTCACCATCCTCGCGGCAGAAGGCGAACTTCTGGTGAACGGTCTGAATGGAACTCCAGAGTAAGAAATCAACCAGGGCCGTACCCTTCTCCACGTCCAAGGAAACAAACTTGAGGTCGCGAATCTCGAAATAGTCAGGATTGTCATCCTGCATCTGGGTCCAGAGGTCATCGTTGAAGAAGCCGATTTCTTCCACTTCGGCGTCTTTCTCTTCAACCGCTGCTACCGTTTCCCACCAGGTATGACAGGCAAAGCGAGCCGTGCCTTCTTCCTTTTTCTGGGCTATTGCGGCATAGAGCTCATTGATACAGCCAACAATTTCTTGCTTGGCTATTGTTGAGTCGGCAGGAACTACGTCCTCAGTTTTCACCTGCACCTGTTGGTACACATTATTGCCGTAAGCTGACAGCATCAGCAGGGCGGAGATAAACAACACACACTTTCTCATAGCTTAACCCTTAATCATTCATAAAATTCGATGCAAAGATAGCGATAATTCGTCAAATGTTTCTATTTTTGCAAATAAAATTAAGTGAATTTAGGTGTTACGCCTATTATCGGACACAAAAACAAAGATTCTATGGACAGAAGAGATTTTATCAAGAAAGCCACTATGGCAGCTGCTGCAACTGCCGTTGTATCGCCGGTATCGGCCATGTTGAATTCGGTGACAGGCAAAAAGTGCAAAGTTCTCCTTGTTAACGGCAGTCCAAGGCCTGACGGCAACACGTTCTGCTGCCTACAGGAGATTGAGGCTACGTTGCAGAAACACGGCATCGAGACCGAAATCGTTCAGATTGGTCAGCAGCCTGTCCGCATGTGCATCAACTGCGGCGGCTGTCACCGCAACGGCGGCAAGGGTTGCATATTCGACGACGACCTGTGTAGCGTGATTACGGAGAAGATGGCCACGGCGGATGCACTCATCGTGGGTACGCCCGTCTATTATGGTCAGCCCAACGGTGGAATCCTCGCCCTGATGCAGCGCCTGTTCTTCTCGGCAGGCCATCTGGTACAGAACAAGCCCGCTGCCGCATTGGCCGTCTGCCGACGAGGCGGTGCAACGGCCACGCTCCAGACCATGAACATGATGTTTGAGATGATGAACATGCCCGTGGTCACCTCACAGTACTGGAACATTGCCTACGGCGCTGGGAAGGGTGAGGTGAAACGAGATACCGAGGGTATGCAGACCATGCGCACCCTGGCCAACAACATGGCCTTCCTGTTGCAGAAGATTCATGCTGACGGCGATGCAGCCCCCCAGCGTGACGAACGTCCCCAGTTCATGAACTTCATCAGATAATCCATCGGCAGCAGTTCCTATCCTGCTTCGGCAATCACTTCTATTTCCACCAAGGCACCCTTTGGCAGCGTCTTGACGGCTACGGCAGAGCGGGCAGGGTAGGGCTCTGCAAAGAACTCTGCATAGACGGCGTTCATGTCGGCAAAGTCGTTCATGTCGGCCATAAACACGG
>JAEEGF011365126.1_pt1 | contig 11189 bp, 10 predicted proteins | sample 9134171 | NCBI WGS metagenome assembly JAEEGF01 (sample SAMN16246542, study PRJNA631951) | gut metagenome | biome: gut microbiome; feature: rumen; material: AP-attached | host: Bos | place: Iran: Karaj | collected 2018-10
AGTGCCTTTAAAAAGCTTATTTTCCTTATAGACCAAGTAATTATCGGTAATTATCAGTGCCTATTCCCCACTAAAAATGGGTCTTACATAGGTCTTTTTCCGATTCAATTACCTCAAACCCTTGATATTACTGAGATTACTCAGCTACGTAAGGCATAAGCGCAAGATGTCTTGCTCTCTTGATAGCTGATGTAAGCTCTCTCTGGTGCTTAGCACAGTTACCAGTGATTCTTCTAGGAAGAATCTTGCCGCTCTCAGAAACGAATTTCTTAAGCTTTGCTGTATCCTTATAATCAATTACATTATCCTTGCCACAGAAAACGCAAACTTTCTTTCTTCTGTGCATTCCGCCCTTTCTCCTTACAGGAGCATCGGACTTCTCAGACTTTGTGAAAGCCATGGTAAATTACCTCCTTAATTAGTTAAAAGGAAGCTCCTCGTCAATTCCGTCAGGAATGTTCATGAAGCCATCCCCAGCTGCGGAAGGTGCAGGCTCATTTGATGGTGCATTGTCATAGCTAAAGCTGTTACCAGCTGTAGAATTCTTTGACTCAGCAAACTCCTGATCCTCTGCAACTACATCAGTTGTGTATACCTTAACGCCATCCTTATTGGTATAGCTACCAGTCTGGATACGTCCTGTTACGATAACTTTAGTTCCCTTTCTGAAATACTTCTCAGCGAACTCACCAGCCTTGCCAAAAGCAACGATTCCAATGAAATCAGCTGTCTGTGCATCCTGCTGGTCTCTTCTTGCAAATCTACGATCAACAGCAAGTGTATATCTTGCTATTGCTGTAGCTGACTCTCCCTGTGAATATCTTACGTCTGGGTCTCTTGTTAAACGTCCACATAGTATAACTTTATTCATATTTTCGTCCTCTTCTATTTAAGCCTCGTTCTTAACGCATAAATATCTGATGACGCCGTCCATAATTCTCATACGAGCTTCGATCTCTGCTGGTGCAGTAGGCTCGCCGTCGAACTGGATGAAGTAGTAGAAGCCTTCTGTCATTTTCTCGATCTCATAAGCGAGCTTCTTTTTACCCCAATCATCGACATTAGTAATCTGACCACCATGCTTCTCGATAGTCTTCTTTACTTTCTCGATGACTGCTGTTCTGGCATCGTCTTCGATCTTTGCACTAACAACAACGGCTAATTCGTATTTGTTCATGCTATTGTTACCTCCTTTTGGTCTCTGGCTACTTGTATCAGTCAAGCAGCAAGGAATTTATCACAGAATGGTATGTTATCATATCCGCGTGATAAATGCAAGCATTTTTCCGTATTATTTTGCGTTTTTTCTGTGGCTTTTTGTAATATTGTCAGTTACTTGTTCCGTCAGATTATTCCAGCTCTATCCCCTGTATTTTAGCCAGTTCTGTAAATACCTTTCCAATTTTCTCTCTTATTATAAGAGTATTCTCAGCTCCTCTGACTGCTATGTCGCTCTCATTTATTACCACTAGATTTTTTCCCCTGAAATAATTAATAAACGAAGCTGCAGGATAAACTGAAAGAGATGTCCCTCCTATAATAAGCATGTCAGCCTTAGAAAGAGCTTCTATTGCCCCTGACACCTGATCTTCAGGAAGGCCTTCTTCATATAATGTGATATCAGGTCTTATTATGCCTCCGCAGCTGCACTTAGGGATAGGCTCCTCGGATTCAAAAATATAATCCTCCGGGTACTCTTTTCCACAGCTCATACAGTAGTTCCTGAGCGCACTTCCATGAATCTCATATACAACTCTGCTGCCGGCTTTCTGATGAAGACCGTCTATATTCTGAGTTACAACGCCTTTTAGCTTACCCGTTTTTTCAAGAGCTGCCAGATACTTATGGGCATTGTTGGGCTCTATATTTCTGGTATCCATCTTTTGTCTGTGGAATTCATAATAGACTTTTGGCTCATACACAAGGCAACTATGGCTTAAAAGATATTCCGGCTGGTATTTATCAAACCTGACATCGTGCTGATTGTACAAGCCATCCTTGCTGCGAAAGTCAGGTATCCCGCTCTCTGTAGATACACCCGCTCCGCCAAAAAATACAATGTTTTCCGATGAATCAATTAGTTCTTTTAGCTTCTGAATTTCTTCCATAGTTCCCCCTTTCCAAGCTCAATATCAATTATAACAAATTGAGCCGCCCGAATACATCGAACGGCTCAAGAAATTTCTTTTTACTTGTAAAAAATATTACTGAAGGTGTGTAGCAAGACCATCATCAAGGAGCTGCTTTCTCTCATCGATAACTGCCTGATATCCAGCATCAAGGTACTTCTGTGAAAGTTCATCATAAAGTGCATCGAACTCTTCCTTAGGGCACATTGTGAGCTTATCACGATACTCAGCATAGAGGTCATAGAGTGTCTGGTTGTACTCTGCTACTGACTCAAGAGCCTGAGCAAACATGCAGTCTGAGTTAGCATATCCAGCGTTGTAAAGAGCTACCTGTCCATTGTAGTTAGCAAGGATGTCAGCTGTGAAGTCCTGAGGAAGTCCCTGAGGAGCAATTGCAGCGATATCTTTTTCAATTGAACCAAGTGTCTTAACAGCTGTTACTGCGCACCAGTAGTCAACGTTATTGTTGTGACCCTGTTGCTCTTCAAGACCTGTCTGATCACCAACTGCTACAGGATCGCCTGCTTCGTTGTAGTTGAAGTTAACACCTTCGATACCCCATGTCATTGTGAAGAGGTTCTCTGGCTGTGAAAGCCACTCAAGATACATCATAGCTGCTTTCATCTGATCTTCTGTTGCGCTGTTTGAGAAACCGATCATCATACCAATATTTGAACCAGGTCTGTATGAGTTGTTTGATCCCCATGTCTCATCCTGTGTGAACTTACCTGAGTTAACAACAAGACCAAGCTTTGCATCAGGCTCGTTATCATAAAGAGCTACAAGAGTATCCATTGTTGATGAAATATAACCTGACCATGTAAATGACTTACCGTTTACGAAATCAGAAATAGCTTCTGATGCATCTCTTAAGTAGTACTCAGGATTAAGATATCCATCGTTATAAAGCTCATTCTGAAGCTTTAAGTATCTCTTCTGTGCTTCTGTAGAAAGAGCAGGAATCTGGTAATCACCTGTTGTGCACCATGTGATCTCATCCTGTGGATAATCTCTGTAACTATAGTTCTGGTCGATACCTGCACCTGAAACTTTTGTTCCTCCTACAGGATTCTCATGTCCGTTTTCTACAAGCTTTGCATAGAGCTCAAGAAGCTCGGTTGTGGTCTGAGGATACTCTGTGAATCCAGCTTCCTCAAGCCAATCCTGACGATAGAAAGTTCCCCATGTATAAGTTGTGTTACCGTATGGTCTGAATCCGAGAACAAGGTAATCCTCGCCTTCAAACTTTGTGTAGTTAACGTTTCCTGAGTCTACCATTGACTGATAGTATGTAGGAGCAATCTGAGCGAACTCATCAAGGCTGTATGGCTGTAAATATCCATCAGACTCCCATGTTGCAAGCTTATCATAGTCATATTCCATACATATTGTAGGAAGATCCTGAGCTGCTGCAAGCATAGCGTAGTCAGTCATAACATCACTTCTTGTGATTCCAACATAGCTGATATTTACGTTGTACTTGTCGCCAAAGTTCTCCTGAACCCATTTTGTCCAGTAGTTGTTCTCAACATCTGAACATCCGTTACCATTGTCTCCTCTGTCATATACAGGGATCTTGATGCTAACTGTCTCAGCAAATGGCTCCCATGAGTCCATACCAGCGCCAGCTTCTGCTGTAGCCTCTGCTGATGTTGCTTCTGTTGCTGTTGCTGCTTCTGCTGTTGTCTCTGTAGCAGCCTGAGTGTCTCCACCCTCTGTTGTAGTTGTAGTCTCTGTTGAGCCACATGCTACAATTCCCATTACCATGCTTGCGCTAAGTAATGTTGCAAGAATTTTCTTTTTCATTTCTTTCCTCCTTAATATAAGAAAATGTATGTTAATATTTTCTATTGCTGTGTTTAATTAGAAAGTTAAACCTCGCTGCGTTAGCCTTTGACAGCCCCGATCATTGTTCCCTGAACGAAGTATTTCTGAAGGAACGGATAGATTACAAGGATCGGTATTGTTACGAACATAATGCTGGCAGCCTGAAGTACTTCAGGTGTTGACTGTGTTGCTCCGCCTGTATCTGCAAGAGATGCTGTCTGAGCTTCTGCAGCAGATGCAACAAGCTGATACAACTTGTACTGAATGAGCTTAAGGTCTGCGCTTCTTGTGAAGTACATGTTATCTGCATATGAATTCCATCTACCAACCGCATAGAAAAGAGAAAGTGTTGCAAGGATTGGTTTTGACAGCGGAAGTACGATCTGTCCAAGAATCTGGAAATTGGTAGCACCATCAAGGAATGCTGATTCTTCCAAGCTGTCAGGAATTGTGCTCTGGAAATAGTTCTTCATTATGAGCATGTTATATGGGGAATAGATAAGTGGTAATATCAAAACCCATACTGTATCAAGTACATGAAGATCCTGGTAAAGAAGATAAGCAGGGATGATACCTGCACTGAAGTACATAGGTACCATCAAAAGGAATGTAAAAACATGTCTTCCTTTCAGTCTCTTTTTTGATAAAGGATATGCCGCACATGTACATACGATCATTCCAAGTAATGTAAATACTAATGTTACAATTGCTGAAAACAGCATTGAGTGAGTCATTGATGCATCGCCCAAGACTCTTGTGTAAGCGTCAAGCGTAATATCTTTTGGCCAGAAATAAACCTGCTTTGACATTACGGCTGTATTTCCTGAAATTGACTTAGCTGCTACATGAATGAAAGGTAATACGCAGGTAAGACAAAGCAGTACTATGAATAGAATCATTACAGCATCGCTGATCCTGAATTTATTAACGGCGTGAGCTCCACCTGCTGAAGTGGACACCTCTTCGCCTCGAACATTCTTCTTTGACATTTAAAGGCACCTCCTACAGCAAACCATCTTCGCCAAGCTTCTTGGCTATTCTATCTGAAATAAGTACAAGGAAAAGTCCAATAAGTGACTGGAAAAGACCTACCGCAGTCGCCATAGAGAACTTACCGGTTCCAAGACCTTTGTTATAGATATAGACAGCAAGCTGATACTGGAAGTCTTTTACCTGTGTATTCTCAAGAGCTGTAAGACGCTCGAGGTTACTTCCCATAACACGGCCAAGGTTCATGATAAGCAGTGTAACGATAGTGCTTCTGATACCTGGAAGTGTGATATGCCACATCCTCTGCCATCTGTTTGCACCGTCGATCATGGCTGCCTCATAAAGTTCTCCGTTAATACCGGTGATAGCTGCCAGATACAGGATTGAGCCCCAGCCCATGCCCTGCCAGACACCAATGAGCAGATATGTCACAGCCCAGTGCCACTTCTCATTAAGGAAAGGTATTCCTTCCTGAATGAATCCACCGTTCATAAGAGCGATGTTCACAAGTCCTGATGCAGGCTTAAACATTGTAAGCGCTACCGAACCGATGATGGCCCATGAAAGGAAGTGCGGCAGATAAAGTATTGTCTGCGAAACTTTTTTAAATTTCTGGAAACGTAATTCATTTAAGATAAGCGCCAAAATGATAGGCATTGGAAATCCAACAAGGAGATCTGAGATATTAAATACTATTGAATTTCTAAGTGCTCTGATGAAATCGGCGTCTTTAAAGATTTTTTGGAACGTGCCAAATCCTACCCATTTGCTTCCTGCATATCCCTTAGCTGGCTTATAATCCATAAATGCCATTCTAAGTCCTGGGTAAGCACCATAACTAAATACAAAAACTAGAATCAACGGAATAAGCAAAAGTAGGTATAACTGCCAATCGCGCTTAAGTGCGTTCTTCCACGATGTGGTTGTCTTTACCTCCATGCTTTTGGTGTTACTCTTTTTCATACTATATTGCTCCTCCCCTTTTATAAGTTAAATCCTAAAATAATTTAGATGGTATATCTAATCACTTAGTCGAAAAAACTTTGCATAATCGACCATTTATTATCAACTTTATAGGTCGATATGTTGCATTTTAATAATTGGGGAGAGCAATAATTGTTAATTATTCACAAATCCATTTCTTCGATTTTCCGTTTTACTTCTTTTCCTCAGAAAGATTCTGTGCCTGCATCCACCCTGTATACTCTAAGATAGATGCATTATCCACTTTCGCCATGCGATGCCGCCACTCACTGGGCTGCGTGCCCATGATCTCTGAGAAGTGCCTGTTAAAGCTGGATACTGACCTGAAGCCCACCTGCTCAGATACTGAAAGGATTGATTCCTCTGTTGTGCGCAAAAGAATGCACGATTGCAGTATCCTGGTGGTATTAAGGTAGCTAAGAGGACTTGTGTTCATGATCTCATTAAACACTCTTCTAAAATGAGTCTGGCTCAGATGGCACATGTCAGCCAGATCTTCTATAGGAAAATTAACCATATAATTATCCTTGATATAATCCAGCGCAGGCGCGATAACTATGGCGTTTTCGTGTGTTTCTTTATCATCCTGCGTCAGGTCTTTATTGTCTGAATAAATCCTCATCATCTTCATGAAAAGAGATAACATCAGGCCCTTAACGGACAGCTGATAGTTCATCCCCTTGTGGCTCAGCTCCTCAATGATCTCAGTTATAAGAAAATAAATGTCCGGATAATCCTTGCGATTGATGATCATCTGAAAGTTCTGCATCATATCCTCAAAAATATTTGCATAGGGCGATGCTCCGCCAAAGTCGCCTTTCAGCAGCTCTGCGGGCTCAAGGAATATATATGACCAAAGACTCGCTTCCCCCTTATTACTATAAGTAGTGTGAGGAACATTGCGCGAAATGAAGGTCATATCACCTGCCTTAAATTGAACAGGCCTATTGTCAAATTCGATCACTCCGCTGTCTGAATGACATATTCCTATTTCCAGGCAGTTGTGGAAATGCAATTTCCCCGACTTCACATCCGATATATGCCATCTGTCCCCAGATAAAAGAAGTACCGGAAAATTCAAAGGAAGCTCATAATTTCTGTATTCTATGACTGTTTTCTTTGGTTTAGACATTCTTTTGCCCTCTTCTTCAGGTGTTAAATATCGTCTATTTCATATATTCAACTATTCTATATCAAATAGTTGAAATTGCATAGTTTTTTTGTTTACTTGAATAGACTTTTCGACCATGCCAATCTATAATTTGCTCAAAATACTATTATCTTGGGATAAAAAGAGGGCACTATGGCAAATCTAATTTATGACAAAAAAGAAATTGAGAAAGCTATTGACCAGATCGTAAAAAGAACCATGAGAATGGACCTTACATGGGACTGGCCTGGTGGAGTAGCTTATTATGGCGTTTGTGAGGCTTATCTTGCAACTGAAAAAACGGAATATATCGAAATGCTCAAAGAAAGAATCGATGAGTACATTGAACTTGGCCTTCCATCATGGACTGTTAACACATGCGCTATGGGCCATGCTATGCTTACTCTTTACGAATATTCAGGCGACGAAAAATATCTCGATATAGCAAAAAGCAAAATCGACTATTTGGAAAAAGATGCTCTTCGCTTTGGAGACAATGTTCTCCAGCACACTGTTTCAGTTAACAACGATTTCCCTGAGCAGTGCTGGGCAGACACTTTATTTATGGCTGCATTCTTCCTTTTAAGAGCCGGAGTTCTCTTAAAAGATGAAAAGCTTATAGATGATGCACTTAATCAGTACTACTGGCACATCAAATATCTGCAGGATCCTGCTTCAGGTCTTTTCTATCATGGTTACAACAACATCACAAAAGACCACATGTCAGGATTTTACTGGGGCCGCGCTAATGCCTGGGCTGCATATACCATGTCGGAAGTTGGACGTGTTCTTCCAGAGTGCTACCTGTATCCAAAATTCCTTGATATCGTTGGTTCTCTTAACGAACAGCTTGCTTCAATCAAACTTTTACAGACAGAGAATGGTCTTTTCAGAACTATTCTTGATGATCCTGATTCATATGAGGAGATATCAGCTTCCTGCGGAATCGCAGCAGCAATGATCAACAAAGGAAATCCTCTTCACATCAAATACATCAACAAAGCTACCAAGGGCATACTTGAGAACATCTCTGAAGACGGAAGAGTTCTCAATGTTTCAGGTGGTACTGCTGTCATGAAAGACAGAGACGGCTACAGAAACATCTCAAGAGACTGGATCCAGGGTTGGGGACAGGGTCTTGCTCTGGCCTACTTATCAGGAGTTTTAAATTACGACAAAGTAAGAAGTGATGGCGCACTTTAATCAACATAAACACTTGGGGGATAAACCGATGGATTCACAAAATAGTCAAACTAAGGGAGGGTTCACTCTCCCAGGAGAATCAAGATACGAGAAACTCACTCTTGATCTGGCACAGAAATGGGGAGCAGATGTAATCAGAGACAGTGACGGAACTGTTTTATCAGATGAAATCCTTAACTCCGGATATGGCATCTATTCAACCATCTGCATAATCAGAGATCATAATGCTTGGGCAAAAGAAAATATGGACAAGCTTCAGCAGACATTCTTAATGACACAGCCAAAAATTGCTGAAGATTCTTACCTGACTTTTCATTTGCTGGATGATTTTTTTGAAGAACAGTTCATGGTTAATGACAGCAAGGCTTCCATGAAGTACTGGCAGGTTTTTGATAGAACTACCAATCAGGAAGTCAGCAGCAGTTTCTGGACCTATGAAAAAGAAGCTGGAAATGTCATAGTTAACAATGTTATTCCTTGGCACAGATATACTGTAAGTTTCCTGGCTTATCGTATATGGGAAGAAATTTCCATGTATAACCACACAACAAATAACTGGGACAAAGAGCATCTTATGCAGATTGATCCCATTTATCCTGAAACACAGGAATATATGCTCACATGGCTTCGCAACTGGTGCGAAAGTCACCCTGCTACTACCGTAGTAAGATTCACTTCAATGTTTTACAACTTTGTCTGGATCTGGGGTAGCAGCACCCGCAATCGTAATCTCTTTACTGACTGGGGTTCATACGATTTCACCGTCAGCCCAAAGATGCTTGATGCATTTGCAGATAAGTATGGCTACAAACTTACCGCTGAAGATTTCATTAACAGAGGCAATCTTCACGTAACACATATGCCACCTGTAAAAACACAGCTTGACTACATGGATTTTGTAAATTCTTTCGTAGTATCTTTTGGAAGAAAGCTCGTTGATATCGTTCATGAATATGGCAAAAAAGCTTATGTATTCTACGATGACAGCTGGGTTGGTGTTGAGCCATACAGCAAGAGATTTAAAGATTTTAATTTTGACGGTCTCATAAAATGCGTATTTTCCGGTTATGAAGTTAGACTCTGCGCCGGTGCGGATATAGGAACTCACGAGCTGAGATTCCATCCATATCTCTTCCCTGTTGGACTTGGTGGTCTTCCAACCTTCGCTCCCGGCGGAGATCCAACAAGAGATGCAAAAGAGTACTGGAATCATACAAGAAGAGCTTTACTTCGAGCAAAAATCGATCGTATCGGACTCGGTGGTTACTTACATCTTGTTCAGGATTATCCTGACTTTGTCGATTATATCGCAAAAATATCAGATGAATTCAGAACAATCAGAGATCTTCATGAGTCAGGCTCACCTTATACACTCGATATCAATGTAGCTGTTCTTCACAGCTGGGGAAGCCTTAGAAGCTGGACTTTAAGCGGCCACTTCCATGAGACATACATGAATGATCTTATTCATATCAATGAAGCTTTATCAGGACTTCCTGTAAACGTATCATTTATAAACTTTAACGATGTTAAAACAACTGACTTGTCTAAATACCAAATTATCATCAATGCCGGCGCTGCAGGTACAGCATGGAGCGGCGGAGATAATTGGAGAGATCCTGCGGTTGAAGAAATACTAACTAAGTGGGTATATGAGGGTGGAACGTTTCTTGGTGTCAATGAGCCTTCAGCTGTAGAGGGCTTTGACGCCGCATTTAAGATGTCCTCCGTCCTTGGTGTAGACAAAGATACCGCTGCAAGAGTTTGCCATGGTAAATGGTCATATGAAGTCTCAGATGTTAAAGATCTGATCCCTGAAGGAAGCAATATCCCTGAGAGAGCTCATGTTCATCTTACAGACGGAAATGCAACAGTCCTGGCTGACAAAAATGGTAATCCACTCTTTACCTGCAATAACTTTGGTAAAGGAAAAGGTATCTACCTTTCAACATTTGAAACAACAACCTTAAACAACAGATTACTGTTTAATATCCTTTTATTTGCAGCTAATAAGCCATTGAAGCAAAACTATATTACTGATAATCCAGCAACAGAATGTGCTTATTTCCCTGCTAACAAGAAGTTGATCGTAATAAACAACTCCGACTCAGTACAATCAACTACAGTAGCAACTGAGTTCGGAAATAAATCCTTCAACGATATAGCTCCATTTGATACTGTGATCGTTGAATTATAATCCAGCAAGTCTCTCTTCCTAATATAGTTTGTGTTGAAATAGCGATGGTCGCAAGATCATCGCTATTTCTATTCTCATTAAGTATTATAATTCGTTGCTAATACTAATTATCATCTAAGTAATCTGTATACTAATAGCACAAAAAAACCAATAAGCAAAAGCTTATTGGTTTCTCTAGAGGTGACAGGCGGATTTGAACCGTCGATCAGGGTGTTGCAGACCCACGCCTTACCACTTGGCTATGTCACCATATTCAATTGAATGACTCCGACGAGAATCGAACTCGTGTTACCGCCGTGAAAGGGCGATGTCTTGACCGCTTGACCACGGAGCCATATGCTTTGCAACCGTGCTACGGTGCTTTGTGCTTTTCGCTCTGCCCACTCTACTAAGCTCGTGAGAAACCTCGCTAAGTAGCTGTGCAGGCTTCGCACCAAGTTCGACAATACCTCACTAGGTGCTCTAGCTCCCCCTGTCGGACTCGAACCAACGACACTTCGGTTAACAGCCGAATGCTCTACCGACTGAGCTAAGGAGGATTATAAGATACCTTATATACAAAATACCATGCTTCTGCATGGTCTTTCATATCTCTTGTACCTTCAAAACCGAATACTGATTTATCTAAATCCAACTCTCTATACTTACCTTTATGGATAAGCCCTCGACCTATTAGTACACATCAGCTGAACACGTTACCATGCTTACA
>JAEEGF012089366.1_pt1 | contig 11189 bp, 9 predicted proteins | sample 9134171 | NCBI WGS metagenome assembly JAEEGF01 (sample SAMN16246542, study PRJNA631951) | gut metagenome | biome: gut microbiome; feature: rumen; material: AP-attached | host: Bos | place: Iran: Karaj | collected 2018-10
CAGAGGCGTGGCCCTGCAGACACTCGTGGATTCCCCTTCCTACGAGAGTAAGCACGGGGATGCTCCTTACATCGACAGTATCGTGACCATGGATGAGGAGCATGACAGCATCACGGTATTTGCAGTGAACAAGAACCTGGAAGAGGACATGGAGATCACCTGTGATCTGCGTCAGTTCCCGGGTTACAAGGTTGTCGAGCATCAGATGCTGACCCATAAGGATCTGAAGGCAGTAAATACCGAGAAGAAGCCTGAAAATGTTGCTCCGGTATCCTATAACGGAAGCAGGATCGAGAAGGGCATCCTGACATCGGTGCTTCCGTCCAAGAGCTGGAACATGATCCGCCTTCAGAAGTAAAGAAACTCTGTTATCCATGAAAAGCGCAGGCGGGAGGTAAAGCATGCCATTTCAGATCGTGCGAAATGATCTATCGAAAATGAAGGTCGATGCGATTGTTGGCGCGGCGGATCCCGCTGATGGCAGCGGGGCCGGAACGGGCGTGGCAGGGACAGCATTTATCCTGTCGGCCCGGGACATGCCCGCGGCGTACCTCATATACGCGGTGGGCACCGAATGGAAGGGTGGCAGCAGCGGAGAGGAGGAAATCCTCCGAAGCTGCTATCGCGCTGCGCTGAAGCTGGCTTCGGAGCATGATCTGACCAGCATCGCCTTCCCGCTTCTGGCGTCCGACAGCTACGGCTTCCCCGAAGGGGTTGCGCTGCGGCTGCTTCTGCCTGAGGTTGAGGCCTTTCTGGCAAAACATGACACGGATGTCTATCTTGTGGTTCCGGAGGAACGAGCCTTCGGACTCTCCGGCGAGCGGTACGGAGACATCGATTCCTACATCGATGCGCATTATGTAGAGGAAGAGCGTCCTGTGGCGGATGCGCCTGTCCCCGGATTTTTCGGCGCGGCGCCGGGTTTTCCCACGGCCCCGGTTTCTCCCACGGAACAGGTAAAGCGTGCCGGGGGACTGCTTCATGCGAGGAAGCCCGTTTCTGCTGCTCGAGCTGCGCAGCCGCGTGAAGAGGCTGAGCGATATTCAGATGCAGAGCAGTGTGCCGACATAGAGCCGCTGGAGGATGCGGATCCGGGGGCCGGCGCAGAGCCGCTTGGCTCTGTCTGTGCGTCCTTCTCCATGGCGCGGAGCCTGGACGATTGTCTTCTGGATCTTCAGAAATCCTTCATGGAGCTGGTTTTTTCCTATGCGGATGCCAGAGAGATGTCCGATGTGGAGGTACAAAAGAGGGCCAATCTGGACAAGCGCGCTTTTTCCAAGCTAAAATGCGGCAATACCAGGAATCCGAGCAAAACGACGGCGCTGGCACTGGCCGTTGCGCTCCGGCTGAACCTGGATGAAACGAAGGATCTTCTGGCCAGGGCCGGACTGGCACTGTCTCCCTGCAGCCGGCAGGATCTGATCGTGCAGTATTTTATTGAGCATGAAGCCTACGACATCCATGAGATCAACATCGCTCTGTTTGAGCATGGGGAGATGCCGCTGGGATCGCAGGCAAAAGAATAATGGAAGTGACGCCGGCAGAAAGGTCGCAGCAAAGAAGAAAAAAGTCGCCTGCCGGTAGACCGATCGTTACAGAGAAAAAATTATAATTACCTCAGAAACAAAGAAAACCCCCGAGCAGACGGGGGAATCAAGCAAACGGAGGTAATTATCATGAGAGAAAATCTGACGGAAATCATCTTTATCCTGGACAGAAGCGGTTCTATGGGCGGTCTGGAATCGGACACCATCGGAGGATTCAATTCCATGCTGGCCAAGCAGAAGAAGGAAGAGGGCGAAGCGCTGGTGTCGACGGTCCTGTTCGATGACCGGTGTGAGGTGCTTCACGACCGCAAGGAGATCGGCGATGTCCGGCCTCTGACGGAAGATGACTATTATGTGCGCGGCTGCACGGCTCTGCTCGACGCGATCGGCGGAGCGATCCACCACATCGGCAATGTCCACAAATACGCCAGAGAAGAGGACCGGCCGGCCAAGACGCTCTTTATCATCACCACGGACGGCATGGAAAATGCGAGCCGCAAGTATTCCTACAGGGAAGTCCGGAAAATGATCCGGCGCCGAACGGAGGAGGATCACTGGGAATTCCTGTTCCTCGGAGCCAATATCGATGCGATCGAAGTCGCCGGCCAGATGGGGATCAAAAGGTCGCGGGCCGTGAATTATCACAGTGATCCTATGGGAACGGCGCTGAATTATGAAGTCCTCTCGAAGGCCGTATCCAAAGTCCGTGCCTGCGAAGCGAAAGGTTTCGGTGCAGTCCTTGAGGACGGCGCATGGAAAGAGGAGATCGAGCAGGACTTCCTCAGCCGGTGACCAGCATGCCCTGCTTCTCGGCGACGGAGACGGTGACTTCCGTTCCGGAATTGAAATCGATGTAGTCGTTTTCGATCCCGTCCGAAAAGATCACGCCTTTTTCCGCCATGTTGGAGCGCAGTACGAGCGTCTCCGTGCCCGAGATGCGTCCCATCACGATGCCGGCATGCGAATTGACGGAAGGGTAGGGCTCCCGCACCGCGAAAGTCAGCGCCCGGTCCTCCCAACGCAGAGGTGTGTATCCGGCCTCCTCCATTCCGAGAAACTCCGCACTCCCCTTCACCTGGGCGATGATGGACTTAAACCATCCGGTCTGTCCCAGTCCGGTGGAGATAATGACGCCGCTCGAGGACTGCGTTTCCGTCAGTCCCTGATAGGAGATGTCGTACCGGGCGGAAATATGGCTCGACGGTCCGATAAAAAGATCGTTGGCCGCATACAGCTCCTGTCCGTTTTGCGTGATCGCATGCGCGAAGGTGATGGCCCTTTTCGAGGCTTCCCCGCGGATCACGTGCGGAAGGATCGCCTCCAGCGTATCCGCCGTAAATGGTAGCACGACACCGTCCCAACGCCCCGCATCGGGATTCACCCCGATGACGGGGTTTGTATTTTCCAGGTATTTCATCGTGTTGACGACCAGTCCGTCGCGTCCCACGCAGATGACGATATCATCCCTGCCGAAGATATACTGGAAAACGAAGGTCTTGTCGATAAGGCTGATCCGCGCGTATTTTGCCGCAATGTCGCGCACCCGCGTGAGCGTCTCCGTGTAGGTCCTGTCTTCATCGAGATAGTCCCCGAAATCCGCGCCCAGGTGCTCCACATAGAACTGCGCCTGTTCCTTTGTATTGAAGCGTTCCTTCAGTTCCTGCAACCGCGTCTTCTGCGACACGATCACGATCTTGTTCATTCCACGTTCCATAGGTATTCTACTTGCTTAAAAGAGTCTCCAGCAGATCCGGCGAGATATTGAGATTCCCGATCTTTTCGGAATTGCTTGCGATATCGGTAAAGGCCTTCGCGATCATCGTCTTGCCGTCCATGCCGGACATCAGCAGCGCGACCAGCACTTCCTTGTCCATCTTCTCAAGGGTCTTAAGCAGCACTTCGTTGGAATACGCCTTCGTATCCGCCATGGAGCGCTCCGTCGCATTCCGGATCTCCTGCTCCTCCTGCTCGAACTGTCGCAGCTTCAGATCGCGCTCATGCTCTGCGCGGTCGCTCTCCAGATTGCCGCTGATCTCCGCCATCCGGAATTCATTGTCGTCCTCGAGCTTCTGCATCCGCGCCTGTGCGGTTTTCTCCTGCAGCGCCATCTCCGCTTCCAGCGCCTTCTCGTCTTTTTCCCGCTCCTTCTCTACGATCGAGATCTCCGTATTCAGTTCGTTTTCCTTGATGATGCGTTCCTGTTCGATCGCAAAATTCCTGCGTTTGTAGACGGCGTCATCCTGCTCCTTCAGAATCTCCTCGCGGGTGGCAGCCTCTAAGGCTTTGCGCGTTTCCGGCTGCGGAAGGATCCCGAGAACGGACACGTTGATCACTTTCAGTCCGAATTCCCGGATGTAGGAATTGTCCTTCAGCGTCTCGTTCAGATCAAAGGAAAGCTCGTTCTGGCTCTGGATCGCCGTACGGATATCCCGGTCCGCCATGAACCGTGCGATCTCGGCCTGAACGATTCCGTTTAACCGCTTCGCCATCTTGTTCTGCGCGTCCGTCAGCTTCATCCGATATTCTGCGGGCGTCGTATACGAAAAATCGATCATCGAGGAAGCCGGCTCAAAATCGCTGATCGCATAGGAGATGTCGCCCTGTACGGACAGCTTCTGGAAATCCTTTGTCGTGACATCGTCGAACATATACGAAGTATCAAAGGCTGTGGACGGAACCACCTTCAGAGACGTGGTCGCACTGTTGTAAAAGAGGCTGAGCCCCAGTCCCTGCTTTACCACCTTGCCGTTTTTGAAGACGATCACATATTCCGTTGCCTGAAAATTTCTGTGTTTGATTCCCATTTTGAATCCTCCCTTTCCTCTGCGGGACAAATGCGTCCTACGTCACCATCATAGCCCATCGGGCACCGTTTGAAAAGAGTGGCGGGAGGCGTAAATCCCTTCGGAAGTATGATATAATGAATCCGGATTTTCCGCGAAAGCACAGGATCACATCCGGACATGCGGAAGGATGCAGCCGGTGAGGGAGAGCCGATGGATGTATCCTGGGAGAGATGAGGGGGACCGTTCATGATTTTTCGAGAAGATATGCTGGAACTGACAAGGAGGATGACGCCTTCGAGGAACTGCTTCGACCGGATCGCGGGAGCGTACGTGGACGCCGAGGGGGAGGTAGGCGGGACCTTCAATGTCCATTTCCTGAACCTGTCGGGGGCGGAGAAGACCCGGAATCTGGAGATCGCCAAGACGGTTCCTTTCTCGCGGACGAACGATCAGCTCAGAGAGTACCGGTTCCGCAGCTCGGCGAAGGGGAAGGATACGATTTTTCAGCTGCTTCAGGTGATCCGGAAGTGCGGGCTGAAAAACGACGCGGTCATGGATATCCTTTACAGCCAGCTCTCGGATGGATATCCGGTGGATCACGATTTTGCGATCTTTGTTTTTCACGGATTATATGATGTCCCGCGCAAGGGACAGGATCACGAGAGTCAGTGGGAGTCGGAGGAGACCTACGATTTCCTGATCACGACCATCAGTCCGCTGAATGAGAAAGGAGATCCGGACAAGCCGGTCTGGGGCTTCCTGTATCCGGCCTTTTCGAACCGTTCGGCGGATGAGGATGCCATCGATGTATTCCACGCCGATCCGGAAGCCGTCGAGGAAGGGCTGATGTATCAGCTGTTTGGAAGAGAGGGGGCAGAGCAGTATGGCGATCAGTAAGACAAAATATCAGGCGACGGACGAGGAGATCCGCGCCCTCTTTGCACGGCACGGGATCACGGGCATCACGCAGATCGCGCCGCTCGGCGACGGGGAGTTCAACGCGGCCTTCCGGGTGGAGACGACGGAGAAAGTATATGCGCTGAAGGTGGCGCCGCCGGAGAGCGCACCGGTCCTTCACTATGAGCAGGGGATGATGCACTCGGAAGTGTACTGGTACGAGCAGATCCATGCACATACGGATCTGGCGGTGCCGGAGGTCATTGCCTCCGACTTCACGCACCGGGATCTCGGCTCGGATTGCTTTATCATGGAATACCTGGATGCGCAGCCTCTGTACAAATTTTCGTTCACAGACGAAGAGTACCGCGCGGTGCAGGAGCGCAAGATTGCGATGCTGACCGAGATCCACCGCGTGAAGGGGGAGCGGTTCGGCTATCCGCAGCTGGGGCTGCAGGACACCTGGTATGCGGCGATCCGGGGGATGGCGGAGGCGCTGGTGCTGGACTGCGAAGCGATGGGACGGACGACGCCGGACGGAAGGAAGTTCCTTGCCCTGATCGATCGTCACCGGGAGATCCTGGAGAAGGTTCCCTGCCGGATGGTCAATTTTGATCTGTGGGATTCCAATGTGCTCTATGCGGACGGAAAGCTCTACTGGATCGATCCGGAGCGGAGCTTCTACGGGGATCCGATCGCAGACTTCATCACCCTCGGGAAGGGACAGAAAACGCCCCTCGATGAGAAGACGGAGGAGATCGCCATCTACAACCGCACGGCATCGGAGCAGATCCGTGCGGGCCGGGAGGAATGCATCCGCTATGCGGTGGCGGTCGCTTATCTGGCGCTGATCGAGGAGGTCGAACGGTACGTCCGCTACGAGCCGGACAATCCGGTCTATCAGCGCAACGAGCGGGACGCAAGGGATATGTACGACATGGCCTTTGCGGTTCTGGAAGCAGATTGATCGGGCCAGGGGCCGGGGAGAGAGAAGCTATGTCCCAAACGAAAATCGTAACGGAACTTTTTCACATGCAGGATAAGCCCTACGCCGCCTTTCAGGCGAAGCTGATCCCGTCGATCGATCCGGGCACGGTGATCGGCGTGCGTACCCCAAAGCTGAGGGAATACGCAAAGGAGCTTTATAAGATCCGGACCGGAGCAGATACGGTTCGGGACTGTGAAGTGGGAAGGCCCATGATTCAGGAATTTCTCACCACCCTTCCGCACCATTACTTCGAGGAGAATCAGCTGCATGCATTCCTGATCTCGCTGGAGAAGGATTTTGACACCTGTGTCACACAGGTGGAAGCGTTCCTTCCCTTTGTCGACAATTGGGCGACCTGCGATCAGATGTCGCCGAAAGCATTCAAAAAGCAGCCGGAAAAGCTGCTTCCCTACATCGATCGGTGGATCACGTCGGACCACACCTATACGGTGCGCTTTGCCGTGGGGATGCTGATGGAACATTTTCTGGACGGGCGCTTCGATGCAAAGTATGCGGAGATGGTGGCGCAGATCCGCTCGGACGAATATTACATTAACATGATGATCGCGTGGTATTTTGCGACAGCGCTGGCAAAGCAGTACGAGGCCGTGCTCCCTTATCTGGAGCAAAAGCGTCTCGCTCCGTGGACCCACAACCGGGCCATTCAGAAGAGTATCGAGAGCTACCGCATCACGGACGAGCAGAAGGCGTATCTTAGAACGCTGAAAGTACATTGCTGAATACAAGGAGGCCACTTATGACAACAACCGAAAAAAGCATGATCGCGCAGGCAAGCGGCCTGAAGACAAAGGAGTACACCGCCTATGCACTGGGAGATGCGGGCGGATGTCTCGCATTTTCGCTGGTGACTTCCATCCTTCAGACCTACTACACCGACGTGCTGATCCTGAGTCCCATGTTCATCATGGTCATGCTGGTCGTGGCCCGCATCTGGGATGCCATCAACGATCCGATCATGGGCCGCATCTGCGATACGGTGAAGGTGTCGCGCTTCGGAAGATACCGCGTGTGGATGCTGTATGTGGCACTGCCGCTTGCAATCTCGGCAATCCTCCTTTTCGTGAAATTCCCCGGCTTCGGCGCGGATCCCGGGCACAATACACCGGCCTATGTCTACGCGGCCATCACCTACATTCTCTTCGGCATGATCTACACGATGCACCAGATCCCCTACGGATCGCTGGCCTCCGTGATCACAATGGATGTGAAGGAACGCTCCAAGCTCTCCGTGTTCCGTGCGGCCGGCGCGACGATCGGAAGTATGCCGGTCATGGTCCTGTCGATGATGTGCTTTGTGACCGACAAGGCGACGGGGGAATCCATCGTAAAATACGACGTCCTGATGACGGGTGTGGTGATCATGTCCGTCCTCTCCATGATTTGCCTGATCCTGGCCTTTTCGGGGACGCGGGAGCGCGTGAAAACGCAGCCGGCGCCTCGCGCGAAGGGCGATACCGCGCGGGCCCTGAAGATCGTGTTCCGCAACAAGCCGATGCTTTCCCTGGCGTGCGTGGCAATGCTTCTGCTGGCCGGCCAGATGTTTACCCAGAGCTACTATATCTATCTGATCCGCTACTATTTCGGGAAGGGCGGCATCTTCGTTTCCCTTCCGACGATCCTGACTTATCTGCCGATGGCGATTTTGATGGGATTTACGCCGGCACTGGTGCACCGTTTCGGGAAAAAGGAGATCACGCAGTGGGGAATGGCAGTAGCGGCCGTCGCGAACCTGCTCATGTTTTTCCTGAAGTTCATCCCGGCCGGGCAGGCGCTCTGGCCTTTCATGATCCTGTGCCTGATCAGCGGCTTCGGGCTCAATCTCTTCGTCCTGCAGCTGTGGGCGATGGCGGGGGATGCGATCGATGATATCGAGGTGAGCACCGGAAGCAGGGACAACGGCACGGCGTATTCCTTCCTGAATTTCTTCCGCAAGCTGGGGCAGGTGATCTCTGCCATCGCGGTCAACGGCGCACTGCTGGCCATGGGCTACTATACCACCGTCAGCAGCGGCACCTTCACCTTCGCGCAGAGCCAGCTGGAGACGATGTACGTGATGGCTACGATCCTTCCCGCGATCATGTTCGGACTGATGGCGCTGATGCTCTTCGTCTGGTACCCGCTTTCCAAAGAGAAGGTGGAAGCGCTCCAGACGCGGAAGGAAGAGTTCCTGCGCAGAGAGAATTCCGCGAAATAGAAAGGCACTGTAAACAGGGGCTGTGACAGAAGGAATGCACACAACATGAGTGAGAAAAAAACGGTGGAACTGGATACCGATCTCGGCCGGATCCGCGGAAATGTCCGGGGAGACATGCGGGAATTCCTGGGGATCCGCTATGCGACGGCGCCCCGCTTTTCCTATGCGGAGCTGACCGGAGCCTGGGAGGGCGTCTATGACGCAACCGCCTTTGGCCCGGCGTGCAGCCAGTACCGCACCTATTTTCCGCACCTGGACGTACCCGAGCGCCTTTTCTATTATCGTGAGTTCCGCGAGGGGACGGAATTTACCTACAGCGAGGACTGCCTGAATCTGAACATCTATGCGCCCGCAAAAGAAGGGCGTTATCCGGTCCTCGTCTACATCCACGGCGGCGGCTTTAATTCCATGTGCAACAGCGAGAACTACCTGGACGGCGCAGAATATGTGCGCCGCGGCATCGTGCTGGTGACGATCAATTACCGCGTCGGCATTTTCGGATATCTGACACATCCGTCACTTGTCGAAAAGTACGGACGGGACGGCAATTTCGGCCTGGACGATCAGATCAAGGCACTCGAGTGGGTGCGCCTTCACATCCGGTCCTTCGGCGGAGATCCGGAAAATATCACCGTGATGGGACAGAGCGCGGGCGCAATTTCCATCCAGTATCTGTGCCTGACCGGACGGAAACTGTTTAACCGTGCGGTGATGATGTCGGGTGCGGGTGCCTTTCCGAAGATCGCATTGCCGAAAGATCATGAGGCGACGCAGGCCTACTGGCAGCAGGTGATAGACACAAGCGGCGCGAAATCCTTCGAGGAGTTCCGTCAGCTCTCCGATCGCGACCTCCTTGCGGCGGTGGAAGAAGTGAAGAAGGTGCGGAAGGACAATCAGACGAGCTGCCAGCCCGTGATCGACGGGTTCCTTCTGAAGGACCGCGTGGACCGGCTGATCCGGCATCCCGCAGAGCTTCCCTACCTCGTCGGCTATACGAACAATGACATGTTCACGGGTGTGATCGCGCACATGGCGCACAAATATGCCCGTCAGACCAGGGGCTACCTGTATTACTTCGATGTGGATGCGCCGGGGGATCGGAATCAGGCCTTTCATTCCTCCGACCTGCGTTACGTCTTCGGCACGCTGGATCGGAGCTTCCGGCCATACGATGAGACGGACCACGCGATCTCCGCGCGGATGATCGACTATATCGCAGCCTTTGCCCGCACCGGGGACCCGAATCACGAGGGCGCGCCCGTCTGGACGCCGGGCGGCAAAAAGGCGCTCTGCATCGCAAGGAAGGGCATCCGCATGGGGCGTCCCGGCTACGGAAAGCTCATCGCCAACACATTCAAGGGAGATCCGACATAATGACGAAATTCAGGCACGATTTTTCACTGGAAAAGCAGGACGGCGCAACCTTCCTCTATACTTCGGAGGACAACCATGTGCGCCTCGATTTCATGGAAGGGATGTTGCGTGTGGCCATCTACCGGGACGGGGAGCGGATCTTTCCGACCTTCTCCGTCTGCCCGGACGACCGGATGCCCTACGCCGGCAGGGACAAGCTATCGGTTGAAGGATTCCGGATGTCGGTTCCGTCCTATGAAGAGGCGGACGGCATCGCCACCTTCCGGACGGGGGATCTGCGCATCAGCGTAGGACTCCGGAACTTTGAGATCCGTTACCATCAGGGCGGACGGCTCCTTTTTGCGGATCGCGCATACAGTGCCTACAATTTCGGCCATGAGTACGGGCGGGGGAGCTGTCACTATCTGACGCGGGAGGAGGACGAGGAGATCTACGGCCTCGGGGACAAGACCGGCGACGTGAACAAAAACAAGCGCTCGTTTCGCCTGGGGACCTCGGATGCGATGGGGTTCGATGCCAGGTCCTCGGATCCGCTCTACAAGCACATCCCCTTCTATATGTGCAAAAACTCCGTCGGTTCCTACGGGATTTTCTATGACACCTATGCAGACGGAGCCTTCGACTTCGGCCGCGAGATCAACAATTACTATGCGCCCTTCAAGTCCTTCCGCTGCGAGGAGGAGACCCTCGTTTACTACGTTTTCTTCGGCTCCCTCGAGGAGATCCTCATTTCTTACGCATCCCTGAGGGGGCGTGATTTTCTGCCGCCGAAGTGGACGCTGCAGTACTGCGGCAGCACCATGGCCTACACCGATGCGCCCGACGCGAGCCGTCAGCTGGAGGGCTTTGTCGAAAAATGCAGGGAATATGGCTTCCGCCCCGGCGGGTTCTACATGTCCAGCGGATATACCCAGATCGGGGAGAAGCGCTATGTTTTCCACTGGAATACGGACAAGATCCCTTCGCCCGAAGGTCTGAGCGCGTTTTTCCGGGAAAACGGGATCGAATTCCTGCCCAATATCAAACCGTGCTTTCTGACGGATCATCCGCTCTATGACCGGATCGCGAGGCATGGATGGTTTCTGAAGGGCGCAGACGGCGAGCCGGCGGTATTCCCCTTCTGGGACGGCTATGGGAGCTACCTCGACTTCACGAATCCGGAGGCGGCGACCTTCTGGACCGATTGTGTCCGGCGCGAGCTCGCATATAAGGGCTACCGCAATACCTGGAATGACAACAATGAATACGATATTCAGGATGAGGAGGTCTACGCGGATGGCTTCGGCACGCCGATCCGCGCGAAGCTGATCAAGCCGCTTTTTGCCTATCTGATGACGCGCGCCAGCCTTGCGGCAACGGGGGAAGAGCAAGGGGCCGGCGAG
>JAEEGF011704799.1_pt1 | contig 11187 bp, 5 predicted proteins | sample 9134171 | NCBI WGS metagenome assembly JAEEGF01 (sample SAMN16246542, study PRJNA631951) | gut metagenome | biome: gut microbiome; feature: rumen; material: AP-attached | host: Bos | place: Iran: Karaj | collected 2018-10
GTGCATACTGCTGAATGGCGGCCCGACGCTCTGCCGAGATACGGGACGAATCCTTCAGCGCACGCGATACCGTTGCCACCGAGATACCAAACTCGCGGGCAATGTCCTTCATCGTCAATGTCGCATTTTCTTTCATCGTTTTTAGTTATTCGATGGCAAAGGTAGTAAAAAGTTCCATTCGGTGTTTTCACACCTTATTTATTTTTGTACAGCCATACGTGCAAACGTTTGCATTGCCATAATAACGGATTTATCTTAAAAAAAGTATAACGAAAGAAAACAATTCCTATCTTTGCAACACCAACTCAGTTGATTTACAACAAGCTCTGTGATTATCGAGAACTTAAAACAGTATATAACTAACATTAAAAATTACATTGATGAAGCAGGTAAACATTAAGATTCCGTTTAGGATGCTCGTCCTCGTGTTAGGACTTTTCCTATCGGTAGGAGCCTTTGCGCAGATTGACGTCAAAGGACATGTTAAGGATGCTCAGGGTGAACCGGTCATCGGAGCCACCGTACGTGTAGTAGGCACACAGGTTGCCACTGTGACGGACTTCGACGGCGACTTCACGCTGAAAGCCAATCAGGGTGCCGACATCAGCATCAGCTATATCGGCTATCAGACAGCTACCGTCAAGGCAGCCCCCTCTGTAGAGGTGACGCTGCAGGACGACGCCGCTGTTCTGGAGAATGTGGTGGTTATCGGTTACGGCCGCGCCAAGAAGTCTGACTTGACAGGTTCGGTGACAGCCATCAAACCTGATGAGATGAACCACGGTTTGCAGGTCAGTGCCCAGGACATGCTGCAAGGTAAGGTTGCAGGTGTCAACATCACCAACGGTGGTGGTCAGGCAGGTGGCGGCGCTACTATCCGTATTCGTGGCGGCTCGTCGCTGAACGCCTCCAACGACCCGTTGATTGTCATCGACGGTCTGACAATGGACAGCTATGGCAAGGAAGGTACATCCAATCCCCTTTCGCTGGTCAACCCGAACGATATCGAGTCGTTCACGGTATTGAAGGATGCTTCGGCCACCGCCATCTATGGTAGCCGTGCTTCTAACGGTGTTATTATCATCACGACCAAGAAGGGTCGTGCAGGTACAGCCCCGAAGATCAGCTACAATGGCAATGTATCTGTGTCTACCGTCAAGAAGACACTGGACGTGATGAACACCTCTGAATATCTGCCATACATCAAGAACCTGATGATGAATGCACGCGGCTACTCAGAAGAAGAGTATCTTGCCAGCCCCGAATACAGGAACTTGGGTTATTTTGACGAGCAGGGTAACCACTTGTTCGCCGACACCGACTGGCAGAAGGAAATCTACCGCACAGCAGTATCTACCGACCACAACATCACAGTGACCGGTGGTCTGCAGAACATGCCGTATCGTGTCAGCCTCGGCTATACAAACCAGAACGGTATTGTCAAGAAGAACAACTACCAGCGTTATACCGCCAGTATCAACGTGTCGCCGACCTTGCTTGACAAGCACTTGACATTCAACATCAACGCCAAGGGTATGTATTCCAAGACAGAATGGAACAATGGCGGTGCCATATACAATGCTCTGTCGATGGATCCCACCAAGCCCGTTTATGCAGTCACCAGCGAGATGAAGAAAAACTACGCTGGCTTTTGGCAGTGGCCCAGCTCTGCTACTTGGGCAGACACGGAGTGGACATCCAACGTGAACTCGCTGGCCCCACAGAACCCCGTCGCTGCTTTAGAGCTGTACGAGAATACGGGTAAGACCAAGTCGCTCGTAGGCAACATTGAGGCAGTCTATAAAGTTCACGGACTGGAAGACCTTCAGTTCCATGTCAATGCCGGTATGGACTTGACAAGCGGTAAGTCTGTTTCAGAGCAGAGCCCCTATAGCTTTGACAACTATTACTATGGCCACTACTCAAACGGCAAGACAGACACTTATAACCTCTCCCTCAATGCATACGCCGACTACATGAAGGAGATTGACGTTCACAACATCACTGCTATGGTGGGTTACGAGTGGCAGCATTTCCACAAGAAGAACACCTGGCATTCTTACGGACTCTATCCCGCTACCAACACTGAAACGCCGGGTGAGTATTACAACGAGGAGAACAATCCGCCTTACAAGACTGAGAACTATCTTGTATCGTTCTTCGGACGTTTCAACTATACGCTTTTGGATCGTTACATGCTGACGGCTACTGTACGTGCCGACGGTTCTTCACGCTTCAACTGGCTGAAGACTGCCGACAACCAGCAGTGGGGCGTATTCCCCTCTGCAGCCTTTGCATGGAAAATCAATGAGGAGCCATTCCTGAAGAACGCCAACTGGCTGTCAGACTTCAAACTCCGCTTAGGATGGGGTATCACTGGTCAGCAGGAAGGTATCGGTGACTTCAGCTATATCCCCACGTACACACCTAACATCCAGGGTGCCTACTACTATCTCTTCGGCGATGGTTCAACCACACGTCCCGACGGTTTCTATCAGGCTCTGACATGGGAGAAGACCACCACGTGGAATGCCGGTATCGACTTCGGCATTCTGAACGACCGTCTGACCTTCGCCATCGATGTCTACCATCGCAAGACCAAGGATTTGATCAACAGCGTGGTACTGCCCGTCGGTACAAACTTCACCAACAAGATTGACAAGAACATCGGTTCGTTGCATAACACCGGTATTGAGTTCGCCACCAACTGGCGCGCCATCCAGACCAAGGACCTCTCCTGGCAGCTGGGCTACAACTTCACTTGGAACAAGAACGAGATTGACGAGCTTGTCGACGGCACTAACCCCGACTATATGATTCTCCATGGCGGAGCAGCCTATGGTGTCGGTGGCAACGTCAAGTCCTGGCACGTCGGTTCGCCCGTCGAGGCATTCTATGTTTACCAGCAGGTTTACGACCAGAACGGCCAGCCCATCTACGGACAGTTTGTTGACCGTAATGGCGACGGCACCGTCACGGCAGCCGACCGCTACTTCTACAAGAAGTCTAACCCCGACGTGATGATGGGATTAACCTCCAAGGTGATGTGGAAGAAGTGGGACTTCAGCTTCTCCATGCGTGCCAACATCAACAACTACGTTTACAATGGTGTTGAGGCTGGCGGTATTTCTAACGTATCCATCACCGGTCTATATACTGGTAGCGCATGGCACAATGTCTATAAGGACGCTGCCATCAAAGGCTGGATGGGTATTAGCGAGAAGACAACACTCTCTGACTACTTCATCCAGAACGCCTCATTCCTAAAGATGGACAACATCACCTTAGGCTACTCTTTTGACAAGCTGTTCAATACCAACATCAACGGTCGTGTTTACCTGACTGCTCAGAACGTGTTCACCATCACGAAGTACAAAGGCATCGACCCCGAAATCGATGGCGGCTATGACGGCAGCATCTATCCACGCCCATTTACTGGAATCTTCGGTTTAAGTCTGAACTTCTAAGCGGGCGTTGCCCTAATTGAAAATTGATAATTGATAATTGACAATTGAAGTTTATGAAAAAGAATATATTTAAGCAAATTATCCCTGCTGCAGTCCTGGTCTGCTCATTAGGCTTCACGGCCTGTGTCAACGACCTGCATGTGGAGAACATCAACCCGCAGCAGAATCCTAACTATACCGAAGAGGCACTGCTGAACAAGATTTACAGCAGCTTTGTACTCACAGGTCAGCAAGGCCCTGCAGGAAAGGGTGACATTCAAGGTGTTGACGAAGGCTTCTCTGACTACTACCGCAACGTGTGGGAGTTACAGGAGTTCACCACCGACGAGGCCAGCTGGGTATGGATTGGTGACCCCGGTATCCCCGAACTGCTGCATAACACTTACGATGCCAGCAACTCGTGTTCCTCTGGACTTTACTATCGTCTCTTCTTTACCATCACACTGTGTAACTACTATCTCGACCAGTTCCCCGCTGACGGTAGTGAGGAGAACACCAAGCGCCGCGCTGAAGTACGCTTCGTACGCGCCTTTACCTACTATCAGGTGATGGACCTCTACGGCAGCGCCACGTTCACCGAGCATGTTGTGGCAGAACCGGGTGAGCGCTATACTCGCGACCAGTACTTCACCTACATTGAGAAAGAGCTGAAGGAGATTGAGGACGAATTAGGTGCAGCCGGTACGATGACCTACGGACGTGTCGACAAGGTCGCTGCCCAGTTGCTGCTGGCCCGTCTCTATCTGAATGCCGAGGTTTATACAGGTACACCCAGGTGGGGCGACGCCAAGGCGTATGCCGAGAAGGTCATCAACAACGGCTACTACCACCTGAACACCAAGACGGCAGTCAATCCCGTTACCGGCGAGAAGTATTCTGCCTATCAGCTGCTGTTCCTGGCCGACAACGACACCAACGGTGCCCAGTATGAGGACATCTTCCCCATCCTGCACGACGGTGTAAACACGCAGAGCTATGGTGGTATGCACTACCTTATTCTTTCCTCATACGCCAAGCCGACAGAGAGCGACATGGATAAATACATTCCCTCTGGCACCACTTGTAGATGGGGTAAGTGTATGCGCGTCATGGGTAAACTCATCGACAACTTCTTCGGAACAGAGACCGAGCTTCCCGCAGAGCCCACTTCACAGGAAGAGATTACCAAGATTGCCGGTGACGACCGCGCCCTGTTCTACACAGGTAAAGGCTATACCAAGTACATCGTCGACGAGACCGACGCCACTCACGGCTACGCCTGCTCGAAGTTCCGCAATGTCCGCTCTGACGGTGGAACAACCAGCATCGTTGACCAGTATGTAGACACCGACCTGCCGCTGATGCGTATCGCAGAGGCCTATCTGACCTATGCCGAGGCCGAGACCCGTCAGAATGGTGCAACGGCTGACGCTGCCAACAAGATCAATGAACTGCGTAAGCGCGCCAATGCCGCTACCCAGAACAGCTATACACTCGCAGACATCTGTACAGAGTGGTCGAAAGAGTTCTGGAACGAAGGACGTCGCCGTATGGACCTGATCCGTTTCAACAGCTATGGCGGACAGTCTGTCTACACTTGGGAGTACATGGGCGGTGCAGCCAATGGCTCACAGTTCCCCTCGTTCCGCAACATCTTTGCCATTCCTCTGAACGACCTGACCAACAATCCGAACCTCGTTCAGAATCCGGGCTACTAATGCGAGCTACGCTCTAATTGATAATTGATAATTGATAATTGAAAATTGAAACATGAAGGTTATGAAAAAGATATATAAAAGCATGCTCTTCCTGGCTATTGCAGCCGTGCCCTTCCTTACTTCCTGTAAGGATGACAACGACAGCAATCCCACTTTGAGCATCCCCGACAGTTTTGTGCTGAACATACCTGAAATGGCAGACAACAACATCTACGATTTGCCTTACGGTACGGTTAACGTGACAGCATCGCAGCCCGACTACGGTGGCTGGCCCGCAGCAGTAACCTACGCCATACAGGTGTCACTCAACGGTAGTGATTGGACAGAGCTGCCCACCACCTATCCCATTCCGGATATGAGTATCGACGGTTCTGAGATCAACGATGTGGTATTACCGCTCTATCGTGAGACTCACAATGATGAGGATCCTGCAAGTGGTCTGCTCGTCTATATGCGTTCACGTGCTTTCCTGGGTGACACAGGCCCCAACTATGCAGAAGTGTTCTCAAACACAGTCAACATCAAGGTTTATGCCTGGGAGGCTCCGAAGGATCTGTCACTGCCCACCAACGTCTTCGTTTGCGGCGGTAGCATTGGCGACGCTTGGAGCACATGGAAGCCCGTGCCTCTGATCTGGACGAAGGAAGGCCAGTTCTATACCATGGTCTATAACAATGCTGACGGATTCAAGTGGGGTAACAAGCCTAACGACTGGTTCGGCTATGACATGATTGACGAATATGACAATCAGGTTGACGGCATGACCATCTCTACTGACAACGATGGCAACATTGTCTTCGACAAGGCTGGATGGTATGTACTGAAGTTCGTTGCATCCATTGAGGGCAAGAAGATTAAGTACAAACTGACCGTTGCCGAGGGTAAGGCCTGCCTCATTGGCGCTGCTGTCGACGGTGGTAGCTGGAGTGGCTTAGAGATGACTGCTCCTGCCGGCAAGGACGGTAACTGGACATTCAGCGACTTCACCGGTTCTGGTGAGATGCGTGCATACATCGTCGTTCCTGGTGTTGACTGGTGGCAGACTGAGTTCACCATCCTCAACGGCAACGGAGAATTGGTATGGCGTGATGCTGAGCACAACAGCGACTCCAACTGGAAAGACGACGTTGGCGAGGAGTACTCTGTCACGGTAGGTCCTGGCAAGCAGGTTAACGTGAACTTCGACCGCAGTACGGGTTACGTAGAAGATCTTTAATGCGGGCGTTGCCCTAATTGAAAATTGATAATTGATAATTGATAATTGAAGTTTATGAAAAAGAATATATTGTTCGGTGGAATGCTGCTCCTTGCAGCAGCATTCACCGGTTGCTCGGAAGACTTCAAGGACTGGGCCAACCCCATCACCAATCCCCAGCCGGAAGCCATCACCATTCCCGGTGTGTCAGCCTCAGCTGCCGCTACCAACATCGACTTGGCCGAAGCTGAAGACGACGTCAAACTGATTTCCCTCAGCACAGCCACCTTCCCCGCAGGAACCACGCTTGACAAGATGCGTATTGTCCTGACGCCTACTGACGTAGAGGAAGCTGAACCGAAGACCCTCCAAGCCATTTCCACGACCGAAGGAACCTTCTCAAAGGAGGCCCTGCAGGAAATTATCGTAGATAACTATGGCAGAAGGCCCGATGTGCGTTCCTTCGATGCCCAGGTCTATCTTGACGGCATCTATAACGGACAGGCTGCCTATATCGATGCCGGCACCGTCAATCTGACGCTCATCCCCGAGGCTCCGTACATCGCCCCCGCCTACTACATCATCGGCGGTCCTAACGACTGGCAGGCTTCGGCCATCAACCGCACCATCAAGTTCAACCACAGTAGCGAGGACGTCTATGTCGATCCCATCTTCACCGTTGTCTTCGACGCTGCTGCCGGCGACACATGGTTTGCCATTGGTGACGACCAGGCTTGCGACGCCATCGAAGCAGGCGACTGGAACCAGCTCTACGGCATCGTAGGTGGCGAGAGCGAGGCCAAGGAGGGTAAGATTGCCCGCCGCAGCGAACTGGGTGGCGAAAACTCGTTCTGCGTGAAGGGTGCCAAGAAGATCCGCGTCACCATCGACATGATGGAGCAGACCTTCAAGGTCGAGGCTGTCAACATTGCCGAGGCATACTACCTCATTGGCGGTCCGATCAGCGACTGGGCTGCATCAGCTACAGGACGCCTGCAGAAATTCTCACACAGCGACAAGGATGTCTTCGACGATCCCGTATTCACCTATGTCTTTGAAGGTTCTGGCAGCGACATGTGGTTTGCTTTCGGCGACGACGAGTCGTGCGACGGCATTGCCAACGGTGACTGGTCAAAGGTCTTCGGTACAACACTGGGTGATGGCAATAGCGGATTCTCCGGCACTTATGCACGCCGCACACAGCTGAGCGACAACGGTTCATTCAAGGTCGATGGAAAAGCTAAGTTCTACCGCTTCACCATCAACGCACTGGAGCAGACCTACGAGATTACCCCGCTCAACTTCGAGCCGTACATCTACTTCATCGGCGCCACCGACGGCTGGGCCAATGCTGAGCAGAAGCTGGCTCTGACCGACGACAGCGGCATCTACACAGGCTACCTCTATTGCGCTGACCCGAACGGCTGGGGCAATGAGTTCAAGTTCCAGAAGACGCCCGGCAACTGGGATACCCAGGTGAATGCCGACATGATGACGGGTGGCATCACGGGCGACTTCGTTGCTGGTGGCGGCGGCAACTTCAAGGCCAATGCCGGAGAAAGCGTCTATTATGTCACACTGAACATGGCTGATATGAGCATCAACGGTGTGAAGGTAGACAAGATGGGTATCATCGGCGACTTCAACGGTTGGGGCACCGACCTGGAGATGACGTGGAATGCCAATGACTACTGCTACGAAGTCACAGGTGCTACCGTCAATGCCAATGGCTGGAAGTTCCGCGTCAACGGCGACTGGGGCATCAACCTCGGTGGTAACGACAGCGTAGAGCCCTCTACCGTTATCGATGACCTGGTAGCCAACGGCAAGAACCTCGGTGTCGTGGGTGCAACCATCAAGCTCTACCCGACACGTAAGACAACTGACAAAATTTACTGTACCGTGGAATAACCCCACGACAAACAGTAAACACGCATCAGGCGGACACCCAAACAGTGCCCGCCTGTTGTTTTTTATTTACTACAGACAACTTGGACAACATTTTTATAACAATCGTCGGCGTTGCAATAAGTTGTCTTAGTTGTATCAGTTGTATTAAATGAAAAAGCATGTTGTCTGAGGTGACGTCGCAAAAAGCTGCATTTCTTGCATTTCCTGCACCAAAGACGGCATTATAGAAAAATTAACAAAAGTATCAAAAAACAATACCCAACCTTGATACTCAGAATATCCGGCCTTGATACTCAGAGTATCCAGCCTTGATACTCAGAGTATCAGGGGTGGATATGAAAACCATACTACATACTGGTGCAGGAAATGCAGGAAAAGCAAGAAATACAGGAAAGTTCAAGACAACATAGACAACAAAAGACAACATGCTGTAGCAAGACTATTGTACTTTAACTTCTTTAACTTCACTACTCGTGAATAATGTTGTCCAAGTTGTCTGAGTTGTATTTAATATCCCCGTTGTAGTAAAATCTGTGGGATCTGTGAGATCTGTGTGAGTTTTTGTCTTAAACATTTGGAATATAGCGATATTATTCGTACCTTTGCGCCCGAGAAGGTATGGACTGTTGCGTCCATGCCCGATGATGCGTTTATCCAATGACAGAATGGAACGACAATAATAACTAACTAAAAAATACATGAATATGAAAAAACTATTACAAATGAAATTCATGCTCCTATTGTGTGCTCTCATAGTGGGAAGCGGAACGATGTGGGCAGATGATGAATTGTATTACACTTTGGATGGCACCATCACCACAGGCGGCAACAGCAATTATGCCCAGGATGGCGGGGGACTCACACAAGGTGAGATAGATTGGAGTGTTACAGGTAATACTACTATAAATCCCTGGCGCATTGGTGGTAAAAATCTAACCGGTCAGAACAGAGAGGCTTATTCCAAAACGGCTATGGGCTCAGCAATAACAAAGGTGGAATTAGAAATTGGAAGTATTACTCTTACAGTTAATTCAATTAAGTTTATTGTTGCAAGCGATGCCGATTTTGGAACAATACTCGATGAGCAAACCATTTCTACAGTAACGGCTAACCAGACATACACATTTGTCCCAACTTCAGGGTCAGAATGGACAACTGGAGCTTATTATAAATTTGTATTTAATGTTACTGCGGGTGGTTCAAACTCGTATATCCAATTGAAATCTGCGAAGTTCTATAAAGCAGGTGCTACCTTTTCTCCCCTGGATCATATTACCCTCTCCGGTGATAACTATCCTACGACCTTTTATGTGGGTGATACTTTCTCTCACGAAGGTATGACGGTTACGGCCACTTACGTAAATGAGACCACGAAAGATGTTACGACAGGTGCTACTTTCAGCGGTTATGATATGTCAACTGCAGGCGTGCAAACAGTGACAGTGAGCTATACTCAGGGTGAAGGCGACAATGCCATTACAAAGTCGGCAACATATAATATTACGGTGAAAGGGCTTTCTTCCGTCAGACTTGACGGGACTTACCCAGTATCATTCACTGAGGGTGACGCTTTCTCTCACGAAGGAATGACAGTTTATGCCGTCTATACTGACGGAACAAATGAATCGGAGGAAGATGTGACGAGTGATGCCGTATTCTCAGAACCAGATATGACAATAGTTGGTAATCAGAATGTTACCGTCAGCTATACCAAAAATAATGTAACTAAGTCTACCGAGTATGAAATCACCATAAATGCCCTTCCCACACACAATGTGACGTGGAGTGTTAACGGTACTGTAACAGAACCTGTATCATACAAGGAAGGTGCAGCCATCACATTCCCTGCTAATCCTACTGATATTGACGGAAAGAGTTTTGTAGGTTGGGTTACTGATGCAATTGTTGGAACTACCGAAACTGCTCCTGAATTTGTTACTTCAGCCACGATGGGTGAAGCAGACATTACCTATTATGCTGTGTTTGCAGAAAAAACCGAAACTACGGGTGACGTGACTAAAGCTTATGGTTTTGAAACTGAGAGTGATTCTGATTGGACAATTGATGGTCCTGCAAGAACAGAAGGCGAGGCTAACACTGGCAACTATTCAGGAAAAATAAACACAAACAACACATATGTAACTTTTAACAACAAAGTAAAAGTTAAAGAGTTCTCTTTTGCATTCAAAAAAACATCAAATAATAATAATTATAACGTCTATATCGAGACCTCAACGGACAATACCAGCTGGACAGCAGCTGCAACCTATCCAATGAGTGATTTCAGCACAGATTATTCCACCAAGACTAAAACATTTGAGGGAAATACGGAGATGTATGTTCGTTTCCATTGTTCTAACACAACTGCTGTTAGATATGTAGACGATGTAACTATTAAGTACGACGGAACAACCATTTCATATTCCGGCTATTGCACAACCGTCGCTGCTGATACCCGCGAAGAGGCTGATCTCAGCTATTCTGAAGGTGAAGTAGAAATTGAACTGAAAAACGAATCTTATAATGCAGTTAGCGACAACTCTAATCCATTAAATAATCCTTACAATCTCAATCTGACATGGTCAAGCAGCGACGAGACTGTGGCAACAGTTAATGAAAATGGTATTGTTACTCTTAAGGCTGTAGGCACGACCACCATCACAGCTTCGTTTGCCGGTAATGATGCCTACAAACCAGGCAGTGCCAGTTTCACTCTGCAAGTAGTGGACAACCGCCAAACTGCCACCGTCACTTGGAAGGATGCAGATGGAAATAATATCACAGAGCTGAATGTTGAGAAAGGCGACTTCATTCAAGGCATCACTTTGTCCTGCAACGTTGAAGGATTTACATTTACAGAAGAACATCTCCAACATTTGTGGGGCACTAATGAGACACATGACAACTACGATGGACT
>JAEEGF011127847.1_pt1 | contig 11186 bp, 7 predicted proteins | sample 9134171 | NCBI WGS metagenome assembly JAEEGF01 (sample SAMN16246542, study PRJNA631951) | gut metagenome | biome: gut microbiome; feature: rumen; material: AP-attached | host: Bos | place: Iran: Karaj | collected 2018-10
AGTTGCCCGCGCCCGGCGGATTTAAACGCGAAATGCGCACGCTCAAGGTGGGCGATGTGCTGGAACCTGCAACACTTCGCCCGTGGTTCCTGGATCATGGATTCGTGGAACAGCCCGTTGTGAGTTCGGTGGGCGAGTTCTCGGTACGCGGTTGCATCGTGGACGTGAACTGTTTCTTGTACCCGCACCCGATACGCATCGAGTTCTTTGGCGACGAGATTGAATCCATCCGCAGTTTCGATATCTTCACGCAGCGTTCCGTGGAACGGATGGACCGCGTGACGCTCTACCCGATGGGCGAATGGACGCTGCCCGATGCGGAACTGGCAAAATACGGTGGCGACCTGACGGGGCTATGGTGGAAGCGCGCCCGGTACGAGAAACTGAACTGCAGCCTGCTGGATTACCTGTCGGGGGCAAGCCTCGTGTTCGAGGAACTTTCCGCCATTTCGGAGGCGGCGTCCCGGATGAATGCCGCCTACGAATCTACGTACAATGAAATCCGTGCGACCGTGCCCGATGTGGTACCCGCAAGCGAAATTTGGTTCAAGTTCAATGAACTTGCGATGATGTTTCCGGGGCATGCCTCGCTTGATATTACTCACGTGGAGACGGAAGCCTCGAACTGGTACAAGGTGGAATCGCGCCCGCAGGATTTTGCGAGCGCAGGGACTGCCGAGGTGGCGAAGAAAATTGAGGATTTCAGTGCAGGCGGTGGCGAGGTATATGTAGTCGCGCCTACTCCGGGTGCTCTTGCCCGCCTGAAGCACGTGTTCGAGGGATTGCGTGTTGCAGATTACTTTGTCGGTAACTTGAGCGAAGGCTTCTGGCTCGATAATGAAAAGATTGCCTTCCTTACTGAGACCCGCATATTCAACCGCCATGCGACCAAGTCCAGGAAACGCCAAATTGCAGGCTCGGTGACGAGCGCCCTGATGGTGGAATCGCTCAACCGAGGGGATTTTGTCGCTCACGAGGATCACGGCGTGGGCCGCTACCTCGGGCTTGTGCGCGTTGAGGTGAACGGCGGTCTTGTGGATTGCGCCCTGCTGGAATACGAAGGCGGGGACCGCCTCAAGTTCCCGGTTTCTGACCTGCAGAAGATAGAACGCCTGGAGGTTTCCGAGGAAAAAATTCCGAAGCTCGACCGCCTGGGTGGCAAGAGCTGGGAAAACCTCAAGAAGCGCGTGAAGGAGAAGGTCGTAAAGATTGCCCGCGACCTTGTGGAACTCTATGCGAAACGCGAACTTGTCGAAGGTTTTGCCTTCCCGCCCGACGGCAGGATGCAACAGGAATTCGAGGAAGCCTTCGAGTACGAGCCTACGCCTGACCAGGTGAAGGCTACTGCGGAAATCAAGCGCGATATGGAATGCCGCAAGCCCATGGACCGCCTTGTTTGTGGAGATGTTGGATTCGGCAAGACGGAAGTTGCCATGCGGGCTGCGTTCAAGTGCATTACCGCCAAGAAGCAGGTGGCGATTCTCGTGCCTACGACAATCCTTGCCGCCCAGCATTACGAGAACTTCCGCGACCGTTTTGCCGCATTCCCGGTGAATATTGCGCTCGTGAACCGCTACAAGACGGCGAAGGAAAAGAAGGAAATTTTCCAGCAGCTCTCTGAAGGGAAAATCGATATCGTGGTAGGGACGCACGCGCTCTTGAGCGAGAAGAACCAGTTCAAGGATATCGGTCTTCTTATTATTGACGAAGAACAGAAATTCGGTGTGAAGCAGAAGGAAAAATTGCGCGAACTCCGCATGACGGTGGATACGCTCAGCATGAGCGCAACCCCGATTCCGCGTACGCTGCACCTGAGCATGACGGGTGTGCGCGATATCTCGCTTATCAATACGCCGCCCATGAACCGCCTGCCGGTAGAGACGAAACTCCTGAAACGCGACGACATGGTTTTGGCCGGTGCCATCCGTGACGAGCTGGCGCGGGGCGGGCAGGTCTTTGTGGTGAACGACCGCGTGCAGAATATCAATACGCTTGCTGAAGAAGTGGAATCGTGGGTGCCGGAAGCCCGCGTGGCCGTGGCCCACGGGCAGATGAATGACCGCGACCTGGAACGCGTGATGGAAAGCTTCCTCTCTCGCGAATTCGATATCCTCGTGAGTACGAGCATCATCGAGTCGGGCCTGGACGTGCCGAACGCGAACACCATCATCATTATGAATGCGCACCATTTTGGCATAAGCCAGCTTTACCAGATGCGCGGGCGCGTGGGCCGTAGCGACGTGCTCGCGAAGGCTTACCTGGTTACACCCGCAAGGGGCGAGATTTCTCAGGAATCCATGCGCCGTTTAAAGGCGCTGGAACAGTTCAGCGACCTCGGGAGCGGCTACCAGCTCGCCATGCGCGATCTGGAAATCCGCGGTGCGGGTAACCTGCTGGGCCAGGAACAGCACGGGTTTATCGCCGAGGTGGGTTTCGAGACGTATGTGCGCCTGGTTCGCGAGGCGGTGGAAATGCTCCGCGGGGGCACTACCGAAAAGCCGGTGCAGCCGCGTGTGGAAATCGGCGTGGATGCCTACCTGCCCGAGGACTACATCCAGGATGGACTTACCCGCATCGGGATGTACCAGCGGATTGCCCGCATCTCGAGTTCTGCGGAGGTGGAAAGCGTTCGCCAGGAACTTGTGGACCGCTTCGGAGAACTTCCGGTACCCGCGAACATGCTTCTTCTCGTAACCGAAATCGGGCTACACGCCGGAAGGCTCCGCATGCAGGGCCTGCAACAGCGCAAGGGAATCCTGGTGGCGACGTTCGTGGAGTTCCCGCCTATAGAAACTCGTGTACTGGGGGAGATTGCCGGCAAGAGCACTTGCCCCATGCGCTATGTGGGCACGTCGCCCCTGCAGGCGGTATTCGAACTCGGTACAGCCCCCGCAGAAACGCTCGCCGAGCGCATTGCAGAACTGTTCCGGCAGTTTGCCGACATCACGCCGACGCCTGCGAAGGCGGAACCCGCAAACCCGCTCTTTAGGGACACGAATATCCTGAACTAGGCCGGCATCTCGTCATTCTCGCGAAGTTGCCTGCATCGTCATTCTCGCTATACGATACTTGGCAACTTGTTGCCATAGTAGAGTTATCCTCTTTGGGGAGACGGCGAGAATCTAGTGAGCAGGCGAAAATCTTAATTAAACTGCGTCACGTCATTCTCGCGAAGGCGAGAATCTCGTGGAGATGTCTTTGTGCGATTCTTCGAGCATCACGGCGACATCTTGCGGCGTGATGGCATCTCCTGATCCGCGCGTGGCGACAAGCGTTTCGATAAACGATTCGTCGGCGTCCGTCTCGAAAAGGAGATGCTCCCGCGGGATTAGCGCGAGGGCTTCCCGCGTCGCCTTCTTGCGGAGAGTATCCGCATGAATGGAGAAGAATGCGCCCAGCGAAAGGCCCGCTTTCACGATGCCAGCGTCACCCCCGAACCTGTGGAATACGGGGCGCGGCCGTTTAATGCTTGAATCGGGGCGTGCGTATTTTAAGCCCGCGGCGAACCCGGCTTCGCGCAACACCCTGATTATGCGCCCGTAGTCGCCCACGCAATGGATTTGCAGGTCTCGCCCGAGTTCGAGAGCCATTTCCGCCTGCTTGCGAAAAACCTTCTCTTGCACTCCGCCTGGTTCATAGCCCGCATACCGTCGGTCCAGTCCCGCTTCTCCGACTTGCGCGTTCGGGTCGCTCTCCAGCAGCCGGTGCAGTTCTGTCCATAAGTCCTCTGGCCCCCCGTTGATCGTTCCTTCCGCAACTTGTGCTGCAATCATCGGGTGCAGTCCGTAACTGCGTCCGCATCCCTCGAACCAGCCGGTTTCGGAGGCTCCTGTCCATATCCCGTCAACCGCCTTCCATTCCCACGGTTCGCATGCCACAGCCCTGTACCGGTAACCGCGTTCATGCAGTTCCCGTGCCAGTTCAAGGGGTTGCGGTAGTCTTGAGAGGTGCAAATGTGAGTCAAAAATCGCCATTTTCCCAATAAAATACGAAATTTTGAAAAAAGTGCTTGTTTTTTCGCCTTTAAAAGTCTAGTTTAAGGTTCGTGGGCCGAATTAGCCCCGATATTTCATTTTTTGTATTTAAACTAAAGGAGTCCCTATGCGCGACCTGCTCGAGAAAGCCTTGAAGAAAGGTCTTGTCGTCACTTTTTCTAACGAGAATGGCTATGCCGTCATTCGTATTTCCAAGGACGGTGAAGTCGTCGCAAGCTGTAGCCTCGGTGCTGCAAACTTCCGTGATTCTGTAGAAGACTCCCTGCAGGCCCTGCTTCTCGACCTGGAGCGCAAGGGCATCTAGTTCTTGGTAGAATCTGCCTTTTGGGGCTGCGCATCGCTTTCGGGCTGCGCGGCCTCTTTTTTTGTTTTCTTCTTGCTAATCATTACTGCTGCGAGAGCCTTTCTCACAAAGCCTCTCACGGTGTTTATCGCGATTCGCGGTTCCTTCACGTAGCGCCCACGCAGGTGACTCCTGGTAAAGTAGCCCACCTCGCGGCTGTCGAGGCAGAACGCCCCCTTGGTGCAGGCGAGAAAATAGCAGTCTTCCGGTACCACAAGTTCGGTAATTTGCGTGGAATCTTCCTCGTTGTAAAACTCTCGGCGAATCTGGATGGGGGAGTCGCCCGGTTCGGTATGGAAAATCTGTTCTTCGAGCAGGTAGCGGTCCTGCCAGGGGAGAAAGTCGATTTCTTGCAGGCTAACCTGGCGGTTCCCGAGTTTTGTGGAACCGAGCCGTTCAATCCCGATTTCGCGGTCGCCTTGCCAGAGGGTCGTTTTCACGTAGAACTTCCTGCCGGATTCAATCAGCAGGTTTATCATGTAGTCTTCTTCGATGTCGTTCAGTTGGGCAAAACGGAGCGTGTCGCCCTTGCGGGGTATGTGAAGGTGGCGCCTCTGGATAAACGCCGTCTCGTCTTTCCACTTGAAGTTCCCATGCGGGGTCTTTACTCGCCCGCGGTCCGAAAAGTCAATCTTGTCGCCGGGCAGGCCAATCACCTTGCGGATAATGCTTTCCCCGTTGCGCAGTGTTGCCCAAACGGTCTCGTTGTAGGCAATCTTGTCGGTACACTGCGGTAACTTGCACATCCACAGAATTTCTTTTTCCTTGTGCCTCGGGTACATCGAGGAATCCGTAATCTGTAGCGGCTCCAGCACGCGGATACGCAAAGCCATCGCGAAGATAAAGACAATTGCAAGGATAACGACAAGCACGGCCAGGCATGCTTTCGAATTCTTCCATTGCAGTCTCTTGACTTTAAACTTCAGGCTCGACATACAGATTAACAAATTTAAAACAAACTATTCGCCGCTGCTGCTGGAATCGTCGCTGAGCGAAAGTACGGCGAGGAACGCCTTCTGCGGCACTTCCACCGAGCCGATGCTCTTCATGCGCTTCTTGCCTTCCTTCTGCTTTTCGAGGAGCTTGCGCTTGCGGGTAATGTCGCCGCCGTAGCACTTGGCGAGCACGTCCTTCCTAACCGCCTTCACGGTAGAACGGCTGATAATCTTCCCGCCAATCGCACCCTGGATAGCCACGTCGAACTGCTGGCGCGGAATCAGGTCCTTGAGCTTCACGCATATTGCGTTCGCGTAGGTATGTGCCTTGTCGCGGTGGATAATCACGGAGAACGCGTCCACCGGGTCGCCGTTCAATAGGATGTCGAGCTTCACCAGGTTGTTCCTGCGGTATTCGCTCGGGGCGTAGTCGAGGCCCGCATAGCCGCGGCTCACGGACTTCAGGCGGTCATAGAAGTCGAACATGATTTCGGCGAGCGGCAGGTCGTACTTGAGAATCACCTTCGCCTCGTCGATGTATTCCATCGTCTCGAATTCGCCGCGCTTCTCGTCGCAGAGCGTCATGAGCGCACCCACGTATTCCTTGGGCGTAAATATCTGCGCCTTCACGTAGGGTTCCTCGATGTGGTCGTAGCGGCTTGCGTCGGGGAGCTTGGAGGGGCTCTCGATTTTCACCATCGTGCCGTCGCTCATGTACACGTGGTATTCCACGTTCGGCACGGTTGTGATGATGTCGACGTTGAATTCGCGGTCGAGGCGTTCCTGCACGATTTCCATGTGCAAGAGCCCGAGGAAGCCTGTACGGAAGCCGAAGCCCAATGCTTCGGAGGTTTCCGGTTCCCAGCTGATGGCGGAATCGTTCAGGCGTAACTTCTCGAGAGCTTCGCGCAAATCCTTGTAGTCTTCCGGGTTGATGGGGTAGATGCCGGAATAGATCATCGGCAGAATGTCCTTGTAGCCCGGGAGCGGCTCTGTTGCGGGGTTAGCCGCATCGGTGAGCGTGTCGCCGATTTTTACGTCGCTAATCGTCTTCACGTTTGCGAGCACGTAGCCCACCATGCCTTCCGAAAGTTCTTCGCGCGGGTCGCGGTGCATACTGAACGTGCCGACTTCGGTCACCATGTATTCGCCGCCGGTCTTCATCATGCGGATTTTCGTGCCCGCCCTGAGCGAACCTTCCACGATGCGTATGTAGTTGATGACGCCGCGGTAGGAGTCGTAGACCGAGTCGAAAATCAGGGCCTTGAGCGGTTTTCCGCTGTCGCCCTTGGGGGCCGGAATTTCGTCTACAATCTTGTCGAGCACCTGTTCCACGTTCAGGCCCGTCTTGGCCGAGATGCGCGGGATTTTCTCCGGGTCGTAGCCCAGCAGGTCGCCTACGAGTTCTGCCACGTGGTCGGGCTGTGCGCCCGGCAGGTCCACCTTGTTCAAAACCGGGATAATCGTGAGGTCGTTTTCGATGGCGAGGTAGAGGTTGCTAAGCGTCTGCGCCTCGATGCCCTGGCTTGCATCCACCACGAGAATAGCACCTTCGCAGGCGGCAAGCGAGCGGCTCACTTCGTACGTGAAGTCCACGTGCCCCGGCGTGTCGATCATGTTCAGGATGTATTCCTTGCCGTCCTTCTCGTACACCATGCGGATGGCGTGCGCCTTGATGGTGATGCCGCGTTCGCGTTCGAGGTCCATGTCGTCCAGGAGCTGGTTGGTCATCTCGTTCTTCGCGACGGTCTTCGTGAGTTCAATCATGCGGTCGGCGAGGGTAGACTTGCCGTGGTCAATGTGCGCGATGATGCTAAAATTTCTGATATTGTCGTTTTGCGGCATATAGGCGATAAAATTATCGTGAAGTTGTTCTATTTTCGGGGGTAAAATATAGAAAATGCGCAAATGGTGCTTTACAAAATTATCTATATTCACGATACTAAAACAGAAATGAGCCATTAAATCCATGGTCGTTATGAAAATGTTTCCTAGATTCTCTGCATCCAAGGTGCTTGCTTCGGCTGCACTTATGTTATTTGCTTTTACGGGTGCCTTTGCCCAGGGCAAGGTATTCAACAAGGACTACACGGGCATTACCGCTATCGAGGCTACCATTACCACACACGAGGGCGTGATTGTTGTCGACCTCGATTTCAAGGCCGCACCGAATACGGTTGCGAATTTTGTAGACCTTGCACAGAAGGGCTTTTACGATGGCCTTACCTTTCACCGCGTCATCAACGGTTTCATGATCCAGGGTGGCGACCCCGAAGGCAACGGCCAGGGTGGCCCGGGTTATACCATCGACGACGAACCGAACAACCTGAAGCACGAGAAGGCCGTCATTTCCATGGCGAACCGCGGCCCGAACACGGGCGGTTCACAGTTCTTCATCACGCAGATGCCCCAGCCGCACCTGGATGGCAAGCATACCGTCTTTGGAAAGGTTATCAGCGGCGAAGATGTCGTCTGCCGCATCGAACCTTTCGACCCCATTATTAACATCAAAATCGTGGAAAAGAAGTAATCTATGAGTTCTAAGAAAGTAGTGTCCAAGGCAACCAAGACTCCGGCAAAGAAGCCCGCGGCAAAGACGCCCGCGAAAAAGCAGGCTGCACCCGCCAAGAAGGCCGCTCCGGCGAAGAAGGCGGCTCCGGCAAAGAAGCCTGCCGAGGTGAAGAAGCCCGCTGCGAAGAAACCTGCGGCGAAGCCTGCAAAGGCTCCTGCGAAGAAGCCCGCGAAGGTCGAGAAGAAGGCTCCGGCATCCAAGGTCCAGCCCGCGAAGTCCGCCGTAAAGTCTACGGTGAAGCCCGCTGCTGCAAAGCCCGCGAAGGGCACTGCAAAGAACGAAACAAAGCCCAAGTCCACTGGCAAGAAGGATGTGAAGACTACCAAGACGGGAAAGTCTGCTACGACTGCTGCCACGAAGGGCAATGACAAGAAGATTCAGACGACAAAGAATTCTAAGGTCACGAAGTCTAACGTAAAGGCCGATAACGACCAGAAAAAGGTTGATTCCGGCAAGAATAATAACAAGAAGCCTGAACCGCCGAAGGGTGGCAAGAAGGGCGGGGCGAAGCCTGAACCTGTTGTCAATGACGCTCCGGTAACAAAGCCTGTGAAGCCGGGCAAGGGTGGAAAGGACAAGGACGGGGTGAAACCTGAACCTCTGCCGGTTGAACCGTCGGTAGCTGTGGTTGACGATACTCCCGCTCCGGCTCCCGCACCTGCGCCTGCGCCGGGCAAGAAGGTTGTTGCATTTGCTCTTTTGCTCCAGGGCGGCAAGAAGCTTTCGAAGACGCTCCTCTTCACGGAAGCGAAGGACGAATCTGATCACGCGAACCAGAAGAAGGTGACTTCGGATGTGAGCAAGGCTGAAAAGAAGCCCACCATGGCTATCCGCCGCAAGATTTCCCTTGCTGAAGAGACTCAGGAAGAACTGACGGAACGCATCCTCAAGGAACTCGAGGAACAGAATGCCGCATTCACGCGCGAGGCTGCCACGCAGATGTGCACGCGCTGCAACCGCAATCTTGTTTCTCCGGAATTCTGGGTCGACAAGCACCTCGGATACTGCGAAGAATGTGCCGCAATCCTCAAGCTTGGCCAGTCCAAGGAAGCGCGCAAGGTGGAATACACGCTCGGTTCTATGGGTGGCGACTCCCTTGACGAGGCGGATGACGAGGACTTTGAAGGTCCGGACGCCGCAGACCTCAAGGAAGCGGAAGAAGATCTCGCCGATTTCGACGAATCGTAATACAACGGCGTTGTTGCCTGAATGTTTCGCTACGGTAAACGATTGGGCAAGCTTTTCGCGGTAGGTGGGTACCTGCCGCGCATTTTGCTTGCATCTGTAATCGGGTTCGTTACGGGCCTGGTGGCGGTCGCTTTCCATTTTTCTCTGGGATGGGCTACTTATGTGGTTCGGTTGCCGTGGGAGGGTGCCGGTGCATTGCCGAAGTGGAGCTTCGCGTTCGTACCTATGATTGGCGGGCTTGTCGTGGGGCTTGTCATCTACAAGTTCACGCGCACGCCCGAGGCCGCAGGTCAGGGGACCGACAACATGATACGCTCGTTCCATCGCGAGGGCGGTACAGTCCGTGCCCGCGTGGCGCCGGTCAAGTTCTTCACGAGCATCGTCACGCTTGCAAGTGGCGGTAGCGCGGGTTACGAGGGCCCCATCTCGCAAATCGGCTCGGGCATCGGCTCCGGCATAAGCCGCCTCTTCAGACTCCCCAAGGCGATGCGCGGGCAGTTCATGCTCGCGGGTACGGCGGCCGGGCTCGGCGCAATCTTCAAGGCGCCTCTTGCGGGCGCACTCACGTCGGTCGAGGTGCTCTACCGGGAGGATTTCGAGTCGAATGCCTTCGCGACGAGCATCGTGTCGTCGGTGGTCGCGTTCACCGTGTATATCGCCCTCGTGGGCGCGGAACCTGCGATTGCGGGTGTCCCCGCCATCCCGTTCACGAACGGCATAGAACTGCTCGCGTGTGCGGTTCTCGGTGTGCTCTGTTTCCCGTTCTCGTTCCTGTACGTGCGCTGCTACGACCTGAGTGAAACGCGGTTTGCCCGCTGGAAGATTCCCGACTGGCTCAAGCCCGCAGTGGGTGGCGCATTCGTGGGCGCCATCATTCTCGTATTCCCGCAGGTCGCGGGTGGCGGCTTCGGGTTCATCGGCGAAATCATGCGCGGCCTTGTACCGCACGGTTTTTTTGGCATATTGTTCCTGCTGGCCATAGCAGTCGCAAAGATTGTCGCGACCGCGTTTACGGTGGGCTCGGGTGGTTCGGGCGGCGTGTTCGGGCCTTCGCTCTTCATCGGGGGTGTGCTCGGGGCGATGTTTGCGGGAATATGCGAGATGTTGTTCCCTGGGGCGGTTCGCATGCCCGAGATGTTTATCCTCGTCGGTATGGCCGCGTTTTTTGCGGGTGCGGCGAAGGCGCCCATCGCGGGCGTCGTGATGGTCTGCGAGATGACGGGCAGCTACAGCTTGTTGCCCGGGCTCATGATTGCAGCCGTCATGCATATCGCATTCTCGCGCCCGTGGACAATCTACAAGAGCCAAGTTTTGAACAAGTTTGCAAGCCCCGCGCACCGCTGCGACATGGATGTGGACGTTTTGCAGGTAACGAGCGTGGGCGAGGTGATGGAACCCCGCGAAATCAAGCGTCTCGATGCGGGTAGCCCGCTGAGCGATGCGCTCAAGTTTATCGACCTCAACTGCATCTATCCGGTTTATGACCGTGGGGAATATGCGGGCCTGCTCGACATGCAGGCGGTGAAATCCACCTTCCTCTCGTCGCCGGAACTGGCGCGTCACCTGCTTGTCTCGGACTGCACCGTGCGCGCCCCGATGCTTGCCGAAACGATGGACCTGCACGCGGCCCTGAAGGTCTTTACCCGGATAGAGATTGACGAACTCTGCGTGAAGGATAGGCAAGGGAACCTGGTGGGCACGCTCTCGCATTCCGCCATATTCCGCGCCTACGAGACCCTCGTAAGCCGCAATCAATAGAACGTTTATACCTGTAAGTTCTTTTTTTGTTTGTAATAAACGTTTTAATAAATAAAATAAACTTCTAATACCTGAAAGGCGTCGGCCACCACCTGTCAAGGCGAGTGCCGCAGCCATACTTGTATGGCTATGGCTGAGCCGTAAGGTTGGCGCTTGCGCCAGGATGGGAACGCCGCATGGGCCCCTCCCGCGTGAATTTTATACCTGCAAATGGATGTCCTTTTGTTATTTAAGGGCTAAATTTCTATATTTGGCGCATAAAAATCAAAAGGACTCTAAAATGGCAAAGAAAGTTCAGGATGCCCTCAAGGACATCATCTCCCTCTGCAAGCGCCGTGGTTTCATTTTCCCCGGCTCCGAAATTTACGACGGCCTCGCCAACACTTGGGACTACG
>JAEEGF010115633.1_pt1 | contig 11185 bp, 10 predicted proteins | sample 9134171 | NCBI WGS metagenome assembly JAEEGF01 (sample SAMN16246542, study PRJNA631951) | gut metagenome | biome: gut microbiome; feature: rumen; material: AP-attached | host: Bos | place: Iran: Karaj | collected 2018-10
TGTCAAGATTCCATTCCCGAAGAAGGGTGAGGTGCCTATGATTCTTGCATTTAAAACCGTTACCGATTGGCAGACTGAGCGTGAATCTCTGCCCGAGGGCTGGTGGTTTACTCCCATAGAAATTAGCGAAGATTAATCATTGCTAAGTACAAGATAACAACAGGGTGCCCTAAAAGTCGGGGCACCCTGTTTTGTGATCACTAACCTCACTGGCTCCAATCCCTTTGTATAAAGGGTTTTTAGATAAGAAAGTGATGTTAACCCCCAAAATCAGAAATCATCGAATATCCGCGTCCAGTTCGATGAATGATAACAATCAGTCCGACAGGTTCGGACTGATAGTCCGAGTCGAGCGGACTCACAGTCCGACGTGACGTACTATCGTTTTTCTGCTAATTATTTGCAGAATCCGTTTGAAATCAGTATCTTTGTATGCTTAAACTTAAAATATAGTAGAAAGAGAAATAAAAGATGACGATCTATCTGTTTGACGGAACGATGGACGGGCTGCTGACCGCTGTGTTCGATGCATTCAGCCTGAAAGAGCAGCCTGAGGAGTTGCTGACAGAAGGCGACGCCCTGCCCCTTTTCTGCGAACGTACCTATCAGGTGACGACAGACGAGGAGAAGGCACGACGGGTATGGGCTGGACTGGAGAAAAAGCTGACGCGAGAGGCCATGAAACTGATATCCGTGAGTTGGTTGTCTGAGCTGAAGGAGCTGAACGCGCCGTTGTTCCGATACGTCTGCAAGGTATTCAGACAAGGGGATATCTCCAAGCACTTTGCTGATCCTGATGTGCTGACGGTGACGAACATCGCCCGAAGAGTGCTTCACGAACAACTGCGCATGAAACAGTTTATCCGCTTCCAGAAGGCGAAAGACGGCACTTATCTGGCTGTGGTTAGTCCCGATCACAATGTGCTGCCCATCATCATCGATCACTTTCAGGACAGGTTCAACGACCAGCCTTGGCTGATCTATGATGCCAAACGGCATTATGGCTTCAACTATGACGGCAAGAGCGTGATCCGTATCACGTTCGAAGACGAATCGGCTGTGCCCTTCGACCTGACGAACGGTAAGCTTGATGAGTCGGTTATCAGCAGTGATGACCAATTGCTGCAAAACCTCTGGCGTACCTATTTTAAGGCCATCTGTATCAAGGAGCGCATGAATCCTCGCAAACAACTCAACGACATGCCGCGCCGCTACTGGAAATATATGACGGAGAAAAATTAGAGAAACCATATCCTGACGAGCCATATTGATGGCCGTTTTGAACGAATCAGAACAGGATTGAACAAATAGGAAAGCGCAGAATGCCTTTTTGAACACGATGGAAAATTAAAAGAATGCAGAAGAATAGCATTTTACGATTTTTTATCTACTTTTGCAACCGCAATCCCGAAAGATTTCGTATCTTTGTGGTGACAAAAGCTAAAATCAACGTGATGAAACCCAATGTGAAACTTAACTTGTTAAAAACAATCGTATGAAGAAATCAATTATGACTTTGGCGCTGGCAGCGATGTGCTGCATAGGCGCTCAGGCACAGGAGAAACTTTTCAACAGTGCCAGTGTTCAATCGCCTGTTATCAATGATGACGGCACAGTGACATTCAACCTCTTTGCGCCGAAAGCTGTGAAGGTAGAGGTGACGGGTGACTTCCTGCCTACCCAGCAGATTGAGGTTCCCGGTTATGGTAAGTATGACGCTCCAGGCGTAGCTCAGCTGAAGGAAGGAAAGAACGGCGTATGGAGCTACACCACAGACAAACTCGCCCCTGAGATGTACAGCTATACCTTCAACATCGACGGGATGACGGGTGTGAAAGATCCTGCCAACATTTACGTGAATCGCGATATCGTATCGTTTACCAACATCTTCATCGTCAGTGATGAGAAGGGTGACAAGGGCGATCTTTACAAGGTGAATGAGGTGCCTCACGGAAATCTCTCAAAAGTATGGTACAATAGTCCTACGCTGAAGATGCAGCGCCGTATGACGATCTATACGCCAGCTGGTTATGATAAGGGTGGCAAGTATCCTGTGCTCTACCTGTTGCATGGTGCTGGTGGCGACGAGAACGCTTGGAGTGAACTCGGACGTGCTGCCCAGATTCTCGACAATCTGATTGCCACAGGTAAGGCAAAGCCCATGATTGTGGTGATGCCCAATGGTAACCCCAACTGTCAGGCAGCTCCTGGTGAGTGGTCGTGGGGTATGTACACACCAGGCTTCCGCGATAGTGGCACTGGTCCCAAAGAGCCTGCTGTTGCCTCTATTCCTGAGAGTTTCATGGATATCGTCAACTATGTCGATGCCAACTATCGCACGCTGAAGGATCGTGCCCATCGTGCTGTTTGTGGTCTGTCAATGGGTGGTGGACATACTTTCCACGTCAGTCTGCTCTATCCCAACAAGTTCGACTACTATGGTCTCTTCTCTGCTGGTCTTCATCTTGGTAAGGGCGGTTTCAACGGCTCGTTTGCAGAGCAGATCAAGGCTGATCCCGATTTCGCCAAGCAGAGTGCCCGACTCTTCGGCAGTAAGCCCAAGCTCTACTGGATGGGTATGGGAAAGACGGACTTCCTGTATCAGAGTACCGTTGATCTGCGTGCTTACTGGGACTCAAAAGGATATCCTTACGAATACGTAGAGACAGATGGCGGACATATCTGGCGCAACTGGCGCATCTATCTGACGATGTTCGCCCAGAAGATCTTCAAGTAAACGATAATCCCCTGCCGACCAGCAGGGGATTATTACTTTTTACATGCCTTTTATGACGTGCGTACGATAGCCGTAGATCGTGACGACGAGGAAACAGAAGAGCGGCAGGACGAACGAGGCATTGGTGGCAGGGAACCCGTTGAAGACCGTACCCTGATCGATGATCATCGCCTGCAATGGAGGTAGGATTGAACCACCGAGGATGGCCATGATGAGACCCGCTGCGCCGAATTTCGCATCATCACCCAGACCATCGAGGGCGATACCATAGATGGTGGGGAACATGAGTGACATACATCCGCTGACGCAGACGAGGCAGTAGAGACCCAGACGGTCCTGGAAGAAGATAACTCCACAAGTAAATACCATCGCCAGTAGGCCAAAGACGGCCAACAGCATGGCGGGCTTCACATACTTCATGAGGAAGGTGGCGATGAAACGCGAGCAGATGAAAAACATCATGGCGTAGATGTTGAACTGCTGAGAGAGCACCTCGGCGCTCTGCTCGTCCATGCCCTCAGCCATAAACACGCGCGTACCATATTGTATAATAAAGGTCCAGCACATGATTTGGGCACCTACATAGAAGAACTGGGCAATAACCCCTTCGGTATAGTACCTCAGAGAGAAGATACGTTTCAAGGTGACAAAGACATGCACGTCGTGGTTGGCATCGCCTATGCGTGGCATCTTGACCAGTCGGATAATGATAAGCATGGCCACGATGATAAGGCCAATGATGAGGTAGGGCGATATGAGCACACTGAGGTCGGCATTCTTTAGCGCCTCAAACTCAGTATCGTTTAATAGGGCCCGCTCATCGCTGCTCATGGGGTTGAGTTTAGCCTGGATGAAATTCATGGCCACAAACATACCGATGATAGAACCACAGGGATTGAAGCACTGAGCCATATTCAGACGGCGCGTGGCAGTCTCTTCTGGTCCCATGGTGAGGATGTAGGGGTTACACGAGGTCTCAAGGAACGACAGCCCGCAAGTCATGATGAAGTAGGCCACGAGGAAACAGCCGTAGATGCCTACTGCCTTTGCGGGAAAGAACAGAAGTGCGCCTGCGGCATAGAGTCCGAGGCCCATCATCACACCAGCCTTGTAGCTGTGCTTGCGGATGAAGATGGCAGCGGGGAATGCCATGCAGAAATAACCTCCGTAGAAAGCCACCTGCACGAGAGTACCGTCAGTAACGCTCATCCGGAAGATTTTTGAGAAAGCTTTCACCATGGGGTTCGTGATATCGTTGGCAAAGCCCCATAGTGCAAAGCAGAAGGTTACAAGGATAAAGGGCAGCAGATAGCTGACTCCGTCCTTTGTAATCAGAGATTGTTGCTTGTTCATATTTGAGTCTTTAGTTTATTTGGTGGTTGGAATGACGAGGACGAAACCTCCACGAGGTTGACATGTCATCTTGGAAGGAAGTTTCGCAGAAGTGCTAATGTCCCAAGGCTTCGATGCGGTATCAGTGAATATCTGGGCTTTTAGACCAGGGATGAAGCCGAGGTCGAAGGTGAGCGTCTGTGCCTCGTCGCGCCCGTTAATGCCTGCTACATACCAGGTGGAACCATGACGGCGGGCAAGAACGACACTCTCACCGGGATAGCCGGAAACCAGGCGCGTCTCATCCCAGACGGTGGGCAGCTTGCCAAGGAACTGTTGTACCTCTATCGGTTGGGCAAGGAAACTCTCTGGACTATCAGCGAGATGCTGCAGACCACTCTCGAAGAGCACCGTCAGTGCCAGTTCATGACCATTGGTGGTGATGTGAGGATTCTGAGAGTCGCTGAAGGCACAGGGGGTATAGTCCATCGGGCCGATGACATTGCGGGTGAAAGGCAGCGTGGCATTATGATGGGCTGCCTTCGTGGTAAGTGTAGCGTTATTGTTGTACCACTCGGCACCGAGCACACCTTCTGTGGAGAGCAGGTTCGGATAGGTACGTTGCCAACCACGGGGTATGGTGGCACCATGGAAGTTAACCAGGAGATGATGACGGGCAGCCGTCTTGAGCAGGTCGATGCAGAAGTCCATATTCATCTGACTGTCGCCAGAGAAGAAATCAATCTTCACACCTGCGACCCCTATTTTCTCGCACCAGGCGAATTCCTTCTCGCGGTTCTCAGGACTGTTCAGACGGAACTTCGGCGTAGGAGCACCATCAATCCATCCCACAGAAGAGTTATACCAGATCATAGGCTTAATGCCCTTATCAATGGCATATTTCACAGCATCCTCGATGGTCTTGCCATCTTTCATCATATCCCACTCAGCATCAATCAACACGTAAGGGAGTTTGAGCTTGACTGCCATATCAACATATTTGCAGATGATGTTGTAATCATTGCTACCATGATTGTTGGCCCAATAAATCCAGGATACCACACCTGGCTTGATCCAGTCGGTATCAGTCAGTTGGCAAGGTTCGGCAACATCGGTAACCAATGTGGAGGCAATGAGTTCAGACAAGTTGCCGATCATTAGCGTGCGCCAAGGACTATGCCACTCATCAGAGACCTTTACAGTGTTTTCGGCAGGAGTTACGCGATAGAACTCACCATCGTTGTAGAGGCATGAGGCACTCTGACGGCGCTCGATATTGGCCTCGGAGATGAGGGCGAAAACCCCGTCGATGGGTTCGAGTAGGGCAGGATAACCCCAGCGGCAGGCATAGCCCTCTGGCGACTTCTCGTACATGCCGCGACGAGGTGCCTGCTTGTAGGTTGTCGTCAGTGGGAAATACTCCTCGTATGAATCGGTCCAGTTCTGCATCCAGCGTTTCATGCCTTCAGGGATGTGAAAGGTGGTGAGCTCACGCGGCAGGGTAGCATCGCTGAGTCCAGACAGTTCGTAGCGGAAAGCCAAACCGTCGTTATAAAGGCGCATAACGAGCAGTACGTCGTCGCCAAGGGAAGCAAAGTACTCATTGGCTTCGTTGGCACATTTCAGACGCTTGCCACTCAGCATGGTATAGTCTTCTTTGAACGTCCGACGGAAAGACAATGCGCTGGGTGTAGAGGCATTCTCGAATCCGAGGGTGGAAATCTCGAGCAGTTGACGTCCTTGATAATTGACGATCAGTCCACTATCCTTAGGCGTAATGGTAATCTTGCCGTTAGGCGAAACTGCCTGTTGGGCCATCGCAAAAAGGCCCAGACAGACAGCCGCTATTGATAATAAGAGTCTTTTCATATCTGATAGTTATTGGAAATCAACCAAAATGCGGAACACCTTGCCAGGAGCGTCTGACCACTGTTGTATGGCCTTGGGCGCTTCTTCGGGTTTCACAACACGACTGATCAGTTGATCAACGGGACAAGTGCCACGTTCCAGGTAGTGGATGACGGCACGGAAGTCAGAGGGCTGCGCATTACGCGAGCCACGGATATCGAGTTCCTTCTGAACGAAATACTTGGTTTGGAAAGAAACCTCTGTCTTGGCGTAGCCGATGCAGATGACACGGCCAGTGAAAGCAACTTCATCGACAGCCATCTGATAAGTGGAAGAGCTGCCCACAGCCTCGATGACCACATCGGGACCGAATCCGGAAGTCATCTCCAACAGACGGGCATGTACATCCTCTGTCTTCGTGTTGATGGTGTAGCTGGCTCCCATCTGCTTGGCTAGAGCCAGTTTCTCATCATCGATATCAGCAGCTACGACAGTAGCACCACGCTGAGCAGAGCGCACCACAGCACCCATACCCACCATACCACATCCGATAACGAGTACGACATCAATATCCGTTACCTGAGCACGGCTCACTGCATGGAAGCCTACACTCATGGGTTCTATCAGTGCACAAGTACGGGGTGTGAGTAGGCCGGCAGGAATGACCTTTTCCCATGGGAGAACGAGATATTCGCACATGGCGCCCCAGCGTTGTACGCCGAGCGTCTCGTTATGCTGACAGGCATTCACACGCCCATTACGACATGAGGCACATTTCCCACAGTTGGTATAGGGATTAACGGTGACAGTCATGCCAGGCTTCAGACCCTCAGGCACATTCACGCCAACGCTGATAATCTCTGCTCCTACCTCATGGCCTGGTACTACGGGCATCTTTACCATCGGGTTACCACCACGGAAGGTACTAAGGTCGCTGCCGCAGAATCCCACATATTTCATTCTTAATAAGACATCGTCATTGCCCATCTGGGGTTCGGCGATATCGATGACCTTCATGACTGAAGGTTCGCTAATCTGTATTGCTTTCATTGTCTGATCTTTAATTTGCTTATGAGTTTTTCCATCTTGAGAACATCTGGTCGCCGATAATCTTCTGTACTTCCTTGACTAAATCGGTATCCATGGGCTCATTCACATATTTGATGTTTTTCAGTACATTCTCAGGATTTGCACTGCTGAAGAGTGTTGTGGCAATGCGCGGATTGTAACTGGTAGAAAACTGGATGGCCAGTTTCTCAATCGGGTAGCCTTGCTCTTGGCAGAAGGCTGCAGCACGGGCGCAGGCCTTATGTAAGTCCTTGCCTGCAGGATGCCAGGCTGGAGCACCGCGCTGAGAGAGGAGTCCCATCGACAGTGGTGAGGCATTGATGACGCCAACCTGATGCTGTTCGAAGAAACCGAGATAGTCCTGCAGCAGTGTGTCGTTAAGGCAGTAGTGACAGAAGTTCAGGATACTCTCTACGGTACCTTCTTCACAATGTTCGATGACCCATTTCAGGTTCTCGGGTTGCAGGTCGGTGATGCCCACATGCCCTACGACTCCTTTCTTCTTTAAGGCGACCAGTGCGGGCAACGTTTCGTCGCAGACTTTCTGTAAACCTCCTTCGAGAGAGGCTTGGAATTCGATGTCGTGAACATTGATAAGATCGATAAAATCAACGTTCAGACGCTCCATACTCTCATAGACACTCTCTGTGGCGCGCTTGGCACTATAGTCCCAGGTGTTTACGCCGTCTTTCCCATAGCGACCTACTTTCGTAGAGAGAAAGTATTTTTCGCGGGGAATTTCCTTCAGAGCCTTGCCTAACACCATTTCGGCCTTGAGATGGCCATAGTAGGGTGAAACATCGATAAAGTTGATGCCGTTATCTACGGCTACATGTACGGCACGAATACCTTCGTCTTCACGGATACTATGGAACACACCACCTAATGACGAAGCACCGAAACTCAAGTTCGATACCTTCATGCCAGTCTTTCCAATTTCGTTGTAAATCATATTGATAATAAGTTATTTGTTGATTCTTAATACTGGTGCAATCTTATTGCAGGGGCTGGGGAGGTTGATCTCCAGGCCTTCTGCTGTTTGACGGGCCTTTACTTTGCCATACCCCAGTAGATAGACACTTGAGATGCCCTTCTTCAGGTTCTTGTTGCCCTTTGCCAGTGACTTGATGACCAGTTTCCCGTCTTCAGGCCAGCCTAAAGCCGTGGCATAAAGATGCTTTTTCGTCTGGTTGAAACGGATGTCGCTGGCGCTGAGCTTGTCGTACATGCCTTCGTTGAAGCCTTGGGCATTGAGCTTGATGTCAGTGTCTGCCACAGGCCCCTCGCCGAACTTCACCCAGGGACGGGTGCCGAAGATGCTCTCGCCATTGACCGTCATCCAGGCCTCAAGGTCGTCGAGAACCTGAGCTTCTTTCTCGTCATAGGTGCCATCGGCACGTAGGGGAATCGAGAGCAGCAGGTTGCCGTTCTTCGAGACAATATCCACGAGTTGCTTGACGACCTTGGCAGCACTCTTGTACGCGTTCTTCTCATACACGCTGGTCTTGTAGTGCCAATTACCGATACAATTGCACGTCTGCCAGGGAATGTCGATGAGCTCGTTGGGTGCACCGCGTTCCACGTCCCAGGTGAGGGCTTTGCGCTGATCTTCGTTCAGGATCTTGCCGAAGACCACAGCTCTTGGGTTCTTATTATAGAGATGGGTGGCAATCTTCAAACCGCAGTCGCTCAATGGATAGAAAGGCAATACTGTCACGTCGAAGTAGATAAGATCGGGCTCATAACGGTTGATGGCATCGAGTGTGCGATCGTAGAAGTTAGTGACAAACTCCTGGGAAGGCGGACATGCACCTTCGCCCCAGCCCCACTGATCATGTACCTTGCCATTACTCCAAGAGTCATAGCTCATGGGGTGCTGTTGTTGGTAAAGCTTCTGTGGGTCGAGGCCTTCCCACCATTTACCCTTGCCGTCGGCCTTTGTGAGGTTGCCATCGTAATAAACGCCAGCTTTGGGTCCCTCTATGTCGTAGCGCTGCGAGGGCTCGTACCAAGTCCAGGCATGATCGGCATGGAACGAGATACCTAATGGAAGCCCTGCTTTCTTGGCGGCTTTTGCCCAGCCTGCGAGGATATCCTTATGAGGGCCGATTCTCATCGAGTTCCACTCCTGATACTGCGAGTCCCAGAGGTCGAAATTGTCGTGATGGTTGCCGAGTACGAAGAAATACTGGGCTCCACAGCGTTTATAGCGCTCCACGAGTGCCTCGGGATCCCATTTCTCAGCCTTAAACAGTGGAAGGATATCTTTGAATCCAAATTCAGACGGATGGCCATAATGTTCTACGTGCCACTTATATTCACGGCTCCCTTCCATATACATCGAGCGTGCCATCCAGTCGCCTGAACCCTCTACGCATTGTGGTCCCCAATGAGCCCATATGCCAAACTTTGCATCACGGAACCATTCTGGTGTCTGGTGCGTCTCCAACGATTCCCATGTCGGTTCGTATTGCCCCGTCTGCATCTTCTCATGAGCTTCAGAGACGGGCACCTGATACGTCTGCGCCGATGCTGCTGTTATCAGACAACTGGCAGCGAAAATCATCATCATCCTTTTCATAAATATCACTTTTACAATTTACTCGTACAGGTAAAACATGCGGTCCATCAGCTGCCATTTCTGGTCTGAGGTACTGCCTTTCTCACAAGCCTGGAACATGGCCACATAGTCTTCCCATTCAGCCTGCCGGGGTAGGGTGGCGAGTTTTTTCATTGCCGTGCTCCATTCAAAGTCGAGCGGTGTCTCAACAATCATAAAAAGCCGATGGCCTAAGATGTAGATTTCCATCTCAAGAATGCCAACAGCACGTATGCCTTCACGAATCTCTGGCCATGATTTCAAACGGCTGTGAGCCTCCACATAACGAGCTATTAGTGCAGGATCATCCTTGAGGTCCATCGTCTGGCAAAAACGCTTCACTTGCTGTCCGAATACCTTTTGGGGATAGCCAGTTTGCTGGTTGTTAATTTCCATTTGTAGGTTATCAGTTAGAATTTCGTTTGCAAAGGTACGAAAAAGAATTCATTCATGTATAAAAAGATTCGACATTGAATAGGACAAAAACGGCAAAAAGTTTGGAAGTCTGCCGTTTTTTTTGTTACTTTGCATCAATAAAACGCTTTTTCATGATGAATATCCCGATAGACAAGCTTCATCTCTATACCCTTCATGTTGGCCAGGCTACCCACGATGGTGATTGGAACTGGAAGAACGTCCGAAGTCCTTTTGCACGTATCTTTTATGTTACAGGAGGTTCTGCAAGGGTGGAGATGCTCTCGGGTATCTATGACCTGAAGCCTGGTTACCTCTATTTTATTCCTGCTTTTACGACTCACAGTTACGTCTGCGATTCAAACTTCTCGCTGTATTATATCCATGTCTATGAGGAAGCAGACCACGAACAGGGTATTTTGGAGGAATTGGAACTGCCCTTCGAGGTCGAAGGCACTGACATGGATGGTCAGCTCATTGCCCGTCTCTGTGAGATGAATCCTTTCTTGAAACTACCGCAGTCGGATCCTGCTGTATATGATAATCACCCTATGCTGATTTCAAACCTCCAAATGAATCAGAACCGGCCTTTCTGCGATAAGGTAGAGTCGAGAGGTATTCTTTTCCTACTTATCTCACGATTCTTGAAGAATGCCAAACCTCGTGTGGATGTAAGAGATGACCGCATTCATCAGGTACTTACCTTCATCCGTAAGAACCTTGACAAGCATATTGATGTCGATATGTTAGCCAGTAGGTGCTGTATGTCGAAGGACCACTTTATCAGGGTGTTTAAGTTGCAGATGGGGGTTACTCCTAATGTGTTTGTAACCCAGAAGAAGATGGAACGCTCAGAATTACTGCTTGTCACTACTTCTGAACCGCTGAAAGCCATTGCGGATGCCTTGGGTTACGATGATTATTCTTATTTTAATCGTATCTTTAAGAAGCATGTCGGCATCACGCCCCAGCAGTATCGTGATAAATATGCTGTATAATGAAAAATCCCCGCCAGAAGCGGGGATTAATGATATTATGCGAAAGGATTCTCTGTGGGATAGAAGTTGCCCTTCGGGAAGTTGTAGTCGATTTCGTCCACGGGGATACCCATGTACTTGAGAACCTCCCAGAGGTACTTACCCTGATGTCCGAACATCACAGCGCAGTGGTGTGGGTAGTGCTTCTCA
>JAEEGF011824267.1_pt1 | contig 11185 bp, 7 predicted proteins | sample 9134171 | NCBI WGS metagenome assembly JAEEGF01 (sample SAMN16246542, study PRJNA631951) | gut metagenome | biome: gut microbiome; feature: rumen; material: AP-attached | host: Bos | place: Iran: Karaj | collected 2018-10
ATGGCTGGATAACAGATCTGTCACAGATGGATAAGTTAAAAGAATTTGTGGATGACAAGAAGGCTCAGGCTGAGTTCATGGAAATCAAGTACAAGAATAAGCAGAGACTTGCCGACTACATCCTTGAGCATAATGGAGTTAAGGTTGATCCTAAGTCAATTTTTGACGTTCAGGTAAAGAGACTTCATGAATATAAGAGACAGCTCCTTAATATCCTGACAGTTATGTACAAATACCATGATATCAAGGCTCATCCAAACGAGGACTTCTATCCAAAGACCTATATCTTTGGTGCAAAGGCAGCAGCCGGATATCTTACAGCCAAGCTTACAATCAAGCTTATTAATTCTGTTGCGGAAGTTATTAACAATGACCCTGATATCAAGGGTAAGCTTAAGGTCGTATTTATCGAGGATTACAGAGTATCCAATGCTGAGCTCATCTTTGCGGCAGCAGATGTTTCCGAGCAGATTTCTACAGCAAGTAAAGAGGCATCAGGTACCGGTAACATGAAGATGATGCTTAACGGTGCAGTAACTCTTGGAACAATGGACGGAGCTAACGTTGAGATTGTAAATGAGGTAGGTGAAGAAAATGCCTTTATCTTCGGTCTTTCTTCTCAGGAAGTTATGGACTACGAAAAGAATGGCAACTACAATCCTATGGATATTTACAACAGCGATCCTAACGTAAAGACTGTTCTGAATATGCTGGTTGACGGAACCTTCTCTCAGGACAGAGAACTCTTCAGACCTCTGTATAACTGCCTGCTTCAGTCGGTTAACAACAACAGAGCAGACCAGTACTTTATCCTTAAGGATTTTGAGTCTTACATGGAAGCACAGAAGAGAATCTCGGATGCTTATGCAGACAAGAAGAGATGGGCCAAGATGGCACTTATGAATACCGCATGCTGCGGAAAGTTCTCATCAGACAGAACTATCCAGGAATATGTGGATGAAGTATGGCATCTTGATAAGCTCAATATAGAAGTTAAGTAATACATAAGACAGAAACGGACCCGCGGGATTACGTGGGTCCGTTTTTTATGCGCAAGAGATATTTTTTTCAATTGGGGTCAGTTGATTTATGTTGTCCCTGTTCGATAAGTTGTTCCACCTGAAGGAGATGCTCCCGGCTTTCTGCTTTGTCACCGGTGGGAAGGGATTTTCTGTAGGTGGAGGGTGACATTCCCTTTTCCTGTCTGAAGGCCTTGGAAAATACCAGCGGATCGGAATATCCGCAGGAAATAGCAATGGATTCTATGGGGAGGGACGTCAGCTGCAGCAGTTCCACGGCCTTGGCTATTCTGTACCTTGCCAGATATTGCTGTGGCGAGATGCCCAGGGCGTTTTCAAAAAGCGTGTAGAGATAACTTCTGTTGATGCACACATAATCGGCTATGTCTGTAACTTTTATGGGGTTGCAGTAATTGCTTCTTACGTAGGCCTGAGCCCTGTTTACATAATCATTGGCACTTCCCGAGTCACTTTTTGGAGTTACACTAAGTCCTGATGCAATAACCGACAGAAACATCTGGAGCTGACCGTTTCTTCTAAGGGAATCCTCTACGCTGAAGGTGTTGTGCTCCATCATATCTTTTACGATGTCGTAGATTTCTTTTGACTTATCACTCTTAAAGACCGGCTGCTTGATGGAGAGTCCCAGCTGGGAGACAATTTCCTCAGCGCGTCTTCCGCCGAAGCCAATCCATACATAGGTCCAGGGATTATCTTCATCAGCCACATAATATGCCAGTTCGTCCGGAACTATAAGGAAACCATAGCCATTTTCAAGGGGATATCTCTTTCCACCCATCATAAAGGTGCCCTTTCCGTTCATGACAAAATGAATCATGAAGTGTGGCTTAAGGGCAGGACCGAAGCTGTGCCCCGGGGCAGTCTGGGACAGGCCGCAGCAGTACACGTAGAGATCGTCGGACTCTTCGGTATTAAAAAGAAGTTTGTAGGCTTTTTCCATGGTAAATCCTCGTTGCTTTTTTTTATCTCACCAAATTGTACATTTTATCTTACCATATAATGCTTAATCTAGGCTGTATAATTGTTTTTTGGCGATGTATACTGTACAATAAGTAATGTTTAGTACCCTGTTTTCGATAAAATGGGGTTTTAAGTTTTGGGAGGTTGTTTTGGATAATAATTCTAGAGATTACCTGAATGTTGGAAACGATATTTTAAAGAGCGTTTCCAAAGCGATAGATACAAATGATTACAGCAAACTTGCTTCAGAGATAACAGACTCCATCAAGTCGGTATCCTATGAGAGAAAGACAACATATGCCAGTGGCAGCTATAGAAGACCGGCTGCCCGCAAAGAGGACTGTCCTTTCTTGCGAAAGAAGATCAGCAAATATCTCGGTGTTCCGGAGATGTTCTTTGGTGCCTGCATTGGAGTATTCTTTCTTTTTCCGATTTTTATCAGTTCTTTCATGATTGAATCCCCTATACTGGCTGCTATAACTGGAATTTTGCTTGTCACATCTGTAATTGTTACTATTAAGGGCGGGAAGAAGCTTAAACTTGCCAAGAAATTCCATCAGTACGGCAACATCCTCAGAAATGCGGATTATTTTGCCATTAGGGATCTGGCTAAAGTGGCCATGAAGTCCGACGAAGAAGTCCTCAAGGACATTAAAGATATGATTCAGGCGGGTTTTTTGCCAAGAGCAAAGCTTGACCGCACTGAGACTACCTGTATGATCACCGATGAAGCCTATGACATGTATCTTGGAGCTGAGAAAGATAGAGCAGAGAGAGAACTCAGACAGGCAGCCCAGGAAGAGGAACTGAGAAAACAGGCAAAGGTCAGCGGTGCAGATGCATCCAATGTCAAAGGCCTGGTGGAAGAAGGAAATGAGTATATCCGCTTTGTAAGACAGATTAACGACGTGATCCCGGATACAGAGGAGATGTCCAACAAGCTTTACCGCCTTGAGGAAATCATGAACAGGATTTTCGAGCAGGTAAAAAAGGACCCTACCAGCGCAGACGAGCTTCACAAATTGATGAGCTACTACCTTCCCACAACCAAGAAGCTGTTAAGTGCTTACGTGGAACTGGATAAACAGCCGGATTCAGGTGAAAATGTAAGACAGACCAAGCAGGAGATCGATCTTGCGATGGATACCATTAATGAAGCTTTTGAACATCTTCTGGATTCACTGTTCCAGGATATGGCATGGGATATTTCTTCAGACATTTCGGTTATGAAGACCATGATGGCACAGGACGGACTTACCTCAGAGGGAAGCATTGGAGCAACTGCCGGAGCGGCAATGGCAGCGTCTGAGGGACAGACCTTAACCTTTGGAAAAGAATAATAAAAAATAATTACAATATATTTAGGAGGCGAAAATGGGAGAGGGATTAGAATTTGATTCAGCACCGGTTGCACCCACATTATCTTTTGGGGCAGCAGAGGAAAATACGGCAGCGGCTGCGCAGGCAGTAGCAGAGCCTGAACCTGCTAAGGACAACGGAAATATTGCCATGGAGGCTCAGTTGTCTCCGGAGGAACTTAAGCAGGTAGAGGATTTCAGTAAACAGATCGATATTACCAATACCACAGGAATCATGAACTACGGCGTTGGCACACAGAAGAAGCTTGCTGATTTCTCCGAGAAGGCCATAGACAATGTTAAGACCAAGGACATGGGCGAAGTTGGCAATATGATCACCGACCTGGTTACCCAGCTTAAGGATTTTGACGTTGCTGAGGATGAGAAGGGCCTCAAGGCATTGTTCAAAAAGGGCGCCAACAAGATCGAGGCCATGAAGGTAAGATACAGCAAGGTTGAGACAAACGTTGAGACCATCAGTAACGAGCTTGAAAAGCATCAGGTCACTCTTATGAAGGACGTTGAGCTTTTGGACAGAATGTATGATCTTAACCTCAATTACTACAAGGAACTTACAATGTACATCCTTGCAGGTAAAAAGAAGCTTGAGGAAGAGAGAAGCACTACTTTGGTAGAACTTCAGAAGAAGGCTGAGGCTTCGGGACTTCCTGAGGATGCAGAGAAGGCAAAGGATTTTGCCAACAAGTGTGACCGTTTTGAGAAAAAGATTTATGATCTTGAACTTACAAGAACCATTGCAATGCAGACCGGGCCTCAGATCCGTATGGTCCAGAACTCAGACACTGTAATGGCTGAGAAGATCCAGTCCACTATCGTAAATACCATTCCTCTTTGGAAGAACCAGATGGTTATCGCCATCGGTATCGAGCACTCACAGCAGGCAGCACAGGCAGAGCGTGAGGTCAATGATATGACCAACAAGCTTCTCAGAAAGAACGCAGATGCTCTTAAGGTTGCCACAATCGAGAGCGCCAAGGAAGCAGAGAGAGGAATCGTTGATATCGAAACACTTAAGCATACCAATGAATCCCTCATCACAACCCTTGATGAGGTCCTTAAGATCCAGACAGAGGGTAAGGCCAAGAGACGTGAAGCTGAGGCTGAACTTGTACAGATTGAGAATCAGCTCAAGGATAAGCTTCTCCAGGCTGCCAAGAACTAAATATCAAAATATAGGACCACTTAGGTATTCACAGATACTTAAGTGGTTCTTTTTTATTTATAAAGATTTAATTGTTTTGTTCTAAAATAACAACATATTTACGTTAAAATGATAATGCGAAACTATGTGATGATGTATTTTATTTCTGCAGGAGGTAGATTATGTCGGAAAGAATGACTCAGGAGGAACTGCTGTCTCATTTTGACGAGGCAATAGAAAAGGGATATATATTTGCCTACTATCAGCCTCAATATAATCATGCCACAGGAAGGATGACCGGAGCTGAAGCACTGATGCGCTGGCAGGATCCGGATATGGGAATGCAGTATCCGGCGGATTTTATTCCGGTTCTTGAGGAACATGACATCCTGTATCGGGCAGATATCCAGATGGTGGAATCAACCTGCAGACTATTGCGGCATTGCCTTGATAATGATGTTCCGGTGGTTCCCATCTCAGTAAATATGTCAAGGAATGATATTTATAAGCATGAATATGTGGAAGAAGTGGAGAAAATCCGCAGAAAATATGATGTTCCGGTGCATTATGTCCGGGTGGAACTGACTGAGACTTCCGCCATCGGAGGAATAGAGCTGGTTACTTCGGTCATAAAAAGATTCCACGACTACGGTTATGTGGTGGAAATGGATGATTTCGGCAGCGGATATTCGTCGCTGAATATCCTAAAGGACCTTGATATTGACATAATTAAGCTGGATCTGAATTTTATTAACGGTGACATAGGCGGACGCGGAGGAATTATACTAAGATCCATTGTCCAGATGACTAAGTGGCTTAGAACGCCTATCATAGCTGAGGGCGTAGAGACCATTGAACAGGCAGATTTCATGAGGAGTATCGGGAGCAATTATGTGCAGGGATATCTGTATTCCAAGCCTCTTCCCGAGAAGGAATTTCTTGAAAATCTGATTTCAATTCAGCATGAGCCCATGGCAGCGGCAATGAAGCTGGATGATGCTTTTGTTGCGGAAAAATTCTGGGATCCCAATTCCATGGAAACACTTATCTTCAATCACTATGTGGGCGGAGCTGCTCTTTTTACCTATAAAAGGGGCGAATTGGAGATCATCAGAGTCAATAAAAAATATGTTACAGAGATCGGCATGAACATCTCGGAGCATGATTATATAGACAGTAATCCCTGGAAGTATTTTGAACCGGAAGGAAAGCTTGCCTTTACTCAGACCATTAACCGGGCCATAGAATCGAAGGAGGAAGAATTTTGCGATACCTGGAGAGTAATGAACTCCAAGTGCTGTGGAGAGGACAGGGTCTGCATAAGGAGCTACATGAGAGTGATCGGGCAGGCTGAGGATCAGTACCTGTTCTATGCAATGGTAAATAATGTCACTGCGGAGAAAAAGGCCCAGAGTGAGACTGAAGAAAATGAGCGGCGATTCAAACATGCCTTTGAGCATGCAAATATCTATGCCTGGGAGTATGAAATCGCCACAAGGGAGATGCGGCCGTGCTTCAGGTGCATGAGGGATCTGGGACTTCCGCCTCTTGTAAAAAACTATCCGGAGCCGGCTATTGAAAGCGGTATCTTCCCGGAGGAATATGCGGATATGTACAGAGACTGGCACCGTCAGCTGGCTGAAGGCGTGAAAAAGCTTGAAGCCATCATACCTCTTACAAAAGATAAAATACCTTTCGTGGTGAGATATACCAACGAATTTGATGAAAACGGAAATCCCGTAAAAGCTTACGGCTCTGCGACTTATATTCTGAACCAGTAAAGACTACAAATAAATGCGCAGCTGTCAGGCCTGCGCATTTTAAATTGACACTTCTAACATTTTGACAGGTATCTTAAACAAAGTGGTATTTAAAATGATTGGATAAAATCATATTATTAAAGCACAAAAGCGACTATTTCACACATCATAAGGAGGTTATATGATAGACCAGAACATGAAACAGGCAGTACTCGACAACTTTGAGAAGGCCTTTGGCAGCAATGAAGGCGCTAAGGCATACTTTGCTCCCGGTAGAGTGAATCTTATCGGTGAACATACTGACTATAATGGCGGACATGTTTTTCCCTGCGCTCTTACAATCGGCACCTACGGAGCAGCCCGCAAGAGAAATGACCGAAAGATACAGTTCTATTCCGCTAACCAGGATAGATTCGGAGTATACAGCGTTTCACTGGATGAGGAACTTAAGCCAAGTGATAAGGCAGGCTGGACAAACTATCCCATCGGAGTGGTATGGGCCTTTGAAGGAAGAGGCATGAAGCTGGATACCGGTTTTGACATGGTCATCTATGGTAATATTCCCAATGGTTCAGGTCTTTCATCATCAGCTTCCCTTGAGGTGCTCACAGGATTTATTCTCAGAGACCTCTATGGCTTTGATGTAAGCAATCAGGATATCGCGCTTATCGGACAGTATTCGGAGAACAATTTCAACGGCTGTAACTGTGGAATCATGGATCAGTTCGCTGTTGCCATGGGAAAAGAGAATAATGCCATTTTCCTTGATACTGCAGATCTTTCTTTTGAATATGCTCCTATCAAGCTGGATGGAGCCAAGATTGTCATAGCTAATACCAACAAAAAGCACAAGCTCACTGATTCCCAGTACAACGCAAGACGCAGTATGTGCGAGGAGGCTCTTGCTATTCTTCAAAAGACCGTAGACATCAAAGGTCTGGGTGATCTTTCAATTGAGGAGTTTGAGGCTCACAAGGACGTTCTTACAGATCCGGATATGCAGAGAAAGGCTAAGCACGCTGTATATGAGAATCAGCGTACCATTGAGGCGGTTAAGGCTCTTAAGGCCGGCGACCTTATGCATTTCGGAGAACTCATGAGACAGTCTCACGAATCTCTCAGAGATGACTATGATGTTACAGGTGTTGAGCTTGATACTCTTGCCGAGGAAGCCTGGAAGATTCCGGGAGTTATCGGCTCAAGAATGACAGGCGGCGGTTTTGGCGGATGTACAGTTTCAATCGTTAAGGATGAGGCTGTTGAAAACTTTAAGAAAACTGTAGGTGAGAATTACCTCAAGAAGATCGGCTACGAAGCTACCTTCTATACAGTAGAAATCGGCAACGGACCGGAAGTGATTTGATTTTATCCGGAGAGTGTTTATAGCGATTAAACAGTAATTGAAAGGAACGGAAAGATGCCAACAATTCAGGAAATGGTTAACAGCCTTGTGGCTTACGCTTTAAAAACGGGGCTTATAGAAAAAGAAGATATTATTTTTAACGTTAATACTTTGCTCATAGATCTTGGTCTGGACAGTGCCGAGTTTGAATCAGCTGATATAGAAGAGCTGGCCAAAAAGATTCCGGAGGATGAGGCAGAACTGGGAGCCTATCTTGAGAAGGTACTATGTGCCATAGATGACTACGCTGTTTCCGAAGGTCTTATTGAAAATGACAGCGTGGTCTACAGAGATCTTTTTGATACAAAGCTCATGGGAAGACTTGTGGAAAGACCAAGTGCCATCATCGCAAAATTCTGTGAGAAGTATAAAGAAAGTCCCGAAAAGGCCACTGATTATTACTATAATCTTTCCAAGAACAGTGATTATATAAGAAGATACCGCATTTCCAAGGATATGAAGTGGGTTTCACCAACAGAGTACGGGGATCTTGATATTACCATCAACCTCTCCAAGCCTGAGAAGGACCCCAAGGCTATCGCTGCTGCAAGAAACGCCAAACAGAGCGGATATCCAAAGTGCCAGCTCTGCTGGGAGAATGAAGGATATTCCGGAAGAGTGGATCATCCGGCCAGAGAGAATCACAGAATTATTCCTGTAACTATTCAGGATTCCAAGTGGGGATTTCAGTACTCACCATATGTTTACTACAATGAGCACTGCATCGTGTTTAATTCTAAGCACATCCCTATGAAGATTGAGCATAACACTTTCTGCAAGCTCTTTGATTTTGTAAAGCAGTTCCCCCATTATTTTGTTGGTTCAAACGCTGATCTTCCCATTGTAGGCGGATCGATCTTAAGCCATGATCATTTCCAGGGCGGTCATTATACCTTTGCCATGGCCAAGGCTCCTGTGGAGAGAAGCTTTACAGTTAAGGGCTTTGAGGATGTTAAAAGCGGCATCGTAAAGTGGCCCATGTCGGTTATAAGACTTTCCGGACCAAGTACCGAAAGGATAATTGCACTTGCAGATCTGATCCTGGAAAAGTGGAGAGGCTACACCGATGAAGAGGCATTCATTTTTGCCGAGACAGAAGGAACTCCTCACAATACCATTACCCCGATCGCCAGAAAGCGCGGAGAGGACTATGAACTGGATCTGGTCCTTAGGAACAATATAACTACCGAGGAACATCCTCTTGGGGTATATCATCCCCATGCCGGACTTCATCATATTAAGAAGGAGAACATCGGACTTATTGAAGTTATGGGTCTTGCTGTCCTTCCTGCAAGGCTTAAGACAGAGATGGCCGACTTAAAGGAAGCAATCCTTAAGGGAGCAGACCTCAGAGCAGACGAAGTGCTTGAAAAGCATGCAGACTGGGTGGATGAGTTCAGCAAAAAATATGATGCTATAACAGCAGATAATATCGAGGAAATAATACAGAATGAAATAGGCGAAGTATTTATGCATGTTCTGGAAGATGCCGGAGTATATAAGAGGACCCCTGATGGACAGGCTGCCTTCGACAGATTTGTAAGTGTTCTGTAAAGAAAAATAAAATTACCGGGCTGGATTATATAAACGACCAGTCCGGTATCTTTTTATGAGGCAGCAGAATCTACCCCAAGGGCTTTTTCGATGGAGTCCACAATCTGCTTGCGGCTGAGAGCATTGAGATTTTTGGCAATGGGTAAAAGAGCTTCCAGCTTGCGGCGGATCTCATCCTCATTAAGCCCCAGCTTGGTCTGATAGAGGTCAAGTAAAAGCCTGTAGGTGGAACTGATATCCGTGCGGGTCCTTACGGAGAACTCCAGGACAGTGGCAGCATCCTCGTAGCGGCCCTGATTGTACAGTTCCTGCCCCCACTTCTGAAGTGCGCAGACAAGTGCTGTATAGTTCTGGTCATATTGAGTAAGAACAGTAATATTGGCTGTGCCGTACTCAAGCTTTAAGTCGGTGTTGGTGATTCCGGTGAAATTAACAATTTTTTCATTGGAAAGAGCAAGGACATCGTCCTCGGCACTTTGAAGAGTTTTGTTATCGCCTGCGGTTCCAAAGGGAAGTTTGTCCGTGGGGATGTGAATGTAATCAAGATTGTCCAGACTTTTTTTCCGGACATTATTTGATTCCAATTCTTTTTTCCAAAAATCTTCTTCCCGCTGTTCTACCTTTCTTGAGATGCGTCCCATGCGGAAATTCAGGAAAATACACAATAGTATGAAGCTTGCTAAAAAAGGGAATTTCATCTATAATATCCTTTCAGAAAAATCTTGATGTTACAAACTAATCGATATATCAATAATAGCACAGAGGGAGTATTATGAAAAAATTTTTTGGAGGAGTGATCCTTAGTTTGATTGTGCTGTTACTTTTGCCTGGTATTCGGACCGAAGCAGCAGATGGACGGAGAATTGCTAATGGCGTTTATATTGGAGATGTGAATGTCTCTAATATGACTGTTACGCAAGCGCAGGAGGCTGTTAACGCCTATGTTGAGAAAGCAAGGGAGAGTGAACTTACCCTGACAGCCGGAGAGGGCAAGAGCCTGGTGATCACAGGTGCCGAGCTTGGTATCGGCTGGAGTAATACCGGGGTGATAGAGGATGCATATGCTCTTGGTCACAAGGGCAACATCGTTCAAAGATACAAGGCGCTCAAGGATCTGGAGCGCAATAATCGCAAATTTACCCTTGAATACAGTGTTGATAATGAAATGATAAATGAGCTGGTGGCTGATCGCTGCAGCGCATTTAATCAGGAAAAGAGAAACTACAGTCTCACAAAGACTGATAATGGCTTCCAGGTAACTCAGGGCCAGTCAGGCTATGTGGTAGATGAGGCAGGTTCTGCAAGGGCCATTAAGGATTTCGTGCAGAACAGCTGGAATGCAGAGAATGCCACCATAAATCTTGTGGTAAAAGAGGATGTGCCTCTTGGAAGTGAAGATCTTAACCTGGTAAAAGATGTACTGGGAACCTACACTACCAACTATAAGACTTCCGGAGCTTCCAGAAGTGCCAATGTAGCCAATGGCTGTTCGCTAATTAACGGAACCACAATTTATCCCGGACAGGAGTTTTCGGTACTGGATACAATAACACCCTTTACCCGGGAAAACGGATATTTCCCCGCAGGTTCTTATCTTAACGGAATTGTCGTTGAGAGTATCGGAGGCGGAATCTGTCAGGTTTCCACAACTCTGTACAATGCAGTTCTTCTTGCGGAGCTGGATGTTACCGAAAGACACAACCATTCCATGATCGTCACCTATGTAAGTCCCTCTGCCGATGCGGCAATTGCCGAATCCGGAGGCAAGGACTTCAAGTTTGTAAACAATACGGAATATCCTATTTATATTGAGGGATCAACCACAGCGGATAAGAATATTACCTTTACTATTTACGGTGTTGAGACCAGAGATAAGGGACACAAGGTTACCTACGAAAGTGAGGTTCTTGAGACTATTCCTGCCTCAGAGGATCAGTACGTTATGACAT
>JAEEGF010217199.1_pt1 | contig 11183 bp, 6 predicted proteins | sample 9134171 | NCBI WGS metagenome assembly JAEEGF01 (sample SAMN16246542, study PRJNA631951) | gut metagenome | biome: gut microbiome; feature: rumen; material: AP-attached | host: Bos | place: Iran: Karaj | collected 2018-10
AGTACATCGGGCAGCAGGCATTCTGGGACAACCGCCTCCGCGAGCTTGAAATTCCATATTCTGTTCAGGAAATCGGGGATAATGCGTTCAACCAGGTCAACCAGACCCCGTCATTTTTGCAGAAAATTGTCTTCAAACGCTATACCCCACCAACTGTTGGGAACAATGCTTTCGGAGCCACAGAAACGGGTTATGGGGGGTACTTGTCTCCCAATACCACCAGAATTCTTGTCACTCAGTACCAGTTGAACGCCTATAAGTCGGCCATTCCGCAGTATGCCCCTTATATGTCTGAGAGGCATGGCTACGACATCTATATCTGTGGCGTGGAACTGGCCGAGGACAACCTGGACGAGGACGGCGCCTTCCGCTACAGCAACGGCAACGACAGGGTCTTTGGCGTGTACTATAATTATAATAACAATACCCTGACGATGAGAGAGGGACAAATTGTCTCGAACTCCACCACGAAGCCGGCCATCACAAGCTACTCCAGCGGCGGCATTAACATTAAATTGGAAGGAATGAACTCCATCTATACAAAGAATACGGGCATCTCGATGGCTGGTTACATCAATATCTCGCCTGTCTCCGCAACAGCGTCATCGTCAGAGAAACCCACGCTCGACATACAGTGCGTGAAGGCGGGCGTAGAGTGCGACAACAGCCAAATGGGAACTTTTAATAACATTGAAATCAAGGACGTGGCTTTGAGCATCGGCTCCGTTGAGGGACGGTGCATCGACGGCGGACCTTACTACGATGAGTACGATGAGGAACTGGGTTACTATTGGCAGGTGGGAGAACAGGCAAGTGTGACGGTTGAAAACGGCATCATAAACGCCTACTCAGTGAATGGCGAAATCATTAAGAACGTGCAATTGTTCTATTTGAAGAACTGCCGCATCATGCGTCCTACCGCAGGCATCTTCTATAACGGCGATCCCGTGCAGGGAACGCTGACATGGACTCCCATCAGCATTTCCGGCCACTTCTACATTGGCAGCTGGATTGAGTTCCAAGACCCGCTGGTGGAGGAAATTTGCGTGGCGAACTTCGACGAGAACGGCGATGGTGGCATCGACATGTTGGAGGCTGCCCATGTGACGTCACTGGGAACGGTCTTCTCAGGCACCGAAATCGAGTACTTCGACGAACTGAAATACTTCACATGTCTTGAGGAAATCGATGACTATGCGTTCCTGGGCTGCAATGATCTTTGCAGCATTGAATTCCCGCAAAACACCAACTTCTGGCGCATCGGCAATTATGCCTTCTGCAACTGCTATCAACTTTGGGCCGCACACAACATTCCTTCTACCGTGACCGAAATCGGCGACTATGCTTTCAGTGGCTCCATGATGGAGATGATAGGTATTCCCGCCTCGGTGGTGACCATTGGCGAGGGAGCCTTCCAAGGCTGTATGGGCGTGTATTTTGCAGATGACGCAAAGCTGGAAACCATCGGTGCCTGCGCTTTCGCGTATATGAGCGGTATGAGTGATGTTGAAATTCCGGCCTCGGTGAAAACCATCGGCGAAAGCGCCTTTGTAGGTTGCGGGGGCGTACGGTTTGCAGAGGACGCGCAGTTGGAAAGCATTGGTGCATTTGCCTTCTACGGGCTTTACACTCTCCCGGGCATGCTTCCCGCCAAAGTGAAATACATAGGCAAACAGGCATTTGACACTGGAACCGACGAGTATGAATACTTGTACATGGATGTACAGGGACACGCTCCGGCCACCATCGGAACTTATATCTTCGGCAAGCTTTCCGGCGATTCCAAAATCTTTGTTCCCGCTGGAACGGTTGGCATCTATAAGAAAGCTTGGCCGGAATATGCAAAGTATATTGTTGGCAATCAAGGTGCAACGGACATCGAGAACGTGGTTGCCGAGAGCAAGAAGCGCCAGGGCGTGTTCACACTCGACGGCAGACAGCTTCGCGGCACCGCCGACATCAACGGCCTGCCTGCAGTACTCTACTTCGTGAATGGCAAGAAGGTGACAGTGAAATAACACCGCCGTCCGCACCGGCGACCACACACATCGAAAACGGTCCCGTACTCCAGGCGTGAGTACGGGACCGTTCCCGTCACGCCCTCATCATCACGCACCCACAAGGACTTGAAAAATGGTTTTTTTTGCGAAAATGCGAAAGCCATTTTCACTGCCCCTTTCCCCCTTGATTATTGCCTTTTTGCATGCAGTCCCCCTTTTTGTCGCCCGAAAATTTGGCGGTTTCGCTTTTTCTTCCTATTTATGTCGGTGAAATCTATTATCAACCATTCTAAAACGATTTAGTTATGAACAATTTTTCCTTTTTCCGTAAGTATGCCGTGCTGCTGCTGACGGCCTGCGCGCTGCTGCCCTCCACCGCCCGCGCCGAATACAAGGTCACCGTGGCCGGCGTGAACGTTGATGGCAGCGTGGAGGACGGTTTCCGCGTGGAGGCCCCCGCAGGCTCCGACGCCGTCATCGAGGGCGTGACCTACTATCCCTCGTCGAACACCCTGGTGCTCGACAACGCCACCATCATCGCACGGGGGATGGGCGTAGCGGCCATCGACGCCTTCGCCGCCGGTTCCGGCAAGCCGGAGCTTTCCATCAAGCTCATCGGCGAGAGCAACGTGACCAGCGACTATGTCACCATCTACGGCCAGAACTCGCTGACCTTCCTCAACGGCCATGCCAACCAGAACTAGCGGCCCATTTTGCACATCACGTCCACCGATGCCCTGGAACCCAACCACAGCTTTTCCGGCATAGAGTTGCAAAAACAGCCCTATTGGCCCATCAACTGTCAGGTAACCATCGATGCCTGCGACCTGGACATCATGGCACAGAGCTACGCCGTGAAGGGCTGGTACAACTACGGTCCGAACAGTCAGGGCGACCCGCACTATGTTGATGTGAACGTGTGGAGCGGCGGCACCCTGCGTGCGCGCACTAACAGTGTGAGCCCCACCGCCAGTGTCTTCCAGTATGTGAAGGGACTTAACTACGGCGGCGAAATGCAGATGCCGTGGAAGTGTACCTATGACCCCGAACAAATGGTGTTCTTCAACGGCGCACACGCGATGGTATTCCCAAAGGAGGTGCGCATAGCACCGACCATACAGTTCGACGACCCGCAGGTGAAGAGCATCTGCGTGCAGAACTGGGACCAGAACGACGACGACCGCCTCGACTACATTGAGGCGAGGCTGGTGACGACGCTCAGCCAGCAGTTCCAGTATAAGTCGTCCATCTCCAGCTTCAACGAGCTGATGTTCTTTACCGGCCTCCACGACCTGGAAGACAAAGCCTTCTACCAGTGCACCGGCCTGGAGCAGGTGGAGATGCCCTATAACCTGAAGAGCATAGGCACGGAGTGCTTCTACGAGTGTTCTTCACTCAGCATCGTCACCATTCCGCGGTGCGTGGAGGCCATCAACCAGTTTGCCTTCTATTTCTGCACCGGCCTCACCAACGTGGTGTATGAGCAGGACAGCCAGTTGAAGAACATCGGCTGGCTGGCCTTCGGCAGCTGCCCCATCGACTACATGAAACTGCCCGAACGGCTGGAGGTCGTCGGTGAGCAGGCCTTCTGGGACAACCGCCTCACGGTGCTCGAGATACCGGCGTCGGTGACCGAAATACAGGACGGGGCCTTCTGCCAAATCAACCATACGCCAGCGCGTTACCAGAAAATCGTGTTCAAACGCTACACGCCGCCGACCGTGGGCGATGATGCCTTCGGCGCCACCAGTCAGGGTATGGCGGGGCGCTTGTCGGACAACACCAAGGTGATGGTGCCCGAATACCGCCTGAACGCCTATAAGACGGCCATCCCGCAGTATGCTCCCTATATGTCGGTAAGAAAGGGCTACGGCATCTATATTTGCGGACAGGAGCTGGCCGAGGACAACCTGGGCGTGGACGGTGCCTTCAGTTACACGAACGGCAATGACCGCGTCTATGGCGTGTACTACGACCCGAAGGCCTACACCCTTACGATTGCTGACGGGCAGATTGTCTCCAACTCCACCACTCGTCCTGCCATCAGCTTCAACTACAGCACAACGCTCAACATTAAGCTGGAGGGGCTGAGTTCCATCTATACCAAATACAAGGGCATCGTGGTGAACGGGATGCTGAACTTCACGTCAACATCCACCTACCCCGACGTGGACAAGGCAGGGCTCTACATCAACAGCAGGAAGGCAGGCATAGAGTACGACAACAGCCAGTTCGGCAACTGGGCCACCATTGAGCTGCACAACGTGGCCGTGGGCATCGACAGCGATGAGGGTCCCTGCATCGACGGCGGACCGTATCGCGACACCGACCCCGAGTCGGATTTCTATATACAGGTGGGCGACCCCGCCAGTGTTATTCTCGAGGACGCCGTTCTCAACGCCTCGTCATGCTACGGCGACATCATCCAGAACGTGCCCTCTTTTGACATGACGCGCTGCCGCATCATGCAGCCCACCGAGAACATCTACTACAGCTATGAATATCCCGAGAGCGAACGGCTGGGGTGGACACCCATCAGCTTGACCGGACAGCTGTATATTGCCAACTGGCTGAAATTCCAGGACCCGCTGGTGAAGGAAATCTGCGTGGCTAACTTCGACGACAACGGCGACGGCGGCATCGACCCGAGGGAGGCTGCCAACGTCACCTCGCTGGGAACGGTCTTCAAGGGCACCGACATCGAGACCTTCTACGAGCTGGAGCACTTCGTGGGGTTGGAAACCATCGACGACGAGGCGTTCAAGGATTGCTGCCAGCTGGAGGGCATCTCCTATCCCCGCACCACCAACCTGTGGCGCATCGGCGACAGCGCCTTCGAGAACTGCTATTCCACCATGGATCCGGCGCATAACATTCCCTCCACGGTGACGGAAATCGGCGTCCGCGCCTTCTTGGGCTCCATGATGGAGATGGTGGGCATCCCCGCCTCGGTGGTCACTATCGGCGACGATGCCTTCAGCGGATGCATGGGCGTGTATTTCGCCGACAATGCACAGTTGGAGACCATCGGTGACCGCGCCTTCAGCTACATGTCTGACTATTCAGATGTTTACATCCCCGCATCGGTGGTAACCATCGGCGAGGAAGCCTTCGTGAATTGCGGCTTCGTCCATTTCGCCGAAGATGCCCGCCTGGAGACCATCGGCGAGAGGGCCTTCTTCGATTTGCCCGAACCGCCCTCCATGATTCCCGCCAGCGTGAAGACCATCGGACGGGAGGCCTTCGACACTGCCACCGATGAGAACTTTACCATCTGGATGGAGGTGAAGGGGTACCATCCCGCAAACATCGGCCCGTGCGCCTTCGGCCCCGGCAACCTCGTGCTCGGCGACTCCAAGATTTTCGTGCCGGCAGGCACCGCCAGCATCTATAAGCAGGCATGGCCCGAGTACGCACGATTCATTGTCAGTCAAGACGGTCCCACGAACATCACCGGCACCGTGGCCGAGGGCAAACGGCAGCACGGCGTGTTCACACTCGACGGCAGACAGCTGCGCAGCAACGGCGACACCAGCGGCTTGCCCGCAGGACTCTATATCGTTAACGGAAGGAAAGTGGCGGTGAAATAGCCGCAAAACGACGATAAGTCATAAAAAAGAAATACCCCCGTGCAAAACCAGGCACGGGGTATTTCTTTTTTATGCGACGGAGTTGTGCTATCTGATGAACAATAGTTCACGGTATTTAGGCAACGGCCAGAGGCTGTCATCGACGATGAGCTCCAGTTTGTCTATCTGGTAGCGGATGAGGTCGAGCTTCGGCTCCACGGTGTCGTGATAGGCGATGGCCTTCAGGTGCTCGTCCTCTATCTTGTTGGCCTGGCGGCGGGCATCCACCAGCTCGTCCACCATGCCCTCGATGGCGCTGATGCGCTCGGCTATCTCCTCAATGATTTTCTTGTTGCGTGCAGACAGCTTGTCGGCGGTGTCAAGGGGGAAGACGACAGCCATGTTGCTGATGTTCTGCAGCAGCTGCGTCTGGTAGCGGGTGGCCACGGGGATGATATGGTTCATCGAGAGGTCGCCGAGCACGCGCGCCTCAATCTGAATCTTCTTGGTGTAGGTTTCCCATTTCACCTCGTTGCGTGCCTCCAGCTCCTTGCGTGTCATCACGCCGAGGCTCTCGAACATCTGTATGCTTTCCTCGTCGAGGTATCGCTCGAAGATTTTCGGGCACGACTTCTCAACGTCGAGGCCGCGGCGTGCGGCTTCCTCCACCCACTCGTCGCTGTATCCGTTGCCGTCGAAGCGGATGGGTTTGCAGGTCTTGATGTCCTGGCGCAGCACCTCGAGGATGGCGTGGAACACGGCGCTGTGGCCCGTGCCAGCAAGCTGCTTCTCTAATTCAGGAATCAGGGCATCCACACGTTTCTTGAAATCCGTGAGGGCTTCCGCCACGGCGCTGTTCAGAGCTATCATGGCCGAGGCGCAGTTGGCCTCGCTGCCTACGGCGCGGAACTCGAAGCGGTTGCCGGTGAAGGCGAAGGGCGACGTGCGGTTGCGGTCGGTATTGTCGATGAAGAGTTCGGGAATTTCGGGGATGTCCATCTTCAGTCCCTGCTTGCCGGCCATGGCGAGGATGTTGGAAACGTCGGCTTTCTCGATGTGGTCGAGCAGTTCGCTGACCTGCTTGCCGAGGAACGACGAGACAATGGCTGGAGGCGCTTCGTTAGCACCTAGACGATGGGCATTGGTGGCGCTCATGATGCTGGCCTTGAGCAGTCCGTTGTGCCGCCATACGCCCATCAGCGTTTCCACGATGAAGGTGGCGAAGCGCAGGTTCTGCTCTGCCGTCTTGCCAGGGGCATGGAGGAGCACGCCGGTGTCGGTAGAGAGGCTCCAGTTGTTGTGCTTGCCGCTGCCGTTGATGCCGGCGAAGGGCTTTTCGTGGAGCAGCACGCGGAAGCCGTGCTTGCGGGCTACGCGCTTCATCACCGACATGAGCAGCATGTTGTGGTCAACGGCCAGGTTGGTGTCCTCGAAGATAGGAGCCAGCTCAAACTGGTTGGGGGCCACCTCGTTGTGACGCGTCTTGCAGGGAATGCCCAGTTCAAGGGCGACGATTTCCAATTCACGCATAAAGGCAGCCACACGCTCGGGAATGGAGCCAAAATAGTGATCGTCCATCTGCTGGTTCTTGGCCGAGTCGTGGCCCATCAGCGTACGGCCCGTGAGCAGCAAGTCAGGACGGGCACTGTAGAGTCCTTCATCCACGAGGAAATACTCCTGTTCCCATCCGAGGTTGCTGGTCACTTTCTTCACCGTCGGGTCAAAGTAGTGGCACACACCGGTGGCAGCCACGTTGACAGCATGGAGGGCTCGCAACAGCGGAGCCTTATAATCGAGTGCCTCGCCCGTGTAAGAGATGAAAACGGTGGGGATGCAAAGCGTGTCGTCGATGATAAACACGGGGCTGGTGGGGTCCCATGCCGAATAGCCACGCGCCTCGAAGGTGCTGCGGATGCCACCACTGGGGAACGACGAGGCATCGGGTTCCTGCTGCACGAGCAGCTTGCCCGTGAATTCCTCTACCATACCGCCTTTACCATCATGTTCAATAAACGAATCGTGCTTCTCGGCAGTGCCTTCTGTCAGTGGCTGGAACCAGTGCGTATAGTGCGTCACGCCGTTATCCGTGGCCCACTGTTTCATGCCAGCTGCCACTGCATCTGCTACGGTGCGGTCGAGCGGCACGCCATTGTCCATGACATCTATCATTTTCTCGTACGTGTCCTTGGGCAGGTACTTGTACATTTTCTCACGCGAGAAGACCTTCTTGCCAAAGAACTCCGACGGTCTCTCTGCTGGTGCCTTTACGTCGAGCGGCTTCTTCTTAAATGCCTCTCCGACGACCTGAAATCTTAATGCTTCCATAATCATGTGTTTGTGTTTATTGTTTGTTTATCTATTTTCCTTTTTCTTTCTTGGCGGCAAAGGTACAGCAATTTGTTTTAAAAACGTCATTTCTTCTTTCTCTTTGTTTGTTAAAAACAAAAGAAAGTAACATTTTGTAAACTTATAATAGGTTTGTACTTACTATTTGCTTTCATTTTGCGTGTATTTTGCGCCAATCTGTTACTATTTGTTATCAGTAAAGAATTCGATGAAAATCCTTCTCCTTGCCATCACGGCAAGAAGAAGGATATCAACCTGGAAAGACTAGGGCTGCAGCGTGACCCCGAAAACCAGGTATGCTTTCTGCGAGCATGGGTTGGCAGCAATCTGCGCGAAGACGGGGATCGCGAACGTGTCGGTCACCTTGATGTCCTTCGTTGCTTTCAGTGCCACATTAGTGACGGCAAAGCCGTTCGTGGCGTACTGACCAGAGGCGAAAGGAACCACACCGGCCGTAGCTGTCCATTCGATGGCAGACAGTTTGAATGGGACAATGGCCTCCATATAACTGCTGTACGCCCGTTTGCCGTCGGCTTTGTAATCATTTCCCGCAAAGTTAGTAAACCATTGTAGCGAGGCAAAGCCTAGATCGTAGCCGATGTTAGCCTCAAACACGTGGTTCGTGCTGTGGCTGCCATACTTAAAATAGCGTCCGTCAGCGTCGCCGTCGCCGGCCATCAGGCTGAACCAGTAGTCGGTGACACCAATGTTGAACCCTCCAACGGTGTAGCCTAAGGTGAGGTCAAACTCTTTTGTGTCGGCAGCATTGGTTAGTCCTACGCTGCCCCACGCCGTCAGGGCCAGACCTTTGTAGCCGATACCCAGCGTTGGCTGCAGCGACACGTTGCCCAGATCCTGTCCACGCCAGATGTAATTGCTTACTACATCACCGCAAATTGTTGTCTCAATACCATCACAGGTGTTTGTTTTCACCATTTCTTCTTGTGCCGTAGCACTCAATCCTGTAGCGATCATCATCGCCATTAAAACAATCTTTTTCATACTTCTCGCTTTTTTAATTGCTCAATTAGTTATAACACATTTCACCATGTTCATAAACATCGAGGCCCTCTTCTTCAATGCGCCTTTCTACGCGCAACCCATGAACCTTCTTGATGCCGTAGAACAGAATGAAGCCACAGATGGCAGCCCAGAGGTCAATGACCAGAATGCCGAAGCACTCGGCACCGAAGAATCCCCAGCCGTAACCATAGAAAGCACCATTTGTTGTGGATAGCAGGCCCGTCATCAGAGTGCCCAGAATGCCACAGACTCCATGCACGCTGCTGGCGCCAACGGGGTCGTCGATGTGCAACTTGTGGTCGATGAATTCAATGGCATAGACGAGCACAATGCCACAGACAAGACCAATGATGGTGGCACCAAAAGGTGATACGAGGTCACAGCCAGCTGTAATGCCTACCAATCCTGCCAGCACACCGTTTAATGTCAGCGAGAGCGACGGCTTGCCGTACTTGATATAGGTGACGAACATCGTTGCCACACCACCTGCTGCTGCGGCGAGGTTGGTGGTCAGGAACACATGAGAGATGGCCACACGGTTTACCTCGCCCGAAGCGGCCAGCTGTGAGCCGGGGTTGAAACCAAACCATCCAAGCCAAAGTATGAATACACCCAGGGCAGCCATCATCAGGTTGTGACCAGGAATAGCACGGCTTTTCTTGTCGGCGCCATATTTCCCGATACGTGGGCCCAGAGCGAGAGCGCCAATCAAGGCCAGTACACCACCCACGCTATGCACGATGGCCGAACCGGCAAAGTCGTGGAACACCGCGCCAAAGGTCGATATCATAAACCCATCGGCTGCGTCGTTGCAGAGCCAGCCGCCGCCCCATGTCCAGTGGCCCTCTATGGGATAGATAAACAGCGAGATAACCGCTGAGTAAACCAGATACATCGAGAACTTCGTGCGCTCGGCCATTGCACCACTCACAATAGTGGCACTCGTGGCGCAGAACACCGTCTCGAAAATCAGAAAACCTTCTACTGGCAAATCGCTCTTGTAGAAACTCAGGTCACCCCAGTTGGGAGCACCTATAAAACCAGCACCGTCGCTGCCAAACATAAAGCCGAAGCCGAGAAAGAAGAATAGTAACGAGCCGAACATAAAGTCCACAAAATTCTTCATCAAGATGTTTGCCGTGTTCTTACTACGCGTAAAACCAGCCTCACACAGCGCAAAGCCCGGCTGCATCCAGAAAACCAACATGGCTGCCAATAGCATCCATACAGTATCAAGTGATAATCCTATATCGTTCATAATCATTTTACCTTAAAAAATTAAACTTACTTTTTGTCTCTCAGCACAGTGTCGCCGTTCTCGCCAGTGCGAATGCTCCATGTGTCAATCACATCGCTGACAAAGATGCGGCCATCGCCAATCTCGCCTGTATGGGCTACGTCCAGAATGACCTTCACCGTTGGGTCGAGGAATATGTCGCGACACACGATAGTGATAGCCACACGCTCAATTACGTCAGTACTATATTGTACTCCGCGGTATATCCTCTCCTGACGGCTCTGACCAATGCCATGCACATCGTGGTACTCAAACCAATCGATGTCCGATGAAAGCAGGGCTGCTTTTACCTCTTCGAACTTCGTCTTTCGAATAATTGCTTCAATCTTTTTCATACCTTAATACCTATAATTAATTAAACACTTAACAATGAAACTTTTGTCATGTTTCGAGTGCAAAGGTATGACACTTTGCTGTAAAAACAAAAGAATTTCTGTCGTTTTGATTGTTAAAAACGCGCACAACTGACAAAATGTAAACAATTTATGGCAAAAGATTGCAAACGGCTTGACGATTTGTTCGGAAACATTGTTGTTTAGCGTCAAACTGTTATCGAACACACAAAAAAAGGAGCCTCCTGAGAAAAACGGATGCTCCTTGTGATGATGGGCTTGTTTTGCTATTTGCTCCAATCCCTGATGCGCTGCAGGGCCTCTTCGGTGCGCTCGTGGCTGCCGAAGGCGGTGAAGCGGACATAGCCTTCGCCGCTGGGGCCGAAGCCGACCCCTGGTGTGCAGACCACCTGGGCTCCATACAACAAGGATTCAAAGAATTGCCACGAGCCCATGCCATTGGGCGTTCGCATCCAGATGTAGGGCGCGTTCTCGCCACCGTAGCATTCGAAACCAAGACTCCGCAGGACGCTGAGCATATGATGGGCGTTCTGCATGTAGTAGTCGATGGTCTGCTGCACCTGCTGTCTGCCCTCTGGCGAGTAGATGGCCTCGG
>JAEEGF010470910.1_pt1 | contig 11182 bp, 10 predicted proteins | sample 9134171 | NCBI WGS metagenome assembly JAEEGF01 (sample SAMN16246542, study PRJNA631951) | gut metagenome | biome: gut microbiome; feature: rumen; material: AP-attached | host: Bos | place: Iran: Karaj | collected 2018-10
CGGTGATGGGGTTGTACCACACCCAGCCGCGGCAGGTGCCTTCCACGCCGCCGCGGAGCTCCGCGTTGGAAGACCACTTCTTGAACTTGATGCCCACGGCCGCCGAGTCGATGGTCGTGCAGCAGGACGCCATCACGATGATGGCGAGGATGGTGACACCCAGGGAAATCCAGGTGGCCTTTCCGAGGGAGAACTTGCGGGGATTGATGGTTTTCGTCGCTTGCATATCTGTGTGTTTTGATTGGTTACAGGTAAATCAGCCGGGAGAGGGTTTCCGGCGCGAAGAGTCGCCGGGCCATCGCCTGCAGGGCGGCCGGGGTGACGGCCTCGATGCGGGCGCGCATTTCGGCGGACGTGTCGATGCGGCCCCAGGAAAGGAGGCTCTTGCCCATGGACAGGCACTGCGCCTCGCCATTGTCGGAGGAGATGGCGAGCTGCCCGAGGAGCTGCTTCTTGTAGGCCTTCAGGGTGCGCTCGGAGAACGGGACCTCGCGGATGCGCGCGAGGATCTTGTCCAGCGTCGTCAGGCAGCGCTCCAGATTGGGCTTGTCGCAGCCGAAGGTGATGGCGGCGATGCCGGTGTCGGCATACTGCGTATAGGTGCATTCCACACCGTACACCCAGCCGTTCTTCTCGCGCAGGACCTTGTTCAGCAGGGAGTTCGACGCCGGCCCGCCGAGGATGTTGCACAGCACGGCGGCCGTGATGCGGTCCTCGCTGTCGTACAGCGACGGCGCCCGGTTGCCGATGACGGCGTTCACCTCGTGGTTCCGCTTGTCCACGGTCTTGGAGAAAGGTGTAGCGCGGGGGGCGGGGGCGTTGTCATTCCGAACCGGCGGAGCCGGTGAAGGAATCTCCTCTCCGAAAAGCTTTTCCACCAGCCTCAGCACGCGCTTTTCCATCACTTTCTCGTCCAGGTCCGCAACGACCGTGAAGGCCATGCGCGCGGGGATGAAGAAGGTGCGGGCGAAGCGGCGGAGGTCCTCCGGCTTGATGCGGCGGACGGAGGCGGAAGTGCCCAGGATGGGCAGGCCCAGGGGATGTCCCTCGAAGAGCATGCCTTCGAACTTGTCGTACACGTCCTCGGCCGGGTTGTCCTTGTAGGAGATGATCTCGTCCAGGACGACGCCCCGCTCGGTCTCGATCTCGGCGTCGGGGAAGGTGGCCTCCGTCGCCAGCTCGAAGAGCAGGCCGGCGGCCTTCCCGAGGTCCTCCTTCAGCACGGTGGCGTGCAGGACGATCTCCTCCTTGGTGGTGTATGCGTTGAGTTCGCCGCCCAGACGGTCCAGGTAGCTGTTGATGACGGAAGCGCTCTTCCGCCTGGTTCCGCGGAAGATCGTGTGCTCCGCGAAATGCGCGATGCCATTGGGAAAATCGGCCTCGTCCCTCGTCCCGCAGCGCAGGCTCAGGGCGCAGTAGCCGACGGCGGACCCGCCGCGCCGGACGGCGTACCGGAGTCCGCAAGGTGCCGTTCCGCTCCGCATTACCGCTTCCTCGAAATCCGTTTGAGGTCGTCCGTGAGGAAGCCGGGGGCGTTCTTCGCATTGACCTTGTGCTTGCGGAGGTAGTAGACCGTGTCCGTATCGGCCTCGACGAGCATCTTGTAGCTCCAGGTGCCGGCGGAGACGGTGTAGCTGACCAGCGTGTTGTAGGTCTTGTCGGTGTAGGCCTTGTCGGCCTCGTCCTCGTCGCAGAGGATGATGTCCTCGTCCATGTACTTTTCACGCTCCTTCGTGGAGACGGACTCGGAGATGTCCTCCTTGGCCAGGTAGATGCGCTTGATGCCGCCCTTCCGGTCGAAGTTCCCGTTGAACCAGGCCATCCCGGAGTAGGCGACCTTCTCGGATTCCATGGCCTCGGCGGTGAACGCCTGGACGCCCTTCACGAGGGCCGGCAGGAACACGAGTTCCCGCCCGGAACCGCCGTCCACGGGGCACAGCGGCAGGGAAATGACCTCCGTGCGGAGGGCGATGTTGTCCCCCTTGTCGGCCCCGCCCTTTTCGAGCGTCAGAAAACGCACCATCGGCTCCTCCTCGCCCTTGGCCTGGCCGGCCGTCATGAGCAGGAAATAGTAGGTGTCCGATTTCTTGAGGGACTCGTACTCGGCCATCGAGCAGAACTCGAAGGGGGAGAGGGTCCACAGGTCCACCACCTCCTGGCGCAGCGCGCCGTCCAGGATCTCGTTCCCGCTCATCACGACCTTCGTGATCTTGTCCGTGAAGTCGGCGAACAGGTGTTTCCGGGTAGTGACCTTGCCTTGGGCAAACAGGGCCGTGCTCACCGCGAGCAGGGCGAAAAATATAGTCAGTCGCTTCATATTCATACTTCTTTGCGCTGCAAAGATAATGCTATGGCCCATCATTTCAAAATGGAAGGCGCTAAACAAGAGGCGGCCGGAACCCTCCGGTCCCGGCCGCCCTGTTCAGGAAGGAGAGGTTACTCTCCGGGGAGGGCGTCGTCCACCACGGGTTCCGGGTCGTGGATGAAATCCTCGGCTGCTTCAGGCCAGCCGTCCGGCTCCATGACTCCCTCGTTGAGAACATAGGTCATCGCTGCGGAATTTGACCGTACTCCATTCTTCCACGTTACCGCCATGTTTTTGCCATCACTTGTCGTATAGGTTCCATAGAAAAGGTAAGAAACATAGGGAGATGAAGACGAAGGAGCGGAGAGCACTGCGTGACCCGGATTCGCGCTATCCATCGTCGCCCGCATTAGGTCATAGGTGCCGGGATAGGTTTTTCCGTCAGTTTTCCTTCCATACAAGTTCACGGAGACCTCATAGTCACCAGAGGTTGTCTTGGCAATATCCTTCTGCGCCTTGATGAGAAGGGTGCCGTCTTCCTCGAATAAGCCCTTGATTTCCCATGTCGTCCGTTTTACCAAACCGGTAATCGTATAGGAGGCGTTGTTGTTTTTGGCGGAGATTGTCCATGTGTCGGTGTAAGGTTCTTCACCGGAACTTTCCGTAACACTCCATTGTCCGAGCCAGGCGCTATAAGCGGCCGTGGGCTCGTCAGACGGTTTGACATAGGTGAATTCCAACAGGGCGTACTGATAGGAGAGTATACGGTTGTCGCCTGTTTGCTCCGCTTCGCGCACACCGTAGAGGATGAAGACATAGTCCGTTTCATCCAGCGAGCTGTAATACGGATAGAAGTCCGCAGTCGTCCGGATGGTAACCGAGTTGTTGGGATTGACCCGGGTCCAGATGTAAGCCGGGGCATCGCCGCCATAACTGCTCTGGAAGACCGATTTCTTCATGAGCGTGTATGAATAGGACGTTCCTTGAGGGACTTGGATATGGACGGCCGGGTGGAGTTCGCCATTTACATTATAGCTGGGCTTGAACGTAAGATGCCAGTCTTCCGGTTGGGTGAATTCGGGAACTACGCATTCGATGATGTTGTATTCGCCGGTGAAGTTGTATTCCTCGTCCAGACCGAAGAGGACCACGACCTTGGCACCGGGGGTCAGTCTGGTGTAGGCATAAGTGGTGTTCTTCGTCTTCGGTTTTGTTCCGGCGGCTTTCTTGTTGGGAATATAACTGGAGGAAAGGAAGTTCTCCACCGAGCCGCCGTACAGGTTGTCGAAGGAACTCTTCGTATACAGGGCGATGTCATATGGCCCGGTCGTTCCCGTAACTTGCACATGGGAAACGACTTTCTCGCTTGTTGAGTTGTACGCGTCTTTCAGGTAGGCTACCTGCCACGCCTCATTCTTGGTCCAGCTGCTCACGGCGGCGATGCGCTTGATGACGTTCTTGCTGACGGTCATCGCCTGGGGGACGGCCTTCTGGAAGAGAAGGTTGTTCTCCGCGTCGTAGAGGGCGATGGCGGCCCCGGCGGTGAGTTCTCCGGCGGGCATCGGCACGTAGAAGGAACGGGAGCCTTCCGCGGCAGGGACGGTGATGTCCACGGACTGCTCGGCTTCCACCTCGGTGGCGGCCAGGGCCGGGTCCATGGCGAAACTGCCGTTGACCTTCTGGCCGGCGGCGGTGAAACGGAAGCGCACGGCCGTGGCGGGGACATTGTCGATGGTGAACTTCAGCGCACCGGCGGGGTGGCGGAAGGTCATCACGCCGTCGGCATACGTGCCGGCCAGGGGGAGGACGGAGGCCGGATCGGCACCCTCGGCCAGGGTGTAAGAGGCCGGGAGATGCAGCGTGCTAACGCCGTTGGCGTCGAAGGTATGGGCGGCGTCGGCCGGATAGGCGCCGGCGACGATGGTCTCATAACCGGCGGGCACGCTGCCCTCGAAGGTCAGGTCTTCGCCGGCCGTGAAGTTGACGACCTGGCCATCGGTCCCATTGGTGACGTAGACGCTGATGGCGTCGCCGGCCACCCAGGAGGCGGTCTTGTCGTTCTCGTAGGCGGTTCTGGTTTCGCCCACGACGGCGGTGAAGCGCATCTTCACGAAACCGTCGGCAGGGGTGCTTTCTTTTTCGCGGGAGCAGGAACCCAGGGCGAGGAGGAGCAGGGAAGCTCCGATGACGGAAATCTTTCTCATACGGCGTTCCTCCTTAATTTCCCCAGGGGTTGTCATCCTCAGGATCGTCCAGCGGATCGAATCCGGTGTTCAAACCTCCCGACTGCAGGAAGTTCCATTCGAGTTCCAGGTCTTTCACCCGGCTCTCAGGTGTCAAGTACGTTTTTTTCATATGGTGTAGATGTTTTATTGCTTGGTCATGGTAGTGGATGCGAGGCGGGTCGTTCCGTATTTTATCGTCTTGTTTTCGCCATTAGAGTTTGTATACGTTCCGATAAGTGTATAATAGGAGTAGGTGGCATCGCAGGGTGCAAGAGTTGCTGAAGTTGCAGACTCTAGAGTTGCTAGCATCAAATCAACATCATTATTTGAATTAAATGAGCCAGTCTCTGTTTTCCTTCTATAAAGGTTAAGTGTAGTATCATAATTATTATAAGTAGTATGTCCGAATCCGGCCTGTGTCTTGAATAGAAGGTTTCCATTCTCTGTTAGAAGTCCTTCAACCGTCATTGCATTTGTAGTCGTGCCACACAACCCTTTAACGTGATAAGAATGATTGACTTGGTCGCGAGTGATTGTCCACGTATCACTAGCACTTCCATAAGATACAGCCCATTCCCCAATCCATTGCAAGTAGTCTACAGTAGGGAACTCATAATCCAATAAACAATAATCGAAGGTTATGTGACGATTCTCGCCCACTGTTTTTACAGCACAATTCAAAACGATATATTCTTTACCAAAATAGGAATTCATCGTATTAGACATCGTAAACGTACTTGAAACGGAATACTTGGTGTTCCCCAAGGCCTTCTTTTCAATGAATTCCGCCACACTTCCGTGATAATTTGATTCGAAATTGCTTTTTAAAGTGAACAGTATTACATATTCGGTCCCTGTAGTAACATGAAATGTATACTTCCCTTTTTCGCCAGAAACAGCTTCAGTGATGTAGTTACGCCATTCATCGGGCGTCTGCAGCTCAAGAGCTGACATACGCATGATTTTAGAAGAGAAAGTAATCGGCGAAGAGGTCGTTTTCTCGTATACTGTGACATCATTGGAATTCTTCAGTGCCATCGTGGCACCGGCTGAAACCGTACCGAGCGGAACGGGGATGTAGAAGGTTCGGTTGCCACGCTCGCCTATGGCAGGGTTGGTTTCAAGACGGCCGTAGTTAAAGGTGACCGTGCTGCCGTCTCCATTGGCAGGGATTTCGATGCTGCCATCTGCATTCAGTTCGAAGCTGCCGGTGATGGTTTCAGCCGTAGTGAAGGTGAGGGCGTTGAAGATATCTACGATTTCAATTTTCAGGGCGCCGCAGATGTGGTGGAAGGTAAAGGCGCCGTTCTTCATTTCACCGACCATCGGAAGGGCGATGCCGCCGTCGTTGGCCGTGCCCAGGTCGTAAGTATCCGGGAGATAGACGCTCTGCACGCTTCCGTCGGAGAAAACGTGGTTGTCGTTGGCCGGGTAGACGCCGGAGACGATGGTGGTGTATCCGTTCGTCACTTGGCCGGTGAAGGTTTCACCGTCGGTGGTGGAGAATTTCGCGGTTTCGAAGTTGGTACCGTCGGTAACACGCACCGAAATCTTGTCGCCGGCCGCCCAGGAGGCGGTTTTGTCATTGGCGTAGACGGTTCGGGTTTCTTCGCCGATGGTGGCCTTGAAGGTGAGGGTGACCTTGCCGGCCGGGGTTTCTTCCACGGGGTCGACGATGGCGGGGGTCTGGGTGTCGATTTCCTTGTTGCAGGCCGCGAGGGCCGCGAGGACCAGGATGGTCCCGATCAGATGCTTTCTCATGATTCGATTCTCCATCCTTAAAATTACCAGTCGATATTGTCCGGATCGTCCAAGTCATCTTTGATGACGGGCTGGTTGTTCAAGTCATAAAGGATAAACTCTTCCAGGTCCAGGAGGTCGACCTCCGTCTCCGGCTTACAATATTGAAGCTTCATACTGCGTTGGGTATTAATTGTTTCCGTTTAGTTTGGCTTCAAACAGAAAACCACATTGCGTCAAAAATAAAAAAATCACCCGAAAAATCCTATGTTTTTTTGCATTTTTCGATGTCCTGGACCGTGCCCGACGGAATTCGGTTCGTAATTCCGATTGGAATTGTTATATTTGCAGACTATGAGTCAGTATATCGTATCGGCACGCAAATACAGGCCGGACTCCTTCGAAACGTTGCTCGGCCAGGACAACATCGCCCGGACCCTGTCGAACTCCATCAAGCGAGGGCAGCTGGCCCACGCCTATCTCTTCTGCGGCCCGCGCGGGGTGGGGAAGACCACCACGGCGCGCATCTTCGCGAAGATGATCAACTGCGCCCATCCCGGGCCCGACATGGAGCCCTGCGGGGAGTGCGAGTCCTGCGTTTCCTTCCAGGAAGGCCGGTCCTACTGCATCCATGAACTGGACGCCGCCTCCAACAACGGCGTGGACGATATCAAGGCCCTGATCGAGCAGGTCCAGGTCCCGCCGCAGGTGGGCAAGTACAGCGTCTATATCATCGACGAGGTCCATATGCTGTCCCCGTCGGCCTTCAACGCCTTCCTCAAGACGCTCGAGGAGCCGCCGGCACACGCCATCTTCATCCTCGCCACCACGGAAAAGCACAAGATCCTGCCCACGATCCTGTCCCGCTGCCAGACGTACGACTTCAACCGCATCAGCATCCCCGACATGGTCCGGAACCTCCGCGGCATCGCGGCCAAGGAGGGGATTACCATCGACGACGAATCCCTGCACGTGATCGCCCAGAAGGCCGATGGCGCCATGCGCGACTCCCTCACGATCTTCGACCAGACGGTCGCTTTCTGCGGGACGGAAATCAAGTACGAGGACGTGGTGCGGAACCTGAATGTCCTCGATTACGACTACAGTTTCGGGATGGTGGAGAACTTCCTGTCGGGAAGCTACGCCGCCGCCCTGTCCTCCTTCGACGAAATCCTGTCCAAGGGCTTCAACGCCCTGCATTTCGTGGCGGCCCTGAGCTCGCACCTGCGGGACCTCGTGGTCGCCCGCACGGCGGGACTGGACGCCCTGCTGGAGCTGCCGGATTCCCTGAAGCAGCGCTACCGCGAGCAGGCGGCCCGCTGCCCGCTGCAGTTCCTGTATGACGCCCTGAGCGTCACCACGGCCTGCGAGGCCGGCTACAAGGCGGCGGTGAACCCCCGCCTGCACATCGAGTTCGCCCTGATGAAGCTCAGCTTCCTGACGGGCCGCACGGACGTGTCCACCGCGCCGCGGCCGGTCCAGATTCCTTCACCTGCTCCGCAGGTTCGGAATGACAATGTCGCTCCGAAGGCTCCTTCTGTCATTCCGAGCGAAGCGAAGGAATCTCCCGCCCCGGCTCCCGCCGACAAGACGGCTGTCGCCGCTTCCCCCGCGCCGGCCGCTCCCGTGCGGCAGCGCCGCGCGCCCAAGACCGGATCGGCCTTGTCCATGAATGCCATCCTCCAGGAAAAGGAGGAGAAGCCGGTGGAAGAGGCGCCTGCGGCGGTGGAGGCCGCCCTACCGGACGACGATACTCTCCGCGCCCGCTGGAAGGACCTCCTCCCGCGGTATGAATCGCAGCCGCGTCTGGCGAGCGCCCTCGCCAAGGCGGAACTCCGGATCACGGAGGAAGCCGGCGTCAAGTCCGTGTTCTTCACGGTGGCCAATGCCGCGCAGAAGAAGTGGATCGAGGACAAGATCCTCCGCGACATGGAGAACGCCTTCCGCGAGATCCTGAACTGCCGGAAGGTCAACCTCCACGTGGACGACATCCCCGAGGAGGAGCCCGGCGAGAAGAAACCTTACATGCCCGAGGAAAAGGCGAAGGACCTGATGGACAAGCACCCTGAAGTGAGAGCCTTCGTGGCCGACCTCGGCCTCGATACCAAATAGCATCCTACCATGAAGTTACGCGCAGAAAACCTCGTGAAGAAATACGGCGTCCGCACGGTCGTGAAGGGCGTCTCGATGGAAGTGAGCCAGGGCGAGATCGTCGGCTTCCTGGGCCCGAACGGCGCCGGCAAGACCACGAGCTTCTACATGATCACCGGCCAGATCGTCCCGAACGAAGGCCGCATCTTCATCGACGACGACGAACTGACCGGCCTGCCGATGTACAAGCGCTCCCAGAAGGGCGTCGGCTACCTGCCGCAGGAAGCCTCCGTCTTCCGCAAGATGTCGGTCGAGGACAACATCATGTCCGTGATGGAGATGACCAAGATGACCCGCGAGGAGCGGGAGGCCCGCCTGGAGCAGCTCATCGACGAGTTCAACCTCTCCAAGGTCCGCAAGTCCCTGGGCATCCAGCTCTCCGGCGGCGAGCGCCGGCGCTGCGAGATCGCCCGCGCCCTGGCGGTGGACCCGAAGTTCATCCTCCTGGACGAGCCCTTCGCCGGCGTCGACCCGATCGCCGTGGAGGACATCCAGTACATCATCGCCAAGCTCAAGTACCGCAACATCGGCGTGATCATCACGGACCATAACGTGGGCGAGACCCTCGCCATCACCGACCGCGCCTACCTCCTGTACGAGGGCACGATCCTCCAGGAAGGCACCCCGGAAGAGCTGGCCGCCGACGAGGACGTCCGCACGAAGTACCTCGGCTCCGGCTTCCGGCTCAAACGCTCCGTCAGTGTCGAGCGCGCCCGCCGCGAAGCGGAGGCCGAAGCCGCTGCCCGCGCGGCCGCGGCCGCCCCTGTCATTCCGAGCGAAGAGCCCGTTGTCATTCCGAGCGAAGCGAAGGAATCTGTCGATACCCCGGAGCCCTCCGAATAGTTTGGCACACCCCTTGCATAATACTAAGCCGGTTAGTTTAAAGTTGGTTTAGTTAATAAGGTACAATAAGGGCGAGTCGCAAGACCCGCCTCTATTGTTTTGATGGGTTGGGGCTCAGAGCCCCCGCACCGCCGCCGCGACCTTCTCCAGGAGCCACTGGGGCGTGGAGGTGGCGCCGCAGACGCCTACGCGGTCGCCGTCGCGGACCCAGGCGGGGTCGATGTCGGCGGGGGCGCCGATGCGGTAGGAGCGCGGGTTCACGCGGTGGCACAGGTCGAAGAGGACGCGGCCGTTGGAGCTGGATTCGCCCGCGACGAAGAGGATGAGGTCGTGGTTGCGGGCGAAGGCCGCGAGATGCTCGTGCCGGTTCGCGACCTGCGCGCAGATGGTGTCATGAACCGTCACAAGGGAACCGAGGGAGCGCACGCGGTCGCAGATCTCGGCATATTCGGCCGGGCTCTTGGTGGTCTGGGAGAAGATTTCGACGGGCTGGGAGAAGTCGATGCGGGGGAGCGCTTCCTCCAGCATCGCGCGGTTCTCCACGACGATGGCGTCGCCGTCCACCTGGCCCAGCAGGCCCAGGACTTCGGCATGGCCGATCTTCCCGAAAATGAGCAGCGTTCCATGCAGCCCGTCCGCATGCAGGCGGGCGTAGGCTTCGCGGATGTGTTCCTGGAGCTTGAGCACCACCGGACAGGTACAGTCGATAACCGTGAGGCCGCGCCCGCGCGCCGCGGCGTACGTGGACGGCGGCTCGCCATGGGCCCGGATCAGGACGGTCTCGCCTTCCGGGACGTCCGGGATGGACGCGACCGTCCGGAGCCCTTCCGCCCCGAGGCGGTCGAGCTCGGCTTCGTTGTGGACGATGGCGCCGAGGGAATAGAGGTGGTCGCTCTCCTGCAGGAAGCGCTCCGCTTGGGAGATGGCGCGGATGACGCCGCCGCAGAAACCGGACCGGCTGTCGGTTTCGACCTTTACCATGACAGGGCCGGGGCCTCGAGGATGCCGAACTTGCCCTGGATGACGCCCAGGCACCAGACGAGCTCCTCGTGCAGGGTCATGTGGGTGTTGTCCATCACATAGGCGTCCTCCGGCTGGCGGAGCGGGGAGGTTTCCCGGTGGGAGTCGATGTAGTCGCGTTCCGCGAGGTTCTTGACGATGTCCTCGAAGACGGGCGTGTCGCCCTTGGCCACCATCTCGTCGTAGCGGCGCTGCGCGCGGACCTCCGCGTCGGCCACCATGAAGACCTTGAGTTCCGCGTTCGGGAACACGGTGGTGCCGATGTCGCGGCCGTCCATGATCACGCGGCCGCCCTCGGAGAAGGCGCGGAGCCGCTTGTCCACGTAGTTCCGCACGAACGGGATGGCCGATACGGGACTCACGTGCGAGGACACCGCGAGGGTGCGGATTTCCGTCTCGATGCAACGTTCGCCGAGGTACAGGCAGGTCTTGCCGTCATCATTGCGGAAGTGCAGGTCGAGGCCCTCGATGACGGCCTGCAGGGCCGTCTCGTCGATGGCCCCGTCCTCCGCGATCATCCCGTTCTCCATGGAGAAGAGGGTGACGCCGCGGTACATCGCGCCGCTGTCCAGGTACAGGAATCCGAATTCCTTCGCGACCATCTTGGCGAAGGTGCTCTTGCCGGTGGCCGAGAAGCCGTCAACGGCGATGATGATGTCAGGAACGTTCATAATCTTTCAGGGATCAGTCTTACAAATGTAGAAAAAAAAGTCCGTATATTTGCATAAATGTTTCGAGAGTATGAAGATTCTGATTGTTGACGACGAACGCTCCATCCGCAACTCCCTCAAGGAGATCCTGGAGATGGAAGATTACCAGGTGGACACGGCCGAAAACGGCGCCGACGCCTGTGAAATGGCGGAAAAGGAGAAGTACGACGCCATCTTCTGCGACATCA
>JAEEGF010953664.1_pt1 | contig 11181 bp, 11 predicted proteins | sample 9134171 | NCBI WGS metagenome assembly JAEEGF01 (sample SAMN16246542, study PRJNA631951) | gut metagenome | biome: gut microbiome; feature: rumen; material: AP-attached | host: Bos | place: Iran: Karaj | collected 2018-10
CGCCTACGATTTTCTAAATACAACTGAAGACAAGAAGATCATTGAAGTATTCTATGATGAGTTATTGAAAGTAACAGTGCTTGATCCCACTTGTGGCTCGGGCGCATTCTTGTTTGCTGCCCTTAATTTGCTGGAGCCTCTATATGAGATATGTATCTCAAGGATGCAAGACTTCAATGATGCAGACCACCATAGTTTTAATGAACAACTCTCTGAGATTCAAAACAAGTATAGAAGTAACATACAATACTTTATCTACAAGAGTATCATTCTTCGGAATCTCTATGGTGTAGACATTATGGCTGAGGCGATAGAAATCGCCAAGTTACGTTTGTTCTTAAAGATGGTGGCTGTGGTAGATGTTGATAAGAGGGCTGACAATATGGGGCTCGATCCTTTGCCGGACGTTGATTTTAATATTCGATGTGGCAATACACTTGTCGGTTATTCTACCGAAGAACAACTGTATCATGATTTAGATAATGCTTCTGATTTTTTACAGCAATTAGCAAATCAAGAACTAAAAGAACAGCTCCAGGACAAGCTTAATGACGTTGCGGATACATATGAGATTTTTAGACTAGAGCAATTGAGTAAAGAAGCAGATGTTTCGGTCTTAAAACAGGCAAAGCATTCGCTAAACAAAGAGTTAAGCACTCTTAATGAGTTGCTAAATAAACATTTGTTTGCCTCTTCAGGACAATCTGACTATGCCAAATGGTTATCTACTCATCAACCTTTCCATTGGTTAGCTGAGTTTTACTTAATATTGCACGATAAGGGCGGGTTCTCTGCGATATGTGGCAATCCTCCCTATGTGGAATATAGTAAAGTTAAAAAGTATTATACTCTTGATAACTATTATACATGTGGCTGTGGTAATCTGTATGCAAACGTTTTTGAAAGGTGTTTGCATATCACAGATGACTCTTCCCGTATCGGAATGATTGTCCAACTACCTATAGTTTGTACTTCCCGAATGCAGGAAGCACAGAATCTGCTTAATCAAAAGACATCATGGCTAGCGACATTTGACGATAGGCCTGGGAAACTTTTTGATAAGCTTGAGCATATTCGAGCGACCATATTCATTACAACAGGAAGCACACCTCAGTTGTTATCAACTAAGTATAATCGCTGGTACTCTGAATGCCGCCCCTTTATTTTCCAAAATCAGTCTTTTTATCCCACTCAAGCATTTGAGGGAACATTCCCAAAAATCGGCGGACGTTTGTGGGAAAGTGTACAGAATAAGATATTAAAGCATAAACCGCTTTCACGATTAATAGGAGGCAAAGTCCCCAACATCTACTATCATAACGCTCCTCAGTACTTTACCCGTTTTACTGATTTTATCCCCTTCTTCAAAGATGGTGAGGGGAATCAGGTGATATCGTCTCACGTAAAGACAATTTCTCTTAGTAATTCAGAGTATGCGCCAATAATAATGGCAATTCTAAACAGCTCTCTTTTCTACTGGTTCTTCGTTTTGAGATCTAACTGTAGAGATCTTTCATCTAGAGAAATCGAGACCTTCCCAATAGACATTTCTTCTGTTAATCCACAAAATGCCAAACTACTTAAAGACTTAGGGAAAGCATTATCTGCTGACTTTCAAAGAAATGCTTATAGAAAGATTGCAAACTATAAGGCAACCGGACAGGTCCAATATGATGAGTATTATCCCAAACTCTCAAAGACCATCATTGATAAGATAGATGCTGCATTAGCTTCTATATATGGCTTCTCAGAAGAGGAACTTGATTTTATTTTGAACTACGATATCAAGTACCGTATGGGGGACGAACTAGCAGAAGAATAACTATCATATGAAAGGACCAGGATACGTTTATATTCTCACTAACCCCAGCTTTAAGGAGGACTGGGTAAAGATAGGTCGCAGTTCCCGCCCTGTTGACATTCGCTCCAAAGAATTGGACAACACAGCAGTCCCACTCCCGTTTGAAATTTATGCCACGATGCGAACGGAAAAGTATGTTGAGGCAGAGAAGCTTATTCATCGCTATATCGAACGCTTCACTAACCTCAGGATCCGTGATAATAGGGAGTTCTTCAATGTTCAGCCTGAAGTTGCCCTTGATATCTTCCGTGATGTAGCAGATGTTCTTGGAGATGCTGTCATCGAGGAAGTACATAAGAAGTCAATTATGGGAGATGCTCAGGTTGTTTCGAAGGGACATCATAAAACACCGGCTAGAAAGGAAAAGAGGGTTTGGATGCTTCCGGCGAATAGCAAGTTTTTCGACCTTGCCGGCTGCTTTGCAGAATATGGTGAGGTTTATTGGACACAGTATTTCAACCTCCAGACAGGTGATACGGGGTACATTTATAGTTCAGCCCCAGATAGTGCTGTTCTTTATAAGTTCGAGGTTGTCGGCCATGATCTTCCGTATTCCCAGGAGATGGATGCCGAGATTAAGTATTACATCAACCCCAAAGACTTCGAACCATCCAAGGATCATAATCGGTTCGCCAAGTTGAAGTTAATTGACGAAACACATGCTCATCGGCTTGGACTTGTAAATCTCCTCGAGCATGGGATGAATGGAGCTCCCCGAGGGGCTTTGAATCTGACTGACCCTGGATTCTCTGAACTGTTGGCATATATTGAAGAGAACTTTTAATTATGACAGAAAGGGAAATAGCCCTGAAAATGATTCCCGTCTTAATCCGGTGGGCTCAGTCATCGTGGGATAAACCGCATTATTATCAGGATCTAAGTCAGGCTATTGGTTACGGAAGTAATCAAATTGGTCGTATCCTTGGTGAAATCAAGGATATCATGGATGGGCTCTCTAAAGAATACGGGAAAGAGATTCCTCCTCTCAATGCATTAGCCCAACAAAAATCCACAGGGCTTCCAGCTGATGGTTTTGATTATGTCATCCCGAATTATTCAAAACTTTCACCTGCTTCTAAAGCCGGTGAAGTCAGAAGGATCAATAATGAAGCACATCAATACGATTGGGATTGGGTCCTGAAGGCCCTCGAGCTTAAGCCGGCAAAAATCTTCACCGAGACGGATATCAAAAAACTCAGGGAAAAGAGTCATGTTGGTTACGGCAAGGGTGAAGGGGCTGAACATAAGGCGATTAAGGAATATATCGCTAACCATCCTGAATCTATCTGCATCAAGAAGAAGGTAGTATATAAGGAAACAGAACATGGACTTCCTTCCGGAGACCAACTCGATGTTTATTTCGAGTTTAGAAACGGAAATCGGATGGCGGTTGAAGTTAAGCCTTCGACTTCACCAAACGAGGATATTACCCGGGGCATCTTCCAGTGTGTCAAGTATCAGGCTGTCATGGACGCATTAAGGGCAGTAGACTATGGGAATTATGAGAACAGTACCCTTCTGGTTATTGGTGGGAAGATGTCCACAAGCAACATGAAATTAGCCAATGATTTGGGCATCAAGTATATTGAGGAGTTCAAGGTTTACTAATTGAAACTGGAGTTGGGTCTGGAGAGCGTGGGGACAAAGGTGATAAACCGGACATGAAGGTCAACTATGATGCAGAAAGAGACAACAAATAAAAGAAGCAGTGTACCGTCGGGAGCGGTTAAGCGCCCTCCGATTCATGATGTTGTCTTTTCTGCTATAAAATCGTATCCTTATTTTTGGTCTAGCGTTCATACCGTCAAGTGCCTGATCAATAAGCCACGGAAGAGAGTTATAATTGATGGCGGTAAAGGGAGAAAAGCAATATTTTCATTCAACGGAGGCGCCGGCTATACCCAACGCTATTCTGTGACAGGAAGAAAGAGTGCCTTCTCTATCGCGATGCATTTCTTTATTAAAATGTGTTTGATCAAGGAGGCACAGGTCGTTCTAATGGAAAGTTCAACGGTGAATGCGTTCGCTGTTTTTGTCAATAGATTCGCTCTAATTAAGTGTCAATATAGATTCTCTGATTCCACTAACGATGCACTAACTGAAATTGAGCAACAGATTCGCGATGGGTGTGCCCCTTCAACGCCTTCCGAGATTAGTGCATGTAAATATGCGGACTATTGTAAAACAAAACTTGAACAGACACCTATTCCTAATTCAATACAAAGAATCGAACCTTCATCTATGATGCCACATCTTGAAAGAATCAAACTTGGCATCCCAAAGGTTAAGGTTCCTGGACCGCCAAATAAGACAGGACGTTATTATGAACCTAAAAAACCAAATGATAATTTAAAGATTCCTGCCCCCAAAATTTACCCGGGCAGGAGTCGACTTGCCGACCCTCCAAAAGAGAGACCTGCTGAGCCATGGCTTGTTAATAAATGGGCGGATCGTTATGATCATGATGACTGAATTATGCAAGAGAAACTCAAAGAATACATTGCTCAGTTCAAGAGGCTGAATACAAACAAACGGGCCGGAATAGATGCACCTCATAAACTAGTATTGCTTCTTGCAATTATGGACCTGGTTGAGTCTGGGGCTATCGGGAGCACAAGGATAGAACTGTCAAAACAACTGGAGAGAGTATTCCTTCATAATTGGAAACGTTATGTGGGTTCCTCGCTCCTTTTCCAGCCTAAGGTCGCCACTCCCTTTTGGCATATGCAGAATGAACCTTTCTATCGGCTGTATACAAACGACGGAAAAGAGCTCGCAGGTAGCCCATATTCCGTTAAGAAACTGCGAGAGAATACCTATGCTATCTTGGACAAAGATCTTTTTGACTTGATGAAGGATGAGAATTGCCGGGCTCAGCTTCGTGTTGTTCTTGTAAGTACTTATCTTCAGAATCAGCATATTACCCCAAATGTGTTGCTTTCGGTCTTGGCTTTGCTAGGGACAATGATTAATTTAGCTGCTTAAAATACCACTAACCGCATAATATCATGAACAAGAAAGATTTATTAATGAAGAACCTAGGCCTTAAGTACATAAATGAGTTTATTGGCCTTCAGGATCCAAAGTCTATCAGGGAGCAGCCAGAGTTGACCTTCATTACAGCTATCGGTGCGTATGATTTTACGTCCGATGAGGATGTTCTCCTGTTGACTGGACTTAGTAAAAGGGCGTATCGTAAAATCTTTGGAAAACGCCCGGGTAAGAATTATCGTTATATTAAAACTGATTATTTTGCTATTACGACCCTGGAAAGACACCTGGATATAAAAGGACTTACCCCAGGGCAGCGCGCCATGTCAATGCTTTTATGGAAATGCCTTCAACATCAAACCATTGGTGAGATTGCATTAAAGTTTCATCTAGTGACGGATGACAAGTTGGAGGATGTTTGCCCCCAGTATTTCGAGGACGGTCTATACGGGATTACCCCCGAAGAATTAAATGATGCTGTAATCCTGTCAATGGATACTCTTCACGAGATCTACGCAAGGCGAGCGTCCCAGGCGGAATAGTAATAAATTGACACTGATGGCAACATTCAAGTACAAAATCCTGGAATTCACGCCTGATCAAAAGATGGAGAAGGCTTTTAATGAACTCGGCAAGGAAGGCTGGGAATTGGTCTCCGTAACTCCCATCGGTCTCAAAGTCGAAGGATATACCGATACAACACTAGGTTATGGTGGAGGAGAGAGCAGTGGGAAGTTTGAGAAGATAGCCGCCTATTTCAAGAAGCAGGTTTAGTATGTTTGAGACTCTCCAGAAATACCAGCATTGTGGAAGCTTCAAATTCAGGCGCTTTGGTGACTTGAAAGAGGTTTGTAATGCTCCAACTAGTAAAAGCGGGGTTTACCTGGTGTGGACGGGAATAGGCAGTGAACGTTTTCTTCTGTATATCGGGCGCTCCGGAAAGATGAAGGATGGCGTGATCGAGCATCGAAAGGCCGGTTTGGGGGGCATGAAGGACCGACTCGTAAATGGCCATCAGTTTGGAAAAATGGCAAGAAAACGCTCTTGGCCAATGATTATGGAGAAGCAAGGTATTTCTGAACTAGAGATCTATTGGTATGATACTGGACTTGATGATCCTGTAGCTGTTGAACATGCGTTACTGGCTGAATTCCAGGAAGGCTATGGGCAACTACCGCCTTGGAATTCTATTGCGTAATAGCTTTTATGTCCTCCACACCTTCATACATGGATTCTGCCAACCTTTTCCTTGCCGGTCTTGCTATGGCCGGGACGACGGAGAAGGCACTGAAAGCTTTGGATGATATGGAGAAGGAGGCAAAAGAGACTCCCGCCGCTAAAACCATCCTTGGCCTGGCGTATCTCTTGGAAGGAAAGCCGTGGTATGACTATCAGAAAGGATTCCGGGCTATAAAGGAAGCGGCGGAAAGTGATGAGCCGTTCTGTTGGTTCATTCTCGGCTCCCTGTATCTCAACGGAAAGCCTGAACTCCCCAAAGACCCCATATTGGCAAAATACTGGATAGAGAAGGCCGCCGATTCTGGATATAAGGATGCCGTAGTGATTCGAGACATAAAGTGGGGCGATGGGAAAGGAGGCGGATTAGAGAAGGATAATCGGCGGCGAATGAACGTAAAGTGGGTGTTTCTGGGGGTGGCTCTGGTTGGGGTGATTATGCTTATGCTTCTTGGGCTTGAGGTATTGTGAGGAAAGATATAAAAATAAGGGGCGGCACTCCTGGCTCGCCCCAGACACTTGTTATTATGTCTCGAAAGACATTGCAAAGATAAATGATTATTATGTAATCCGCAAGTCGACAATATATATAATTGAAAGCCAGTATTTATTTCTATATTTGAAGAATCATAACCGCTTAATTATATTTATCAATGGATTTTTCTGAGTTAGATGTTTATATCAAGGAGAAGTTTGTCCTTCGTTCAGTTACTCGTGGTACTGATTTTCCATTTATACGATACAATGGTGCAAACTACGAAGAACTTAACTCCTTCTTGACTGAATATTCGCCTAACATAGTTATCGCCCCAGAGGAACTCAAGATTGGGGAACTGTATACATACTCGGGGAAATTCTTTAATCTCAAGCGTATTCCAATTAGTGAGTTAAGGTTTGTTATCGCCAATAATCCCTATCTTGTTAAGGAAGATGGGCGTTGCATCCCATTGTTCTTGGAAGTCCAACAAGCTGAAGAATACTTGAAAGAAAACAGACATCATAAAATGTTTACATACAAGAATACTCTTGCGACGTATACATACAATCCAGAGTATTCTTCTTTTATGATGTATGATGCCTCACATCCGACAGGGGTCCCTTTTAATCGACTTCCTGCTTCATACGAATGGTACATTGGTGGGGATGATGGCGCAAATCGTTTGTGGAAATCTTCTTCAATTAGGTATGACGATGCCAATCATTTCGTTGATCTTCGTCCTTCTTTTAGGTGGCTCGTTAACCGTATAGAAGACCTGGAGCATCGGATCAACAAAAGACTGAGCATTCAAGGGCGGCCTGTTCTGTTTAATGAATCTTGGGAAACTCATTCAAGGCGAACAGTTCTTAAGACTCTTTGCCAGAATTATACTACTTTTCTGGATTTTGTCAGCACCCTATATATTATTGTTACCAAAGAGACGAACACCGAGTCCGCACACAACACTAATACTTTTGGTGAGTTCGCAGATGAGCCGATTGTAAGGACTATTATAGCACTACAGGATTATTATGAATCCGGGATGGACTCTAAGGAAAACCTTGTAAGTCAAGTTTTTAAGAAGTACCTTGAGCATAATCTTGGACCTCGAGAACCGAATGATTATTCGAGGCTCCAAGAAGGCATTCTTACTGACTACTACACCTTTCTTAATAAGATATATGAATCGATTTCTGAGGAATTGAGGATAGAAGGAACAATTTGTCAAGATGACCACGGAAACCTATATTGTGGAAAAGCTTTGTTATCTCAGGCTTTTTATATGTATCGAGGGTGTAAGTGTGAAATAACATCCCTCATAAACAATCCTGATGAAAAGACTGTTGGCAAGTACCCGTATTACAGCGACAAACTGAATAATGTCACTCTTAATCGGACGGGGATTATCAGTCAAGACGAAGAAGGGACATTCTATATTGATAAGTATATCCTCAAAGGCGCTGTAGCGAATCAACTAGGAAAGGCGGTTCAACTCGGACGAATCCATCCTTTTGATAAGCCAAAAGGTCAATATCTTGGTGTTGTGATAGATTGTGTCTTGTCCGATGCAGGCGATAAAGCCCCGACAGGGGTTGGCCAATTGGGGCATAAATCCAAGAAAGAGCATGGGGACAAGAAGCTTAAACCTATGACTTTCCCCATGTCTTCCCGTCCAGGGCCAGAACCGAAGCACTGGTTAGTCGAGAAATACGCAAAGATCCCTGATATTGATGTTAAAGTGAGTAAAAAGCTCAAAAAGAATGTTTGGGATAAACTAATCAAAGAAGTTCGCTTGCTCGAATATCCACAGCAATTAAAGGAATCCTCCCGAGACATCTTATGTGCAAGCCTCATCTTTCATGCTGCCGAAGAATCAGGAATTGCTTTTGTGGAAATCATACCAAATGAGAAGAAAGGCGTAGATTATGTAAGCGACAATTCCTATGAAGATTACTTTGACATGGAAGGGAATAATACGGAAGATGGAGGCAATAATACTTCTGGAGGGATAGATGAAAAGAAACAACGTGAGGCAGCTTTAACGAAACAGGGATTTTCAATCATAAATACCGCTGAAGAAGCAGGCCTTTCAGAGAAGGAAGTCGGGAAAAAATTCGCAAAGCATTTTCCTTTATCCTATACGAAGACACTTAATTTGATGGGGGTTAGTATCAGCCGGGGAGGACCAGAGAACTACCTTCGAATGCTTAATTATTGGCTTCCAAAGTATACGGAGTGGTTAGAAAAACAAGATGCGGCAAAAGGAAGGAAAGATGAGTTCATTCAGGTTGCTGGTGATATTGCCCTTTTCCTCGATGACTGCAAAACTGAGATTAAAAGTGTTAAGGTATTGATGACGAAAAACCAAAAACAACTAACCGACATTCTTAATAAGTTAGAGAACGAATTGCCACCTTATTTCGACTCCATCAAATAATAGGTGTCAGGAAATTGGGTTTGAGCCCGACGACCACAGTATGTAAGCCTTGGTGTAATCACCAGGGCTTTTTTTTGTCATCTGCCCCTCCGATTCTTTTGGTTCTCTTTCAAGGAGGAAATGACCATATTCATGTTCGGCCCCGAAATAGGCTTGTCGGCGAAAAAAGTTTCTATTTATTTTCTCACTAATTATCAGGGAGTTAGCCGCTTGTTCTGACAATATCCCACATAACTAACACTTTCATGAGGCATTTTGGCTGTCGGAATGTCGATATCCTTACTAATACATAGAGGGCGCAGGCGAAATAGTGAGGTCTGCACTCCGAAAGAGTCTTCGGGACGGTCCCGAGGGCGGCGGTAAAGAAGCAGTGGATAAAACAGCGAATTCAAGTTCATTGAAAAGACTGATAACCGGTAATGTCGGTTAAATCCGGGGAGCGTTTCAACGCTCTGCGCTGTGAAGCGCTAATAATGGAGCATGATCATGATCGTCCCGTGAGTCTGTTCTGGTAAGCCTTGTTCAACGCACTGCTCAGTTCCGGTCTGCCGGAAGGGGTAGGTAGCTACATGGCTTCAGCCAGATGGTATCCGACTGGGGCCGCCAACCTTTAACTTTTTAAAATTTCTTTAATATGAAGAAGATTTTATTCGGTACGAAGGAATGGGCGGACAAGACGCTCAACCTTCTGTCGGGCTGTAAGAACAACTGTGATTACTGCTACGCCCGCGATTTAGCTACCCGCTTCCACCGCAAGACCACCGAGGACTGGAGAGTGGAGGTGTTGAACAAGACTGCTTTCGCAAGGCGATTTGCCAAGCACGGCGGAACGATCATGTTTCCAAGCACGCACGACATCACGCAGGATCATCTGGACGAGTGTCTAGACTATCTGAAGCGAATGTTGGCGGCCGAAAATCGAGTCCTGATTGTTACCAAGCCGGACCTGGTTTGTGTCAAGGCAATGTGTGACGAACTCACCGCATACCGCGACCAGATACTGTTCAGGTTCACAGTGGGGTCAATCAGTGATGAGACACTGAAATTTTGGGAGCCGGGGGCACCGTCCTACGAAACCCGGAAGGCCGCCATCCAAAACGCCTTCTACGCCGGCTACTCCACCAGCCTGTCTTGCGAACCGATGCTTGATACCCGTGTGGACCTGGTGGTCGAGGACCTCCGGCCGTTCATAACCGAATCTATCTGGATTGGCAAGATGAACAGGCTTCGGTCACGGCTTTCCAACAACGGTTTTAAGCACGATGAGGTCAAGCAGCGGGCCGCCGACCAGCTCCTCGAGTGGCAGAGAGACGAAAACCTCCGCTGGCTCGTGGAGAAGTACATCGATGATCCGCTTATCCGGTGGAAGGAGTCCATGCACGCGCTGGTCGCAGTGGTTCGGAGTGAACACGAGATGTCCAATGTCTAATTCATTTTACCTTAATTTAATATGAGTAAGAGTAAGACTGGGGCTCTGGTCAAGGACCAGGGCTCCCTCCTCGCCAAGAGCGAAGGAAAGGTTGCCGGAATGACGGCAAAGGGTATCATCAAAATGTCGGAGTACAGCGTTTCTCGTGATTCGGTTATTCTGGATACCAAGAACGGTGTGGTTCTGACGCCAGATGGTGAACGTGTAGTGCTGGTTTACTACGTGGGCAATGGTCAGATTGATTTGGAAGGGCTACGGGATGCCGCAAGGCAGGCCTTGGCTTTTCTGAAAAATCACCCAGACAAAAACCTCCGCAAGGCGAACGAGCACGTGATGTCTGAAGCGAAAAGAATAAATGATCTTCTTTCGCAGAATGAGGTTAGCATTATCAACAAGATCCGCAGCTACGATGGAGACCTCCTGGAGGACTTCACGGTCGGCGGCGAGTTGGTTGACTGGCGCATTCTGGAAAGGGTGATGTTCTTTTCAGTCATGTACTTAATGAGGAAGGTTCAGGAAGGTGATGCCATTCAGTTAGTCTACGTCATTAGAAACTGGTGGGTCTCATACGGAATCTCGACCATTAGACCCAATGTGGATGACTTTGCTTATATGGCTTCCACCTGGCTGAAAGTGCCCGCGAGCTTCGTGCTTGAGATCCTTCGGCTGTTCGATGCCGTAGCTTGAGTTAACCGCGGAGTTGGGCCAAAGGCTTGCGCTGGAGGCCCACTCCTTAACCTTATTATCAT
>JAEEGF011236407.1_pt1 | contig 11181 bp, 6 predicted proteins | sample 9134171 | NCBI WGS metagenome assembly JAEEGF01 (sample SAMN16246542, study PRJNA631951) | gut metagenome | biome: gut microbiome; feature: rumen; material: AP-attached | host: Bos | place: Iran: Karaj | collected 2018-10
CATCCTCTGGCCTGTCTGCAGGTCATCCCAGCGACCCGCCTGCAGGCCCTCCCGCAAGCGACGGCACAACGTTGCCTGTACGCCAGCCTGAGACCTGCCCGGAAACCTGCACTGCAGCCAGCCCTGCGACAGCCCCCGAGACCGCCCAAGAAAGCGCCACCCAATCCTGTCCCGCAGCCTGCTGTGCCGAGACTGGCATCGCGTCCTGCGCTGGCATTGAACAAGACGCACCGCCTGGCAGCCCTGAGCACAGCGATCGCCGTTCCAACGAAGCCTGCCCCACAGACGACGCCCCATCAGACGGAGCCTCCCCCTCAGACGGAGTTCAGCCAGACGAAGCCTCCGTCAAGCCCCGCTCCGAGAAAAACAGCTTCGGGCACAGCTCCGGGAACAGCCTTCTGGCCTGGCTTGCCAGCATCCTGCTCGCCATCGTTGTTCTTGCCAGCACGGCAGGCGGCCTGCTCCTGTGGTGGGCCTCGCACGATCTGCCGGATCTGGCCCGCATCACAGCCTACCGCTCTCCGCAGGCGACCACGGTGCTGGCCAGGGACGGATCGGTGCTTGGCACCATCTGCCGGGAACGTCGCTACGAACTTCCCCTCAAAGACATGCCGGACCAGCTCGTCAAGGCCGTGCTCGCCATCGAGGACGCCTCCTTCTACCTTCACCCCGGCGTGAACCCCCTGGCCATCGTGCGCGCCTTTCTGGTCAATCTGGCCCGCGGGCTCAAGAGCCAGGGCGGGAGCACCATCACCCAGCAGCTGGTGAAGCAGCTCCTCTTGAGCTCCGAGCGCAGCTACGTGCGCAAGATGAAGGAAGCCCTGCTGGCCACCCAGCTGGAGCGGCGCTGCTCCAAGGAGCAGATACTCTCGCTCTACCTCAACTTCATCTACCTGGGCGCGCGCAGCTACGGGGTCGAGGCAGCCTCCCGCACCTACTTCGGCAAGCACGTGCAGAGCCTCACCCTGGCAGAAACCGCCCTCATTGCCGGCCTCCCCCAGGCCCCCAGCCGCTACAATCCCTTCGTCAACCCCAAGGCAGCCAAGCGCCGGCAGCTGGAAGTCCTGCGCCGCCTTCACGAGCTTGGCTGGATCAGCGATGCCGAACGCGCCCAGGCCGAGAAGGAGCCTCTGGTCTACTGGAGCATGCCCGAAAGCGCCCCCGGCCCCTCCCAGTGGTACTTTGAAGAGGCCAAGCGCCTGGTCTGCGAGTTCTTCTCCCAGGCCACCCTGCGCACCCTTGGCATCGAGGCGAAAAGCTCCGGCGAGGAGTGGGTGGCTTCTGCCGGCCTCACCATTCAGACGGCCATGGACCCCCTGCAGCAGGATCTGGCAGGCCAGGCACTGCGACAAGGACTCGAAGACATCGACAAGCGCCAGGGCTGGCGGGGACCCAGGGCACGGCTTGCCGAGGGCGAGCGCAAGGCGTGGGCAGCCGGCCATGCCTTTGAGCCCAGCGACCTCCTCGGCAGCACCTGGGTGGACGCCCTGGTCGCCGAAGCCGGTCCTCGAGGCCTGCGCGTCGTGCTCGGCAAGGGCTACGAAGGCCTTGTTCCCGCCGCATCCATGGCCTGGGCACGGCACGTGTCCCCGCTCTCAACGCTGCCCAAGGACGAGGCCGGCATCCGGCCAGGCGACCTTGTCTGGGTGCGCCTGCCAAGGCCCAGCGAGCTGCATGCCTTGAACGGGCAGGGCGAGCACGCAAGGCAGGACAGGCCCTCCAGCAAGGCAGGACGGGAAAGGCAGGTCAAGCAAGATGGGCACGGGCAGGCAGGCCAGACCAGATCCGGATCCTCAATGGCAAGCCCCCCGGTCGCTCGCGACACGGCCGAGGCCGCTCCTAGGACGCCCGCCCCCTGGGATCCCCGCACGGCCAAGCCCGGCATCCCGCTGGAGCTCAGGCTCGAGCAGAAGCCCCTGGTGCAGGGGGCCCTCGTCTCCATCGAACCCCAGAGCGGCGACGTGGTGGCCCTGATCGGCGGCTACGACGCCGACGAGTCGCACTTCAACCGGGCAACCCAAGGCCGGCGCCAGCCTGGATCCGCCTTCAAGCCCGTGGTCTACTCGGCAGCCCTGGACCTTGGCTTCACGCCGGCATCCCCTCTGCTCGACGCGCCCTACAAGCTTGCCGATCCCGAAACCGGCGAGGTCTGGCGGCCGGCAAACGCCGACCACCGCTACCTTGGCGCCCTGCCCCTGCACGAGGCCCTCGCCAAGTCGCGCAATACGCCAACGGCAAGGGTTGCCGAAATCATTGGTCTTGCCAACATCCAGATCCGCGCCCGCCAGCTTGGGATAGACGCGGAGATCCCCTGGACGCCCTCGGTTTGCCTTGGCGCGCTCTCCCTCTCTCCGCTCAATCTCACGCAAAGCTATGTCCCCTTCGCCAACCAAGGCCTTGGCGTACGCCCGCGCCTCGTCGTCTCGGTCAAGGACGCCGAAGGGCATGTGCTCTACAGCCAGGCGCCGTCCCACTGGCAGGCCGTCTCTCCCCAGAACGCCTACCTCATGGCCTGTCTCCTGCAGGAGGCCGTTGCCAAGGGAACGGGGCGCAAGGCAAAGATTGAGGGCTTGAACATTGCCGGAAAAACAGGCACGAGCAACGAGGCGCGCGATGCCTGGTTCGTGGGCTTCTCTCCCTGCCTTGCCACAGGCGTCTACATCGGCTTCGACCGCATGCAGAGCCTTGGGGCAGGAGCGTCCGGCGGAAGCCTGGCTGCTCCCGTCTTCCGGGCCTACCGCGAAAAGGCGGACCTTGCCTACCGAGACGCCCCGCAGGACTTTCCCCGGCCGCCCGGCATCGTCATGCAGGGCAATCTCCCCTTTGCCGGCACGCCTGCGCAGGGCTTCTGCGCCATGCAGCAGGAAGCGATCCCTGTGCCGGCACGACCCGCCCCGCAGCTTCCCGAGGACACAGGCAAGGCCTCGGAGGAGCTTTTGCGCGATGCCTTCTAATGTCGCATTATCCCCATCGTCTGCCACCGCTGCCCCCCTCCCGCTCCCCATCAAGGCCCCGAATGATGCCGACAGCCAGAAGGCTGCGGCAGGCATCATAAGAAAAGAGCCTTAAGCCACCCCAGGCAGCAGCCTCACGTTCGGCAAGCCCCGATCCAACAGCCATCCCCCCGGAATTTCGCCGGCATTCCGCCGCCATACCGCCCCTCGACTGCCGCAATCCCGCCCATCCCGAACAATCGACCATACCGACACCCCCTCCCGAAAAAGGAAGCATCGCCGATGATACCCTACGGTTCCCTCGTCATCTACCTGACGCCCAAAGGCAAGCGCTACGTGAAGCGCCTCTCCGACACCGAAGACTGGCACAGCAACGAGGGCGTGCTGAAGTCCTCGGACGTGCACGAGGCCGACTTCGGCGACACGCTCGAGACAAGCCTCGGCAGGCCTGTCCAGATTCTCGAGGCCACGCTGCAGGACCGCCTCAAGGGCGTGAAGCGCCTCACGCAGATCATCTACCCCAAGGACGCCGCCTACATCTGCATGCGCCTTGGCGCCGGTCCAGGCCGCACCATCGTCGAGGCCGGCTGCGGCTCAGGCGGCCTCACCTGCGCCCTCTCCTGGTTCTGCGGGCCCACGGGCCGCGTCGTGAGCCACGAGGCAAGAGAAGAGTTTGCCAGGCTCGCGCGCCGCAACCTCGAGTGGGCGGGCCTGGGCGACAACGTCGAGATCCATGTCCGCGATGCCCGGGAGGGCTTCTGCATCGAGGGCGCAGACGCCCTCTTCCTCGACATGCGCACCCCCTGGGAGTGCCTTGACCAGGCAGTCAAGGCCGTGCGCCCCGGCGCCATGTTCGGCTTCCTGCTGCCCACGGTCCTGCAGGTCTCGGAACTGCTCAAGGGCCTCGAAAAGGGCCCCTTCGGCAGCATCGAGGTGGAGGAGCTCCTCCTCAGAGGCTGGAAGCCCCTGGCCGACCGCCTGCGGCCCAACGACCGCATGATTGCCCACACGGGCTTCCTCGTCTTTGCCCGCCACCAGAAGCGAAGTGCATCCTTCGAGGCCCTCAAGCCCAAGGGCACGCGGGAGCGCAAGCAGGAAGCGGCGCTCCAGCGCCGCCTCGCGGATCAGGACGCCGAGGCCGGCACCGAGCCCCTGTCTGCGTCTGACGGCACGCTGGTCGAAGCCGGCGAAGAGGCCTGCGAGGAAGGCTGAGGGGAAGTCTGAGAGGAGGCCTGCGAGGCCCAATAGCCCGCTTGCCTGCTCCGCCTCAGCCCCCCGGCACCCCCGTTGCCCGCAGGCGACAGGCACGCTATTTTGGCTTTCGTTCTGGCGCGCCTGCGCCAGGCAAGCTACCGTCGAAGGAGGAGGAAGCCATGCCGCTCAAAAAGCTCACCGTCTGCGTTGCCGGCGGCGGCAGCTGGGGCACGGCCCTGGCGCACATGGCGGCCAGCCGCGGCCATGCAACGACGCTGTTCATGCGCCGGTCCGAGGTCTGCGATGCCGTCAACAACCTGCACGAAAACCCCGCCTACCTGCCTGGCCTGCGCATCAACGAGGCCGTCAAGGCCAGCACCGATCCCTCGGTGCTGGGCGCCGAGTGCGTCATTCTGGCCGTTCCCTGCCAGCAGCAGCGCACCTTCCTGCGCGAGCATCTGCGCTGGTTCGCCCAGGGCGCGACCATCCTGAACGTCGCCAAGGGCATAGAGCTTGCCACCCTGAAGACAGGCTCGGCCTACGTGCCTGAGCTCATGAAGGAGAAGGCCGTGCGCTACGCCGTGCTCTCCGGCCCCTCCTTTGCCAAGGAGGTCATGGGCAACAAGCCGACGGCCGTGGTCATCGCCAGCGCCGTCCCCGATCTGGCCGAAGACCTCATGCAGTGCTTCTCCTCCCCCTCCTTTCGCTGCTACGCCTCCCACGACGTGGTCGGCTGCGAGGTGGGCGGCGCCGTCAAGAACGTCATCGCCATAGCGGCTGGCCTGTGCGACGGCATGCAGGTCGGCACCAACGGCAGGGCTGCCCTCGTCACCCGGGGCCTTGCCGAAATGTCCCGGCTAGGCGCCGCCCTCGGCGCCCAGCCCCTGACCTTCATGGGCCTGACGGGCTTGGGCGACCTTGTGCTCACCACCACGGGCGACCTCTCCCGCAACCGCCAGGTGGGCCTCGGCCTTGGCCAGGGCAAGTCCCTTGCGCAGGTAACGCAGGAGATCGGCATGGTCGCCGAAGGCGTCAAGACCGCCTTCGCCGTGCAGAAGCTCGCGCAAAGCCTCCAGGTCTCGGCCCCCATTACGGACGCGGTCTGTGCCATACTCAATGGCTCGCTCAAGCCCGAGGACGCGGTCATCCAGCTCATGACCCGCGGCCTGCGCATGGAGTAGCGCCAGCAGGAAAGCGTATCGGCAGGCCAGAGTGCCAGAAGGGCAAAGTGCCAGAATTCATCGCAGCGCACGCGATTTCACGCTGCCGCCAGAGGCGCGCAGCAAGGCGCCACGGGAAAGCCCTCCCGTGGCGCCTTGCATTTCGGCATGCGGACAAATGCGGGCGGAGAGCGCAAAGGCCTCGCCAAACAAGCGCGAAATCTCTGCGTTGGCTTGCGTCTCGGCAATGAGACTGCCTATGATTCCAGCTTGTTGCATGGTGGCATTGGTTGCGCGAACAATATTCGCCTTGCCTGCTCCGCCGTCTTAAGTTACAAATTTCACGAACTCCTTCAGTGCAGCTTGCTGACGGAGCGTGTCTTTACAGCCTCGGCTTTTCAGGAGGGAAACCTATGTCCACTATGGGCCTCGTAGTGCTGGCATGCGCTGCCGTCCTGCTTATGGCAGGCACCGTGCTGTGCATCCTCAGCCACGACAACGTCAAACAGCTCATCCTGCGGGGCGCGCTCCACGATGCCGGCATAGTCTGCATCGGCCTGGCGTGTCCGGGGGCGGAAGCGAAAGCCGGCCTCGTGATGTACGCCGCGTTCCAGCTGCTTTCGCGTCTGCTCGCACTCAAGTCGCTCTCGTCCCTCAAGGCGTGCGCGTGTACCGACACTGAGGGCCGCGACCTCTGGACCCTGCGGGGCGCCGGACGCCTCATGCCCTTCTCGGGCGCGCTCTTCACCTTCGGCATGCTGGCAGCCGTCGGCGGCTCCGCCTTCCTGGTGCCTGAAGGTCGCTATCTCGTGACCTCGGCAGCCGTCCAGCTGGTCCAGCAGTCTGCGTGGGCCTTCTACACGGTGCTGCTGGCCGCGGCCGCCACGACGGTCCAGGTCTGGCTCGCCGTGGCCTGCGTGAACGCCATCATGCTCGACAAGGCGCCCGCGAACGCCGCACGTCCCGGCGACGGGCTCGGCAAGACGGCGCTCATGCTGGCAGGCGCGCTGGCCGTCTTCGGCCTCTTCCGCACGCCCATCCTCTCCCTCTTCGCCTCTGCTGGCGGCTTCGAAGTGGCCCACTCCTCGGCCCACGCGAGCTTCTGGATCCTCTACCTCGGCGCCTTCGCCGCCGGCTTCGTCTGCTGGCTCGGCATGGAAAAAGGCGGGGCCTACGTTGGAACCATCGTTTCCGCCCTGGCCCTGGCCGCCGTCGCCATCTCCCCGGCAGCCCCGCTCTCCCAGCTCTTCCTGGTGCTGGTGACTGCGGGCGCGCTGGCCATTTCCGTCTACTCCATAGGCTACATGGCCCACGGCGAGCGCCAGGGCTGGTACTGGTTCTTCCTGCTGCTCACCTTCGCCTCCCTGGCCGGCATCGTCTCTTCGGCCTCTGCCGCCGGCCTCTACGGCTACTGGGAGCTCATGACCTTCGCGTCCTTCTTCCTGGTCGCCCATGAAGCCGATCCCACGGCCAGATCTGCTGGCCTCAAATACTACGTCATGTGCGCGGGCGGCGCCTTCTTCATGCTGCCCGGCATCCTGCTTCTGACCGGCGAGGGCCAGCTGGCTGCCGTCGGCGCCACCGTTGCGCCCCCGCTCTTCAAGGGCATCGTCAACATGCCCCTGCCCTGGGTCCAGGGCGCCCTCGCCCTCTGCCTCGCCGGCTTCGGCGTGAAGGCAGGCATCGTGCCCCTGCACTCCTGGCTTCCCGACGCCCACCCGGCGGCCCCCAGCTCCGTCTCGGGCCCCCTCTCCGGCATCATCACCAAGATGGGCTTCTTCGGCATCGCAGCCGTCGCCTGCGGCCAGATGGGCCACGCCATGGCGGCCCAGCCCGGCTACTTCGGCCTCTCCTGGTTCGGCACGGGCCTTGCCTTCCTCGGCGCAGCCACCCTCTTCTACGGCGAGCTCATGGCCCTGCGCCAGGAAGACATCAAGCGCATGCTGGCCTACTCCACCCTGGGCCAGATAGGCGAAATCACCATCGTCCTCGGCCTTGGCACCGTGCTCGCCACCACGGCCGGCTTCTTCCACATCCTCAACCACGCCATCATGAAGGACCTGCTCTTCCTTGGAGCCGGCGCCCTCATCCTGCGCGCTGGTTCCCGCAAGCTTGCCGAGTTCCAGGGCGCGGCCTCCCAGATGCCCGTGACCTGCGCCTGCATGGCCGTGGGCCTCGTCTCCATCATGGGCCTTCCGCCCTTTGCCGGCTTCTACGGCAAGTTCGCCATGATCCAGGCCGCCGTCTCCGCAGGCCAGGTGGCCATAGCCGCCCTCATCCTGCTCGGCTCCTTCATCGGCGTCATCTACTATACGCGCATCCTAAGCACCCTGGTGTTCATGAAGCGTCCGGCAGGCGCCCCCGAGCTCACGGAGGCCCCCTGCTCCATGCAGCTGGCCATGGTAGCCCTGGCCTCCGCCTCCCTGCTCTTCGGCCTCGTGCCTGACCTGCCCTACGGCCTGGCAGCGGCCGCCGCCGCAGCCGTCTCCTCCGCGGGCCAGGCGCTTCCCGCCTCCGCCCTGCTCGTGCCTTGGCCGAGCTACGTGATGCTGCCCATCTTCGGCGCGGTCATCCCCGCCTGCTTCATGTTCTCCAAGAAGCTCGCCGGCTGGTCCGCCGTTGCCGTCCTGCTCGCCACCGCCTTCCTGGTGCTGACCTGCGGACGCGGCCTCGACAACCTCTCCTTTGCCTTCGCCCTCATCGTGCCTCTGCTCGGCGCGCTGAACATGGCCTACGCCATAGGCTACATGGACCACAGCCACACCCAGTGGCGCTTCTACAGCGTCTTCACCGCCATGTGCGGCGGCCTCGTCGGCATGGCGAGCGCAGACACCCTCTTCGGCTTCTTCGTCTTCTGGGAAGTCATGAGCTCCTGGACCCTGTACATGGCCCTGGCCCACGAAGGCGACAAGGTCTCCCTGCGCGAGGCCTTCAAGTACTTCCTCTTCAACATCGCCGGCGCCTCCTTCATCTTCGTCGGCGTGTGCATCATCGGCGGCTCCGCCCCCATGAGCGTCTTCGGCGCCAAGGGCGCGCTGGCCCTCGCCCCGCAGGGCGCTCCGCTGGCAGCCGGCCTTGGCCTGCTCGCCATCGGCTTCGTCATGAAGGCCGCGCAGCTGCCCCTGCGCATCGACTGGCAGATGCATCCCTCCGTGGCTCCCACGCCCGTGTCCGGCTACATCTCCTCCATGCTTCTGAAGAGCGCCATCATCGGCCTGTGCAAGCTCTTCCTCATCCTTGGCGCCGGCGCCCCCGCCCTCTACAGCGTGTGCCAGTCCGGCTTCGTCATGTGGGTCGGCGGCATCACCATCGTGCTGGCCGCCTGGCAGGCCATGCGCGCCAACCACGTGAAGCTCGTCTTCATCTACTCGACCGTGAGCCAGATAGGCTACATGGTCCTCGCCGTGGCGGTCGGCGGCTACGCCCTCGCCACCGGCGCCCAGCAGGCGCTCGGCTTCACCGGCGGCCTGCTCCACCTCATCAACCACGTCTTCTTCAAGGACCTGCTCTTCCTCGTCTGCGGCGCCATCATGTGCATGACGCACCGGGATCACCTGAGCGACCTCGGCGGCCTTGGCCGCAAGATGCCCTTCACCATGTTCATGTTCTTCGTGGCGGGCCTCTCCGTCGTCGGCGTGCCGCCGACCTCGGGCTTCAGCTCCAAGTGGATCATCTACCACGCCCTGATGCAGTCCGGACAGCCCGTGCTGGCCCTGCTCTCGCTCTTCGGGTCGGTCCTCACCCTCGCCTACATCGCCAAGTTCATGCACGCGGCCTTCCTCGGCCAGGTCAACCCCGACCTCGACAACGTCCAGGACGTGCCCCGGGTCATGCGCGTGCCCATGCTCATCCTCTGCGCCGGCTGCATCCTCACCGGCCTCTTCCCCGGCCTCATGCTCGGCCCCATCGGCGCCATCGTGGAGCAGTACGGCATCCCGGCCATACCCTTCACCCTCGGCTCCATCGGTTCCGGCGCAACGGCCTGGAGCCCGGCCGTGGTCTTCGTCCTCATGGCCGTGCCCTTCGGCTTCGGCCTCTGGATCATCCACCGCTTCGTGCGCTTCCGCGTCGTCGACGTCCACAACTGCGGTCTCGAGCCGGAAGCCAGCTCCGACCGCATGCGTCCGGCCAGCGTCTACGGCGGCCTGCCGGCGTTCTTCAGGAACCTCGCCCGCGAGCCGTTCACCCAGGAGCAGGAGGACTAAGCCATGTCGCTATTCTGGTCACTTGTGCATCTCATCATCTTCCCCGGCGGGGCCTTCGCCCTGCTCGTGGCCCTCTACCTGAAAGGCCTGGACAGGCGCCTGGTCGCCCGTCTGCAGAGCCGCGTCGGCCCGCCCCTGAACCAGCCCTTCCTCGACATCGCCAAGCTCCTCACCAAGGAGCAGCTCATCCCGGCGACGGCCTGCCGGCCGGTCTTCCTGCTGGCTCCCGTCATCGGCATGGCCGGCATGGCGGCCTGCGCGGCCTTCATCCCCGTGCCCGGCGTCTTCGGCGGCCTCTCAGGCCTCGGCGACCTGCTCGTGCTCTTCTACCTCCTGCCCATCCCCGCCATCGCCATCATGCTCGGCGGCTCCTCCTCGAGCTCGCCCTTCGGCGCCATGGGCTTCTCGCGCGAGATGCTCGTCATGCTCAGCTACGAGCTGCCCCTGCTCATGGTGCTGCTCGCCTGCGCCATGATGACCGGCAAGCTCTCCGGCGCCGGCACCGCGGACTTCAGCCTGGTGAGCATAGTCCAGTACCAGCTGGAGAACGGCTCCTACTGCTTCAACCCCGTCATGGTGCCCGCCATGGTGGCCTACCTGATGTTCCTGCCCGGCACCATGGGCGTTGCCCCCTTCGACATCGCCGAGTCCGAGACGGAAATTCTGGAAGGCCCCATGCTGGAGTACGGCGGCCCCCTGCTCGCCCTCTTCCAGATTGGCCAGGCCTTCAAGACCTTCGTCATCCTGGGCCTCGGCGTGGTCCTCTTCTTCCCCGGCACCCTCTGCGACTTCTGGCCTGTCAACCTGCTCTGGTTCCTCGTGAAGTGCACCCTGCTCATGTTCTTCTCCATGACGCTGGTGCGATCCGCCACGGGCCGCTTCCGCATCGACCAGGCCGTCCGCTTCTACTTCAGAATCCCCGCAGCCCTGGCTCTCGTCAGCCTCGTGCTGGTCATCGCCCTGTAAGGAGTCAGCCGTGAGACTTGACATAGACACCTGCCTCAAGAAAGCGTCGGTCTGCTCGCCGTGGCTGTTCCGCATCAATGCAGGCTCCTGCAACGGCTGCGACGTTGAGCTGGCGACCACCGCCCTCATCCCCCGCTACGACGTCGAGCGCCTGGGCTGCCACTACACCGGCTCCCCCAGGCAGGCCGACATCGTCCTCGTCACGGGTCCCGTGACCATCAAGATGCGCGACTACGTGCTCCGCGTCTGGAACGAGATTCCGGAGCCCAAGGTCACCGTCGCCGTGGGCATCTGCCCCATCTCCGGCGGCGTGTTCCGCGACAGCTACGCCATCGCCGGTCCCTTGAGCCGGCTCGTGCCCGTGGACGTCAACGTTCCGGGCTGCCCGCCCCGCCCCCAGGCCATCATGGAGGGCGTCGTGCTCGCCAAGCAGATCTGGATGAAGAAGCTTGGCATCTTGGAGGGATAGCCATGAGCAGCTTTCTGAAGATACTCCTGAAGAACGTCCTCGGCGGCCCCTCCACCGATCCCTTCCCCTTTGGCCCCACCTTCGAGCCCAAGCGCCTCAGGGGCCGGGTGGTCGTTGATCCGGACAAGTGCATGGGCTGCGGCATGTGCAGGAACTCCTGCGTGGCCGGCGCCATCGACATCACCAAGGACGCCGAGTCCAAGGGCTGGACCATCACGGTCTGGCATGACTCC
>JAEEGF011401866.1_pt1 | contig 11181 bp, 8 predicted proteins | sample 9134171 | NCBI WGS metagenome assembly JAEEGF01 (sample SAMN16246542, study PRJNA631951) | gut metagenome | biome: gut microbiome; feature: rumen; material: AP-attached | host: Bos | place: Iran: Karaj | collected 2018-10
GGATTCAGCGTTATATTTTTCGAATTCGTTTCTGTAGCAATAGTTGCAATTCTGTATTTAATCATCACTCAGATTACAAAACCACTTACGGAAATTTCTGAAGTTGCCCATAGAGTTTCACGCCGGGATTTTGATGTTCCTCTCTTTAACAATAATTCTACAAACGAAATTGGAAATATTTGCCAGGCCTTTGACCGAATGATTATTTCAATCCGGGAATACATTGATACAATCTGGGAAAAAGCCCGTACCGAAGCCGAACTGAAGGAAAAGGAAATTGAAATGCAGGCCCTTTACACTGATGCCCAGCTTCGTGCCCTGCAGAATCAGATAAATCCTCACTTTCTGTTTAATACTTTGAATACAGGTGCCCAGCTTGCAATGATGGAAGGGGCGGACAAAACCTGTTATTTTATTGAACAGATTTCAGATTTCTTCCGTTATAAAATTCAGAATCAGGGACAGACTGCTTCTATTGCAGAAGAACTTGGACTTGTGGACAATTTCGTTTACATTATGAAGGTCCGCTTTGGACAGCGTTTAAGTTTTGTTAAAAATGTTCCTGACCTTTTGCCGGATGTTCAGATTCCAATGATGACTTTGCAGCCTCTTGTTGAAAACTGCATAAAGCATGGTTTGAAAAATGAACAGGGTGAAGTCTTGCTTAATGTTGAAGAAAATGAAAAATATGTAGAAATTTCCGTTTCTGATAATGGAGAGGGAATGTCTGAGGATGTTAAGCAGCAGGTATTTGAGGCTGTGCGGCAGGAAAAAACTAAGCTTAGTGAAAAATATTCTTCCGTTACGCCAGGAACTGTTGAAAAAGAAAAACATACAGGTACAGGGCTTGTAAATGTTTTTTTAAGGCTTAAACTATATTTTCATAGGGATGATATTTTTGATATCACATCAAACGAAAACGGAAGAGGAACAAAATTTATAATCAGGATGCCGTACCATGTATAATATTTTGCTTACTGACGACGAACAGATTGTAATCGACTCACTTTCCTTCATTATCAATAAAAATTTTGAGGGCCAGGTTAATCTTTATACTGCGAATTCTGGAACCAAGGCTCTTGAGATTGCAACAAATGAAGATATTGATATTATTTTTATGGATATTAATATGCCAGGTTTGTCAGGTCTGGACACGGTGAGCTGTATTAATAAACTGAAACCGGATATTGTAATTGTAATTCTCAGTGCCTTTGACAGATTTCAGTACGCTCAGGAAGCCATGAATCTTGGTGCATTTAAATATATTACAAAACCGGTGAACCGAAATGTTGTCATTCAGACAATCCGTTCTGCAATGGATTTAATCGACAATAAGAGGGGCACCCAGACTGCAAATATTGAACTGCATAAAAAACTGGACTTTGTTTCTCCAATGATTGAAAATGATTTTATATTCGCCTGCATTTTCAGCAAAGACAGTAATGTGGATGTTCAGTCCTATCTGGAATATTTTGGTTTAACAAACCGGGCCTGGGCTATTGCCTGTGTAGAAATCAAAAACATCAACTCTGAAAACCAGCACGATATTTATATGTACATCCGCCGCCTTTTAAGTGAGGAACACCGCTGCATTGTTTCTTCATTTATAATGAATATGACGATTGTTTATATTCCCCTGGAGGAAGGGCAGGATAACCGGGAGTGGCTGGAAATACTTGTAAAAAAATTCCATTCAAAGCTTTCCTTTAATGTACAGCGGGAAATTAGAATTGGAGTCAGCAGAATCGAAAGTAAATTTGATTTAATTAAATCTGCATATAACAAGGCTTCTTCAGCACTTTCCATGGTTCCTGCAAGCGGTGGAATAAAATATGCAGAAGATATTCCTGAAAGTGAAGAGGCTGAGCCAAATCCTGATGATAACAGTAATGAGCTTAAGAAAAAGCTTTTTATTAAAATTCGTCAGGGGGATCTGGACGGTGTAAAGAATCTTGTTCAGCTGTATACGGAAAAAGTTATTTCAAGTGAACAGGATCTGAACAAAATAAAGAACCGCTTTTTTGAAGCAATTGTTACAGGAAGAAATATTGTAACAGAAATAGATGAGCAGTATGCTAATAAAAGTTTTGATGATGCATTCTCTGTGTTAAACGGCGAAAATGACATTAAAATGCTCTGCGACTATTTTAAGAAAATGCTGCTGGAATATACTGCGGATATAAATAACACTAAAAATCACGCAGAAAATCCTGTAGTTGCTAAGGTTTGTGATTATATTAACACTCACTTAAGCGAAGAACTTTCACTGGATCAGATGTCGGAGTATGCTGGTGTAAGTTCCTTCTACCTTAGTAAAATCTTTAAGGAAGAAAAGGGTGTGAATTATATAGCTTTTGTAACAGACCGTCGTCTTGAAATGGGACAGAAGCTTTTAAAGGAGAGTCAGCTTTCAATTAAGGAGATCACTGCTGAAATCGGTTATAATGACCAGAATTATTTCAGCCGCTTGTTTAAGAACAAGTTTGGTCTTTCACCAAGCGAGTACAGAAGATAAGGATTTTATAATGAAGAAAATCATCAGCAGATGTGCAGCAGTATTATTATTCTCCCTGATTTTTGGAAGTGCATTAATTTCCTGTGACGAAAAAAATAATCAGACTAAAAAAAGTAATGTACAAACTTCTTCCTCATACGATTTAACTGTTGGTTTTTCCATTGATACTCTCGCCATTGAACGCTGGCAGAGGGATCTGGACGTATTTGTAAACCGGGTAAAGGAACTTGGTGCCAATATTATTGTTCAGAATGCGGGAAGCAGTGTGGAAGAACAGAATCGTCAGCTTATGTATCTGATGGAAAGAAATGTTGATGTTATTGTGTGTCTTCCAAAGGATGCAGACGGTCTTGCAGAATCAATCCAGAAAATCAAGTCAAAGGGAATTCCTGTTATTAGTTATGACCGTTTAATCAGAGGCTGCGATGTGGATTTGTACATGACTGTGGACAGTGAAAGAGTTGGCGAACTGATGGCAGAACAGATGCAGAGAATTACAAAATCCATGAACTGGTACTGCATTTTGGGAGATCAGAAAGATTACAATATGACGATGATTGAGCAGGGAATGAACAATGTTCTTTCAAATACATACATTAGAATCAATCACACATTTTATACCAGCGGATGGAATTATGACCTGGCCTATGATGAAGCTGTAAATCTTATTACAAGCGGCAGAATTCCGGGGGCAATTATTTGTGGAAATGATGCGGTTGCTGATGCGGTGATTAAGGCCTTTTCAACTTATTACCCGGATCATCATATTCCAATCTGTGGTCAGGATGCGGAAATTGCGGCCTGCCAGAGTATTGTTTCGGGAAAGCAGGATTTTACTATCTACAAACCTATTACTAAACTTGCAGAATATGCTGCGGAATATGCAGTTCGTATGGCAAAGGGGTCAAAATCTGAAGAATTGAGCCAGGGCTTAAAAACAATCGATAATGGTTACAAGATGGTTCCGGTTTATCTTCTTCAGCCTGAACTGGTAACTATAGAAAATATTGATAGAGTTATTATTGACTCAGGATTTCATACATTTAATGAAGTTTATGGAGCAAAAGCCCAGTGACACTTTGCCCGCACCGGGCTCTTCTGATATAACAGCATGAAGATGGCAGTTAAATTTTCAATCAACCTTAAACTTGTGAACTTCATTACTCATGCTGGTTATGCTGTCTTTATTGTCCTGGCTGAGAAGATTGATATCCTGCAGGTCATCATTAATCTGCTGGGCTCCAATCGACATTTCACCCATGGAATCTGACAGAATTTGAGTAACGTTTTCAAGTCGATTCATTTCCTTTGCAATCTCCTGGCTACCGAAAATCATCTCAGCGGAACTATTCTTTACAGTATTAGTTACAGAATTAATTTCTCTGATTGCAATAAGAATTTCCTGACTGCCATTTTTCTGTTCTTCCATGGCCCTGATAACAGACTCACTCAGGTCGTTAACCTGTTTACATGAATTGAAAATTTCTGAAAACTTAATTTCGATTCGTGAGGAAGATGTTGAAAGTGTAGAAATATCGTTACCCAGATTTTGCAGAGTCTGAGTAATAGTCTTACTATTTTCAGAAGTTTCCTCTGCAAGCTTTCTGATTTCTTCAGCAACAACAGCAAAACCCTTTCCTGTATCACCAGCATGCGCAGCTTCGATTGCCGCATTCATTGCCAGTAAGTTTGTCTGTGCTGCAATTTCCTGAATTACATTACTTGCATCTATCAGAGTGCTTGAATCCTGCATTACCTTCTGGGCAATTTTATTTGTATCAGACATTGTTTTCTGGCCTTCAGAAGTTGATTCAGTGAGAGCTGTAATTGAAGAGTTTGTCTGCTCAAGAGTCTTTGTAACTGAATTAATATTCGCTACCATCTGTTCAATCGATGCAGTTGATTGTGCAACACTTGCAGCCTGAGAACTGATGCTTTCGTCGAGATTTTTAAGTCCCTTGAGGATGGCTTCGATATTTGCAACAGTTTCAGTAACACCTGCTGACTGAGAAAGAGTCTGTTTTTTTACACCATCAATATTTGAACTTATCTGATTGATGGCACTGGCGGCACTGCTTGTACTGCTGGCAAGTTGTTCGCCCAGACTCTTCATTTCACCAGCGTTTTCGCGAATGTTTTCGATTGCAGAACGAATTTTTTCAATGGTCATGTTGAAATATGTGCAGAGCAGTGTGATTTCATCATTTCCAGAAATCTTGAGTTGAGCAGTCAAATCACCTTCACCCTCAGAAATGTCCTTAAGCTTATTTGTTATATTAACAATTGGACGAACAAAAATTCGGACAATCACAAACACGAGGATTACGCACGAAATACAAACGATTATCAGGCTCAAAAAAATAAGGAATACAACGATTTTGTTGAACTCTTTCTTCTGTTCATTTTGACGTGTCTGAATTGCAGTTTCCATATCATCCACATAATTTCCTGTACCAATTACCCAGTGATATGGCTCGTAAGGTGCTGTATAGGAACGTTTTGGCTGAGGGACATCAGATCCCATCTTAGGATATTTGAAGTTAACAAAGCCTCCTTCAGGATTTTGTCCGACTTCAATAAATTCCCTTACCATAAACTTTCCGTCTTCGTCAGTCCAGTTAATGCGATTTGTACCTTCTGTTTCAGGTTTAGGCGGCAGAAGAATATTTATTCCATCATAAGTATCAATCCAAAAGTACCCATCGCTTCCATACCGGAGTCCTCTGACAAGTTCCTTAACCCTGGCCTGTCGCTCCTCAAGAGAAAGCCCTTCCTTTTCATATTCAGCATCGTAAGTTTTAATCAACGAAATTGTATTCTGTACCTGCCCCTGAATTTTTTCATCATAATTGGCATACATTGTATTATGCTCATTTTCCAGACTGATATTTTGCAAACGAGCCAGAATTACAAATGCTGATACCGTGTATAAAGCAGCAACGCACAGAAGGATTCCCACAGAAACGAATCCCATTTTAAATTTTAAACTGATGATTTTTTTAGATTTTGATTTCTCTCTAAGCTCCATAAACCTCTCCTGAAAATAGAACTGTATAAAAGTATATCTCTTTAAAATCTGATTATCAAATAATAAACTATTATATAAACCCCACTCTAATGTTAAATATAGTGTTTTGAACCTTAACGAATAACGCAAAAAAACGGCCGGGATTTGGATTTTGGCAGATTAAATAATATAGATGCCAGGGAGGAAAAAGATTTAGAAAAAACACTCAGCTTGTGCAGCCGCAAAGCGGCTAACGAAAATAATTACAAGCACAAGCTGCGTGTAGAGGGCGAGCCCTCGGTTTTTCTAAATCTTTTTCATCCCTCTCCCCATATTAAGTATTTCAAATGACAGAACCCCGATTCCGACCGTTTTTTCTGTATTTATCAACATATTTCAAAACCCAACATTTAACCCAATTAGCACTTTTTTGACCACAAAAAAATCTAGGCCGATGTGAAAAATCTGCTGTTTTTTTTCCTAAAAATTCAAGAAATTAACAAAATTATACAGAATTTGACCCGTTCACAATAAAAAATCACCCCTATAATAAACTTAGCTTTATAAAAAAACGTTAAGGAGGCTTTTTATGAAGAAGTTGGGAAAAGTGCTGGCAATTGCTCTTGGTGCAGCTTTAGTTCTTAGTGCTACAGGTTGTACAAAGACAACTAGCGCCGCAAAAATTGGTGTTTCAATGCCTACAAAAGATTTACAGCGTTGGAACCAGGACGGATCTAACATGAAGAGCGAGCTTGAAAAGGCTGGTTATAGTGTTGACCTCCAGTTTGCTAACAACGATATCGCAACACAGATCTCTCAGATTGAAAATATGATTACTGGTAAGTGCCAGGTTCTCGTTATTGCTTCAATCGATGGTTCTGCTCTTAAGGGTGCTTTGGAAACTGCAAAGGAACAGGGCATCAAGGTTATTGCTTATGACCGTCTTATCATGAACTCAGATGCAGTATCTTACTATGCTACATTTGATAACTACAAAGTTGGTACAATCCAGGGTGACTATCTCGTAGAAAACCTGAATTTGAAGACAAGATCAGCTGATGATCCTGCTTACATCGAACTCTTTACAGGTTCACCAGATGATAACAACATTAACTTCTTCTTCGGTGGTGCTATGGATGTCCTCCAGCCATACCTGGATAACGGTACTCTCGTAGTTCGTTCTGGTCAGACTTCAAAGGCTCAGTGTGCTACATTGAACTGGTCTACAGAAGAAGCTCAGAAGCGTATGGAAAACCTTATTACAGGTCAGGGATACGGTCCTAACGGAAACCGCCTGGATGCAGTTTATTCATCTAACGACTCATGTGCTATGGGTATTACAAACGCTCTGGTAAATGCTGGATACACAGCTGCTAACTTCCCAATCGTAACTGGTCAGGACTGTGATATCGGTTCTGTAAAGAACATGCTCGCCGGAACACAGGCAATGTCTATCTTCAAGGATACACGTACACTTGCTTCTAAGGTTGTTGAAATGGTTGATGCAATCGTTAAGGGTGGAGAACCTCCAATCAACGATACAAAGACATACGACAACGGAACAGGTATCATTCCTTCATTCCTTTGTGAACCAGTATTCGGTACAGTTGATAACTACAAAGAATTGCTTATCGACTCTGGATACTACACAGAGGCTCAGCTTAACTAGTTAAACTGAATTGAAACTAAGCTTGGCCCTCGCAGTGGGGGTCAGGCTTTTTTTTCCGGTCTGCGATTCTGGTCGCAGTAAAAGCTGCTTGAAAATAATCTGGTGTACAAATCCGTATATTTTGATAAAGAGAGGTTCCAATGGCAAAGACATTATTGGAAATGAAGAATATCACCAAGGAATTTCCTGGTGTAAAAGCACTCGATAATGTAAATCTTGTTGTTGAGGAAGGCGAAATTCACGCTATTTGTGGTGAAAACGGAGCTGGTAAATCAACATTGATGAACGTTCTTAGTGGTATTTACCCATATGGAACATATTCCGGAGACATTATCTATGATGGCGAAATCTGTAAGTTCCATCAGATCAAAGACAGTGAAGCCAAAGGTATTGTTATTATTCATCAGGAACTTGCATTAGTTCCACTTTTAACAATTGCTGAAAACATGTTCCTCGGTAATGAACGGGGATCAAAAGCAAAAATTGACTGGGCACAAACCTACGATAAGGCTGATGAGCTTTTGAGAATGGTTGGCCTTAAGGACTCTTCAAAGAGTTTGATTAAAGATATTGGTGTAGGTAAGCAGCAGCTGGTAGAAATTGCCAAGGCTCTTGGAAAAAAAGTTCGCCTGCTGATTCTGGATGAACCTACTGCCTCATTAAATGATACAGAAGCTAAACATCTTCTTGACTTGATGCTTGAGTTCAAGAAGCAGGGAATGACTTCAATTATTATTTCACATAAGTTGAACGAAATTTCCTATGTTGCAGATAAAATTACAATCATTCGTGATGGTTCTTCTATCACTACAATGAAAAAGACCGATCCTGATTTTAATGAAGACAAGATTATTTCTGCAATGGTTGGTCGCAGCCTTACAGACCGCTTCCCTAAGCGTGAACCACATATTGGAGAAGTTTGTCTGGAAGTTAAGGACTGGTGTGTTGATCATCCTGTATTCGATGGAATCAAGGTATGTGACCATATCAACTTTAATCTTAGAAAGGGTGAAGTTCTTGGTATTTCAGGATTGATGGGTGCAGGACGTACTGAACTGGCAATGAGTCTTTTTGGCCGTTCATATGGTTCTAATATCCGTGGAAAAATTATTCTTAATGGAAAGGAAGTTACATTCCCGGATGTTAAGTCTGCTATTAATCATAAAATTGCATATGTAACAGAAGACCGTAAGGGTAATGGTTTGATTCTTTCTGAATCAATCAGAAAAAATACAGTTGCAGCAAATCTGTCAAGAATTTCTAAAAACGGTGTCATCAACTTTGATGAAGAACGTCGTGTTGCTGTTCAGATGGCAGGTGAAATGCATACAAAGTGTGCAACTGTAGATGAAGATGTAGGAAATCTTTCTGGTGGAAATATGCAGAAGGTCCTTCTTGGAAAATGGCTTTTTGCTGAACCGGATATCCTTATTCTTGATGAACCAACCCGTGGTATTGATGTTGGTGCTAAATACGAAATCTACTGCATTATTAACAAGATGGTTGCAGAAGGTAAGTCAGTTATTTTGATTTCTTCAGAAATGCCTGAAGTTCTTGGAATGAGTGATCGTATTTACGTAATGAACGAAGGCAGAATGATTGCTGAAATGAATGGAAAAGATGCAACTCAGGAAAAAATCATGGCTTGCATTATTGATTCTAGCAATAAAAAGATTGAGGAGTAGAAAATGGCCGGACAAACTTTAGTTCCTAATAGAAATAGTTTTGACTTTAAGAAATGGTTGAAAAATAACACCATGATTATTGTCCTGATTGGAGTTGCATTGCTTTTTGAATTGATGATTCGCGGGTCTTCACATGGTAATGCAGCGCTCTTTAATGCACAGAATATTACAAACATTATTAACCAGAATGCTTACGTTGTAATTCTTGCAACTGGTATGCTTTTGTGTATTCTTACTGGTGGTAACGTTGACCTTTCTGTAGGTTCTGTATTGTGTTTTGTTGGTGCTATCGGTGGTAAGCTGATGGTTAATCCTGAACATCCTGAATTACAGTGGCCTGTTGCACCTACAATTATTGTATGTCTTTTGATTGGTCTTGCAATTGGTGCCTTCCATGGTGCAATTATTGCTTACCTTCATGTTCCTCCTTTTATTACAACTCTTGCAGGTATGCTTTTGTGGCGTGGTCTTGCAAACGTTGTTCTCGAAGGTATGACAATTTCTCCAATGCCAGAAGGATTCATGAAACTCTTCTCAAATTACCTGCTCAGACCAGATGCTTCATTAATACCGCAAGGTCTGGAAACGGCAAAAGTGATTGTAAGCGGCTTGCTTATCATGCTTGCAATCCCTGTAGTTAAGAAGGATCCATTCGGCAGACCAATGCTTGATAACGCAGGAAAAGCTTTACTTGATTACAAGAAGATTTCAATTTCTACATTAATCGTATTCGTAGCAATTGCAGTTCTCGTAATTGCCCTGATGGTAGTAAGCAGAAAGAAGAAGCAGAAGAAGGGTTATACAGTTGATGGAAACGGTTTATTCATCCTGAAGATTGCAGCACTTACTTTTGTAATTCTTGGACTTGGAGCATTCCTTGCATTCGATAAGGGTATTCCTGTTGTACTGATTCTTCTTGCAATTGTCGTAGGATGCTATGCATACTTTACACAGAATACTGTTCCTGGCCGCTACCTCTATGCAATTGGTGGTAACGTTAAGGCTGCTAAGCTTTCCGGAATTAAGACTGACAATGTAATGTTCTTTGCTTATGCAAATAACGGATTTATTGCCGCTCTTGCTGCTCTGGTTGTTATGGCTCGCTTTAACTCAGCCGCTCCAACAGCAGGTAACAGCTACGAAATGGATGCAATTGCATCATGTTTCATTGGTGGTGCATCAGCATATGGTGGAACTGGTACAGTTGGTGGTGCAGTAATTGGTGCCGTATTCATGGGTGTATTGAACAACGGTATGTCATTGCTGAACGTTGATGCTAACTGGCAGAAGGCTGTAAAGGGACTTGTACTTCTGGCAGCTGTAATCTTTGATGTTGTTTCAAAGAAAAAGAAGTCGTCTAAGTAAGTTTTCTGAGGCAGTTCCTGTTCTGCTTCGGAGTAGACTCAGTTGAATAACTGATTTTATAGAGTTCAAACATTTGATATAGCATGGCAATCTAGTTTGAATTAATTAATTCCTCTGGGACAGTTGGATTTTCCAGCTGTCCCCTTTTTTTTATGGACTCGTGAGCCCGTGAAAATATGTAGCGAAGCGAAATGCGAGTATAGCAAAAAAAAGCTTTCCTCGAAGGTGTACAATAAGATTGTTCAAGTCTATTGCATAATACCAAGGGGGAAAGCTGAATGGCAAATATAAGAGACTCGTTGAGTCATACAAAATGGTTGTGTAAATATCACATTGTGTTTACATCAAAGCACAGAGTTGTTGATGTTGAGAAGAGTTACAGTGTCGTTAGAAACTACAGTACCGATTTTTTAATTTATTATTTAGGAGGGGATGGTCTTCCCCTACGGCTGCACTTCGTTGCCTCCTACCCTTTCTCCTAGGTTTTAGCGAGTCTCCGAGCAGCTATGCTGCGAAGGTCGCACCCCCTAAGACCCCGGTTTTACCTACTTCATTTTGTTTTTCAGTTTTTTGTCAAAGGTAGCTACCTGAATCTTCTATAGCTACATATTCAAGTAAAGCAGAGAGTTGCTTATTAATATCTTTTCGAGATGTTTTATATACACCGTTTAAAACATATACCATCTCACAAAGAACTTCGTGTAGTAAAACGACGTCCTGAGTATTCAAAAGATTTTCTGTATAATCAGCCATCTCTTGATTATCATTCAGAATAAATCTCAAAAGACAATTAGCATCAGCGTATATCATGTTTTTCTCCAGATGCCATACTCCATGCCGATTTCTCTTTTTCAATTAGCTTTGGATTCGCATATTTTGAAAGGCTTCCTCTCAAAGTCTTGATGCCGTTTATTTTCTTTTCTTCTGCTTCATCCAATAC
>JAEEGF010891291.1_pt1 | contig 11180 bp, 9 predicted proteins | sample 9134171 | NCBI WGS metagenome assembly JAEEGF01 (sample SAMN16246542, study PRJNA631951) | gut metagenome | biome: gut microbiome; feature: rumen; material: AP-attached | host: Bos | place: Iran: Karaj | collected 2018-10
CGTTAGCTACAGAACCTTCAACGTCAGCTGCCATACAGAAGTCGATCAGCCAAGCAGGTCCAAAGTAAGCAAATACTTTTCCTTCAGGATAGAATCCCTTGTTCCAGTCTTCACCCCACTGGCCCCATGTGTTGCAGTAGCCAGCATCTGCAAGCTTCTTAGAATCCTCAACCCACTTCTTGAGGTTGTCATCAACCTGGATCTGAGTTCCGTTAACCCAAGGAAGCGTAGCATTGTTCTGGTATACACGGAAAGTATCAGCTGTTGAAGAAATTACATCGTAACCAGCCTTGTCAAGCTCACCGGCTGACTCGAAGAACTTATCCCAATCTGAGAACTTAGCCTGGATCTCTGCAGGCTCGTCTGTTCCGAATACTTCCTTTGCAATCTCTCTGTTGTAGATCATAACGCCAGGGCAGCCCTGCCATGAAGATCCCTTAAGAACTCCGTTAGAATCTGTTACAACAGCCTGTGTGTAAGCATACTGATCCTTGAGATCATCATCTGTGATTCCAAGATCCTTGATAGGCATTGTGTAATCTGTATCTGTGTACTTAACAGCATAGTCAGCCTCAACGAGGAAAAGATCAACCTTATCATCTGCTGCTGCGCTGTCCTGTGCAAGAAGGAGCTCATCAAGTCTGTTCTGATAAGCATTCTCCTCGTTAGGAGTGATCAGCCAGTTGACTGTAACATCACCGATCTTACCTGTTGTTCCGTCAACTACCTCATATCCGGGATAGTGATCTGTAAGACGTGACTTGAACTCTTCGTTCCATGCTGAAATATTGAGAACCTTGCCCTCATCAGCTGCAGGTGCTGCTGCCTCTTCTGCTGCAGGTGCCTCTGCCTCAGCTGCAGGTGCTTCTGCTTCTGCTGCAGGAGCTTCTGTTGCTGCAGGTGCCTCTGTTGCTGCAGGTGTCTCTGTAGCTGCAGGTGCCTCTGTAGCTGTGCCGCCACATGCTGAAAGAAGTCCAGCTACCATTGTTGTTGAAAGTAACATTCCGAGTACTTTCTTCTTCATAACTACTCTTACCTCCCTTTTCTGAATAAGAATTTGAGTTATTTATTTAAAATGGCTATGGCCACTTTAAATCGTATCTGATTGTTCCCACGGATCAGATCCTTGCTACTGTCTGACCCTTTTCCAGAACGCCGTCCACAACTATCTGTTCTATGATAGTTCCCTTTGGATTATTGATAAGATCGATCAGCTTGGATGCTGCCTCTCTTCCAATCCTCTCGGTATCCTGGATCACTGTTGTCATCCTTGGAGTGATGTGCCTTGCTATGTCTATCCCGTCATAACCTGCGATTGATACATCACCGGGAACCGATAGCCCCCTCTGCCTTATGGCGTTGAGTCCGCCGAAGGCTGCAAAATCATCCGGATAAAGGATACAGGTCGGCGGATCCGCAAGATCCAGAAGTCTGTTGGTGGCTTCATAGGCCTTCTCCGTATTCCTGTAGGGACTTGATATCACATACTCATCAGGAATATTTACTCCCAGTTCCTGAAGAGTGTTGTAAAAGCTTGTTACCCGGCTCTGGGTTACTGCTGTATCCTCATAGCCATGTACATAAGCTATCTTGCGATGTCCCTGCTCATATACATATGTAACAAGTTCCTTGACCCCTTTTATATTGTCGGACACGATTGCGATCCTGTTATAAAAGCTATGGTCTATTGTCACCACAGGTATGCTGCTCTTTATAAGTTCATCAACCTGGGGATCCGAAAACTCAACACATGCTATCACGACGCCGTCGAAACCTCTGTATATGGCATGTGATAAATAACTCATGTTGGCGTTCTCTGAATTTATGAAGGTTATATCAAAACCCTCTTTCTCAGCCTTCTTTTTAAAGCTGTCGAGAACATGTGAGAAATAATCATGTGTGAGACCGCTGTTGGCCTCATCCACAAAGAGCACTCCTATATTGTTGGATCTGTTGGTCTTAAGTGCCTGGGCTGCAGCATTAGGATGGTATCCAAGTTTCTCTGCAACCTCTCTTATCCTCTCCTTGGTCTCCTTGCTGATATCACTGTGATCATTCAGAGCCTTGGATACGGTTGCTATTGAAACTCCGCAGGTTTTCGATATATCTTTTAGCGATACAATCCTTCTTGTCATCCCCTCAGCTTCTCACTTAATCGTTTTCGTGTTTTCAATATACATCACATTTACTTTAAAATCAAGTCGCAATTTTAAGTTTTTGTGCAAGTTTTTTGTTTTTGTTATCTTTTCACAATTTTGGCACTCTTATTTCATATAACATTCCAAGATTGTACATATTTTGTTCATATTTGGAGTAAACGTTTTCGTTATGATTCAAACTTATACGCATTTTACGCGGACTTATGCGTATAAGTTTCCTCTTTCCCCCGATATCATGCGATTTATGAAGATTTTATAAGGAAAAAATAACTGTTGAAATCCTCTTCATTTGCATATATAATGACCGTATAAAGTATCGAAAACGTTTAAGTTTACGGAGGTCGCCTATGAAATACGGTTTTTTCGATGATAATGCACTGGAATACGTTATCACCACACCCAAGACTCCTCTTCCCTGGATCAACTATCTGGGCAACAGAGAGTTCTTTTCCCTAATCTCTAACACCTGCGGAGGTTATACATTCTATAAGGATGCCAAGCTTCTCAGACTGACGAGATACCGTTACAACAACGTTCCATATGATAACAATGGTAAATACTTCTTTATTAAAGATGGTGATACCATATGGAATCCCGGATGGCAGCCTGTCAAGACAGCTCTTGACTCTTACGAGTGCCGTCACGGCCTTGGATACAGCACCTTCACATCTTCCAAGGATGACGTTGAGGCCAAAGTTCTCACTTTCGTTCCCATGGAGGACAACTGCGAGGTATCCAAAGTAACTCTTATTAATAAGAAGAACAGCGACGCATCACTCACTCTTTTCTCATATGTAGAGTGGTGTCTGTGGAACGCAGATGATGATATGAAGAACTTCCAGAGAAATCTCTCAACAGGCGAAGTTGAAGTAACAGACGGCGGTTCAGTCATCTACCACAAGACCGAGTACAGAGAGCGCCGCAACCACTATGCCATCTATGGCGTAAACACTGCTGTTGACGGATTCGACACCAGCAGAGACGCTTTCCTTGGCGCATACAACGGACCTGACAGCCCGGACGCAGTTAAAGAAGGCAAGTGCACAGGTTCAGTTGCCAGCGGATGGTCACCCATTGCCGCACATCAGATCAATGTCAATCTCAAGCCCGGCGAGTCAAAGACATTCATCTTCACACTGGGCTACATTGAGAATCCCGAGGATGACAAGTGGGAAGCTCCTTCAGTTGTAAACAAGAAGCCTGCCATTGCAATGCTGAATAAATTCAAGACAGAAGAGGCAGTAGACGCTTCTCTTGAAGAACTTAAGAACTATTGGAAAGAGCTTCTTTCCATCTATCACGTATCATCCTCCAACGACAAGGTTGACAGGATGGTCAATATCTGGAACCAGTATCAGTGCATGGTTACCTTCAACATGTCAAGATCTGCTTCCTACTACGAGTCAGGAATCGGCCGTGGAATGGGCTTCAGGGATTCATGTCAGGATCTTCTCGGATTCGTTCACCTCATTCCCGACAGGGCAAGGCAGAGGATCATCGATATTGCATCGACCCAGTTCCAGGATGGATCAGCTTACCATCAGTATCAGCCCCTTACCAAGAAGGGCAACTCCGACATCGGATCCGGCTTCAACGATGATCCGCTGTGGCTGATCGCAGGAACCAGCGCATACATCAGAGAGACAGGTGACCTTTCTATATTAAAAGAAATGGTTCCTTTCGATAACGACATGAGCGTAGCCAAGACCCTGATGGATCACCTCAAGTGCTCCTTCAACTTCACAGCTACCCACAAGGGTCCTCACGGCCTGCCTCTTATCGGACGTGCAGACTGGAACGACTGTCTGAACCTGAACTGCTTCTCAGAGCATCCCGGTGAGTCCTTCCAGACCTTCGGACCTTCTGAGGGACCTGTTGCCGAGTCAGTATTCATCGCAGGAATGTTTGTTAAGTACGGCGAGGAGTACGCACAGCTCGCTGAGCTTCTCGGAGATGATGCCGAGGCAGCAAGAGCAAGAGAAGAAGTCAAGAAAGTATATGATGCAACCTGCACTGCCGGTTGGGACGGCGACTGGTTTGTTCGTGCCTATGACGCCAACAGCAACAAGGTTGGTTCAAAGGAGTGCGAAGAGGGTCAGATCTACATCGAGCCACAGGGCTTCTGCGTACTTGCAGGTGTCGGTGTTAAGGAAGGCCTCGCAGAGAAGGCACTTAAGAGTGTTGAGGAAAGACTTGATACCAAGTACGGCATCATGATCCTTCAGCCTGCTTACACCAAGTATCATCTCGAACTCGGCGAAGTAAGCTCATATCCTCCGGGATACAAGGAGAACGCAGGTATCTTCTGCCACAACAATCCTTGGGTATCCATTGCGGAGACAGTTCTCGGCCACGGCAACAGAGCTTTTGAGATCTACAAGAAGACCTGCCCTGCTTTCATCGAGGAGATCAGCGACGTTCACTGCACAGAGCCCTATGTATACTCTCAGATGGTTGCCGGAAGAGATGCCAAGTTCTTCGGCCAGGGCAAGAACAGCTGGCTGACAGGAACCGCTGCATGGACATTTGTAAACATCTCCCAGTACATCCTGGGTGTTTATCCTACACACAACGGTCTTTCCATCAACCCTTGTGTGCCTGAGGACTTCGGTGATTTCAATATCACAAGAAAGTACCGCGGAGCAACCTACAACATCTCTGTTAAGCAGAATGGTGCGCAGAAGGGCGTATCCAAGCTCCTTGTCAACGGCAAAGAGGTAGAAGGAAACGTTATCCCTTACGAAGAAGGCGTAAAAGAATACACTGTAGAGGCAGTTATAGGCTAATACATTCAGACCAAGATTCACCCCTGTTCATACTGACAGGGGTGTTTTTTGACCCCTCCGTATATTAATGTTATAATTAATCGTTAATTGGAGGATAAAATATGAGCACAGAAAACAGCAGCCCCAAGAAACACAGACACAAAAGACATTACACATTCATGGTAATATCCGGAGATTCTGATGGCTCTACCAAAAGCTTCCACTTAGATCACTTCAAGGCACAGCTCCTGGCCTATGCAGCTTTTGCAGTTGTGCTGGTGATCGTATGCTACATAGTTTATTCCGCCATCACAATTCACAATCTCCGTTCCGTTGGTGCGCAGCAGAAGGAAAAGATCGATGACCTTATCACCGAGAGCAGCACCTTAGAAGCGTCCAATGATGAGCTGAGCACAAAGGTACAGCAGCTGAGCGCCGCTCTCAACCAAAGACTCGAAGACGAGGCCGTATCAGCTGAGGAAGCCGAGAACATGGCTATGCCCACAGGCTTTCCTCTCACCGGAACAGCTGCAAATCCCGACCACGCCATGGATGATCCCAACGAGACAACAGTCACAAAAGTCACGGAAGAAAACGAGGATACACTCACAGGCAATCCGATCCTGCTCTTTGAATCTTCAGCTGGCAACACTGTCATCGCAACCGGCTCAGGCAAGGTTCTGACCGTCACCACCGACGTGAAATTCGGCAACATCGTCACCATCGACCACGGCAACGGATATGTTTCGATCTACAGAAATGCAGGCGACCCCCTTGTGGCCGAGGGTACTCTCATAGATAAGGGTTCCGTAATCTTTGCCATATCGGACAGCAACACAACACTCGGCTACCAGATCCAGCAGGATGACAAGTATCTGGATCCGGAAGACCTGATAGAGATCAATGGCTAACATATAATACATAATGGAGGTAATGTGCATGTTTGGAAGAAAAGACACAAACTCCGATCTGTCACTTGAGCAGATTGGTACCATTATCGGCCCCGGAGCTGTACTGGGCGGACCGCTGTCAACAAGCGACTCTGCGAGGATTGACGGAACTATAAACGGAGATGTCACAGTAACAGGTGCACTTGTACTTGGCCAGGACGCTAAGATTACAGGCAACGTATCATGCCTCAACGCTTATGTGGCAGGTCAGATAACCGGCAACATATCAGCGCCTACAGGCAAGGTTGAGATCAGCGACACCGGCAAGGTAATCGGGGATGTAACCTGTAAGGGCATCGTCATTGATGAAAATGCCGTTTTCCAGGGCAAGTGTGATATGCAGGAAGCAGGCGCAGCCGCCGCTGATGCATCCGGGCAGGCTACCGCTACAGATAAGCCTGCTGAAGAGAATAAGGAATCCACTGAGGAAAAGAAATAATGTATTAATAGAAAGAGCTGCCCTTTCCGGTAAGGATCGGGCAGCTTGATTTATGTTCTGCTTTATTTTTCTTATTCTGTTTTTCCGGCTTCAGTCCTGCATCCTGTTGAACACAAGCTCATAACCGTCATCGCCGTAATTGAGGGACCTGTTTACCCTGCTGATGGTGGCTGTCGATGCGCCGGTCTTATCTGCTATCTCAAGATATGTCTTCTTATCCCTCAGCATTGAAGCCACTTCAAATCTCTGGGACAGTGACAAAAGTTCATTTACCGTGCAAAGGTCTTCAAAAAAGCTGTAACACTCCTCCTTATTCTGCAGACACAGAATAGCTCCGAACAGGTGATCAACCGCCTCTGTTCTGATCTTCTTGTTCATCCGATAAACCTCCATAAAAGCTTTTTTATAATTAACAATATTTCGTTAATACCACTTTCATACTAGAACATTTTACCACGCTAAATTTTTAAAGTAAAGTGATAAAAATGCTTAATTTTACTTTACTTTTGCACCCACATGTGCTATCGTTAATGTGTTGTCATAGACAACAGAACGATTATTTTTTATATTTTTGTGGAGGTATTACAATGAACAAAGGTACTGTTAAGTGGTTCAACAACCAGAAGGGTTACGGCTTCATCTCTGACGAGGCTGGCAATGATGTGTTCGTACATTATTCAGGACTCAACATGGAAGGTTTCAAGTCTCTCGAAGAGGGCGCTTCTGTAGAGTATGACGTAATCCAGGGCGAAAAGGGACCTCAGGCCGTAAACGTAAACAAGCTTTGATTCTTTGTTTACAATGAATTAATCAGACTACAAAGTGCCTCATTTAAAATAAATTTATTTTGAATTAGCAAAGTGTAACAATGATTAATGAGAAGAACCATCTGACGCAAGCCAGATGGTTCTTTTTCTGTGCAAAATTCGTGAAATGATACGCGAGTAATAATCCGATGATAAGTTGAAACTTACATACTCAGTATCGCATACATGCAATCTCTGCTATGTTATTCAGAATCTAAATCTTAGCAGTGGTTTTTACCTCATCCCTTCTGCTACTATTTCGTAATCCAACTTTTTAGCAGATAAAACTAGTCTGCATCTCTGCAGTAATTCTTGATTTAAAATTTATGGCAGTTAGCATCCCATTGCCAGCTTCAACCATTATCTGCCAATAAAACAAATTCTAACAATGCGGCAGAAGAAAATGAGTAATTACCACTGCTACAATTCTAATTTTCTAAAACACAGCAGAATATATAGCTTAAAAACCACTGCCAATATTCCGAAAATCAATTGTATGGCAGTGAAAAGAGCTACTATAACTGCTACTTTTCTCATCACACAAAAATGTAGCAGATTGCATCAGGTACAATTATCTACATAAAACAATATGCTTTAACAGACATCAGGTAAATCTGGCGATTACTTAAGTACAGACAATATATCTTCAATCTCGAGTGTGCCACCGAATAGCGATAGTGCACTTCCGATGGTGAAGTCAAGGTTACCGCCGCTGAGTTTCTTTAGGCGAAGCACCTCATCAATTGAGTGGATTCCTCCCGCATAGGTAATAGGAAGACCGGACCAGTGCCCCAACATGGTGGCCACGCCCTCTTCTATGCCGTTTTGCTTGCCTTCCACGTCTGCTGCGTGAACAAGGAATTCATCGCAGTAGGAAGACAGCTCATCAAGGGTTGATAAACAGAGCCTGACATCAGTCATCTTCTGCCATCTGTCGGTAACGATATAATAGGATTTCCCGACTGTTCCTCCATCATCAGACCTGTCCCCGATAGCCCCAATGCTTTCTACAGATTCGACAGACCTGTCCCCGGCAGCCCCAATGCTTTCTACAGATGTCCTGTCATCAGAAGCTTTGCAGGACAAATCCAGCACGATCCGCTCTTTACCAACTTCCTTGACCAGCCTGTCCAGATTAGTATAGTTAATCTGTCCGTCTTTAAAGACATATGACGTCACAATAACATGGGATGCGCCGGCATCAAGAAAGCTCTGTGCATTTTCAGCTGTAACACCTCCGCCGATCTGCAAAAGTCCCGGAGCAGCCTTAAGAGCAGCCAGTCCCTGGTTCAAAGTAGCTTCATACTCCGGACTGTCTTTTGAATTTAACAGGACGATATGTCCTCCCGAAAGCCCCATATCCCTGTACAGACAGGCATAATAAGGAGCGTCCTTCTTTGCAACAAAGTTCTCCCTGGCGCTGTCTCCTTCATCCTTGAGGCTGCTGCCCACTATCTGTTTAACCTTCCCGTTATGTATGTCAATACACGGTCTGAAGCGCATAATCATCTCCCATAATAAACCGGGTCTATTATCTGTCTAAGTCCATCCGCCCCCGATCATGTAACCCAGCAAAAGACACCTTGAGCTGTGTCCGGCCTCCTCACGTCGCCATAACAAAAAGCATGCCGTTCTCCGAATCCACTTAGCATAACAATAATAAATCCCATAATATAACGAAGCGGCCTTCACAGATATAAAATGAAAACCGCTCTCATACCTTACATATTTACGCCAGCACGTCGCTCATATCGTACATTCCGGGGCCTTTTCCGGCCAGGAACTTGGCTGCCTGAACTGCGCCTTTTCCAAATATAGCCCTTGAATAGGCAGTGTGCGACAGGGTAACAACCTCGTCTTTTCCCGCGAAGATCACATCGTGGTCTCCTACAATGCTGCCACCTCTGACAGCAGAGATTCCGATCTCATTCTTAGGTCTCTTCATGCGCCTTGTAGATCTGTCAAAGACGTACTCGCACTTCTCTTCCAGGGAATCATTGATGCACTCTGCCAGGGCAAGAGCTGTTCCACTGGGAGCGTCAACCTTCTGGTTGTGGTGCTTTTCTACAATCTCGATATCAAATCCTGCAGCCTCAAATACAGGAGCCACCTCTTTAAGCACCTTTAAAAGAGCATTTATACCAACAGACATGTTGGCCGACTTGAGGATTGCAACCTTTTCCGAAGCATCCCTGACCTTCTGCAGCTGCTCATCGGAAAAACCGGTGGAACACAGAACTACCGGTACATTCTTTTCCACGCAGTAGTCAAGAAGCCCCTCCAAAGCAGAAGCATTTGAGAAGTCCACTATCACATCTGCGTCAACATCGCAATCAGACAGAGACTTAAAAACAGGAAAATCATAGCTGCTATCGCCGAAGGCATCGACACCTGCTGCCACCTCTATTCTGTCGTCATCCTTGCAAAGATCCACTATCACATGTCCCATGCGGCCATTACAGCCATGCAGAAGCATTCTGGTTGCCATAACTAATCTCTCCTTTATTTTTCCTTATTATGAAACTGGTGCCAAAAAGAACTTTTGGCACCATAATAAATATCGTCATTATTAAACAAGCTGTCAAAGCAGTCCGTACTTCTTCATCTCTTCCTTGAGAAGTTCCTGATGGGCAGGCTCAAGTTCTGTAAGAGGAAGGCGAAGAGGGCCTGCCTCAAATCCGATCAGCTTAAGGGCTGTCTTAACCGGAATAGGATTTACTTCTGAGAAAAGAGCCTTTACAAGAGGAAAAGCCTTGAACTGAAGCTCTCTGGCTGCAGCAAAATCCCCCTCAAGACACTTAGCACAGATCTCATGGGTCTGCCTCGGAGCAATGTTTGAAAGAACTGAAATAACTCCAAGTCCTCCGACTGACATGATAGGAACGATCTGATCGTCATCACCGGAATAAAGGTCTATGCATCCGTCAGCCATCTGCATCATCTTGATGGTCTGGGAGATGTTGCCGGTGGCGTCTTTGATACCCACGATGTTGTCATACTCTTTTGCCCGCTTAACCGCTGTCTCAGGCATGATATTGCAGCCGGTCCTGCTGGGAATATTATAAAGAATGATCGGTAGTTTGATAGCCTCTGCGACTGCTCCAAAATGAGCTATAAGTCCGCCCTGAGTTGCCTTATTATAATAGGGAGTTACAGAAAGAACAGCATCCGCTCCGTACTCCTCAGCCTCTTTTGACAGCTCGATGGCAGTCTCTGTACAATTGGAACCTGTACCTGCCACAACCGGGATCCTGCCTGCCACACGCTCGATACAGAACTTCACAACATCCATGTGCTCTCTCTCTGACATGGTTGCTGCCTCACCTGTTGTTCCGCAGACTATGATGGCATCTGTCCCATTCTCAATCTGAAACTCAATGAGCCTTGCAAACTCATCGTAATTAACTTCACCGTTTTCTTTAAATGGAGTCGCTATAGCAACTCCTGCACCTTTAAAAATCGCCATAATTCACCCTCTGTTTTTAATCCACTTGTCCATAATTAAAACAATAGTAACGCAGTACCAACTACTGTGTCAATAAATACATTTTTTTACTTGAAGAATAAAAAAACGCGTGCTATACTACATTAGTTTGAAATCAACCCTAAGTTTCTTTATTAATAAGGAGAAATATTTATTTATGAAGCAGACAAGAAATGATGTGAGAAACGTAGCCATCATAGCCCACGTAGACCACGGCAAGACAACGCTGGTGGATGGGCTCTTAAAGCAGAGCGGTGTTTTCCGTGAGGGCGCTGATGTAGTAGAGCGTGTTATGGATTCCGGCGATATCGAGCGCGAGCGTGGAATCACCATCATGTCCAAGAACACTGCCATTTCTTATAAAGATATCAAGATCAACATCATCGACACCCCCGGCCATGCTGATTTTGGCGGCGAGGTTGAGCGTGTACTAAAAATGGTAAACGGCGTAATCCTTGTAGTTGATGCCTTTGAAGGCCCCATGCCCCAGACCAAATTCGTGCTGGGCAAGGCAATGGACCTGGGTCTCCCCGTAATCGTATGCATCAACAAGATCGACAGACCCGAGGCAAGACCC
>JAEEGF012047229.1_pt1 | contig 11180 bp, 13 predicted proteins | sample 9134171 | NCBI WGS metagenome assembly JAEEGF01 (sample SAMN16246542, study PRJNA631951) | gut metagenome | biome: gut microbiome; feature: rumen; material: AP-attached | host: Bos | place: Iran: Karaj | collected 2018-10
AGCGCGGAGATCCGGATGCGCTCGTCCGTGACCCCGCCCAGCGCGGACACGACGACGACCACCACATCCTCCTGGGATTGTACGATAGATTTGACCTGCTTGATGCTCTCGGGCGTGGCGACGGAACTGCCGCCGAATTTCAGGACCTTCATATTGGGGAGTATGTTTATTTCTACTAACTGTTTAAGATTGCAAATATACAAAAAATCTCGCCGCTGTATTTACTGTTTTGTCGTATCTTTGCTCCAATGGAGAAACTCCCCGCATACGATTGCCATTGCCACATCCTGCCGGGCCCCGACGACGGCCTCTACACCCACCTCGGCACCAACACCCACAACAAAAATTACACGGACGCCTTCGACATCATCCTGGGGTGAGTCTTTCGTCATTCTGGGGGGTGAGTCTTTCGTCATTCCGGGGGTGAGTCTTCCGTCATTCCGGGCTCGACCCGGAATCCCTCCCACGATTACCCCCTTTCGCCAAACTGCCGCACATCGACACCCGCTTGGTGGTCTTGTCTGGCCTTCCGCAGTGCGCCAAGTGCCAAAATCGGCCCCTGGCGCACCGCAAACACCGCCACAGCGCACAGGATGGGCACCCCCGTGCGGCTGTTTGGCGGAGCACCCGGCAGATTTCTCCACTCGCTACCGCTCGATCGAAATAACAAAGGACGGCCGCTAACCCGAAATTCGCGGAGCATCTCAACCCGCATTCAAAGCACCTTGGTGACACATCAGGATGCTCCGCCCGGCAATTTGGGCTGGCGGAGCATCACGGTCGATGTGCTTGAGCACGTCCAACGCCTTCTGCGGCGTCGGCAAATCCGGCTGGCCGATGTTGAGCCGATAGATCTTCACCCCCCCGGTCCTGGGCCGCATACGCCAACGGCGCCAGCTTCCGAATCGAGGACTCCGGCATCTCCACGCCGCGCATCGAAATTTGCAAATTCTCAGACATCCTTCTTACTGTTAAGTTCGTACTAACTTCGCGAAAACGTACAAAGTTCCGAATAATCTTTGAAAAACCTTGTCTCCCCACCCCAACCGTGCCCGTAGGTCCATCCGCCGTATCTACGGGCACGAAAAACCCGCCATCCCCATTATCTGCGCTGGTTCATAAAGTGGAGGAAGAACAGCGGAGACCACAAGTCGCTCGCTTACGAGACCTTCGGGCTTTAAAAACGGCGGCCAACCCGATGGTTGACCGCCACTATAATGCAACACTTGAGCGCATGGCTACATCTACTATCCGGATTTGCGCAAATCCTTCCTCAGAGAAACGCTCCCTAGGAATACAACTACGTCATTCTTGAAGACATTGACGAGTCTTGTGCGAAGAACGGGAGCACATCCTATTCACGTTGTTGGACATCGAAGAGTTCAAAGAGATCCTCTAAACAAATACATCTCAAAATCAAACCCGGATATTTGAACAACCGGGGCATTTTTCGCAGATATAGCCTATTCACTCCCAGACCTTGATAAGTGTAACTTTATCAAAACTTTTAATAATAGTATTCTAGAATTATCGTTGAAAATCACGACGAAAAATGTTAACTTTGTAAGTTAAAATATGGCAGCTAAGGTATTTCACATTTCGATCAAAACCCCTGTAGAATCCTCACAGGGTTTAGTATTATCCAGCTTAATATCAATAACTTACAATTCTAGCACCTGCTTTTCCACGCCAAGAAAGTCAGGCATTTGCGTTTCTTCCCTCTTTTATGGAAACGCCTGATTCATCGCATAATATACACAAACAAAAACCATAAAGTTATGAACAAAAAAAACAACTACGAACAGCCCTCAGCCGAACTCATCGTGGTTCGGTTCGAGGAAAATTTTCTAAACAGTCCTGGAGATGGTTTCACTAACCAAGGCGGTGGTGGCACCTACACTGAAGAAGATATTAATGACAACGGTGGCTATTAATTGAGTAATGGTTATGAAGACTTTTCTCAAGTTTACCGCGCTTGCTGCCATAGCAGCCACCGCGTTTGTTTCCTGTAAGGAAGAAACTTTCGTTCCCGAACAGCCGGGGGAAGTTCATATTACGGTCAAGGCTGTCCCTCAGGACTTCGCTAATGAAACCAGAACCTATATTGACGAAACAAACACTATCATCTGGGGGGCCGGTGAATATATGACCATTGGTGTTCTCGCCGGTGAATCAACCGTGTTTGCGACGTCTTCTGATGATTCTGCTAACGAATGGGATGGTCAACCCGAAGCGTATTTCGGATTTAGTCTCACTCCAGGTGAAACTGCTGATTCTTATACGTATGTTGGCATGTATCCTGCATCAGCTGCTGTTGATTATAATGCATCTACGCCCTATAATAACAACAAAAACGCGGCCTCTTTCAAGGTCTCACTTCCTGCGACTCAGAATGCGACAGCCGCATCTTATGACCCTGCTGCCTATATCATGGTTGCAAAACCCGAATCGTTCGAATCGGTTCAGAATGAATGGCTGGCTATTTACCGTAGAGCGACTGCTTTGAATAAAGTAACTCTTACGAATATCCCTGAAGACATTGTTTCAGTTGAGTTCACAGCTCCTGATGGGATCTATATGGCTGGTCGTCGATATATTGACCTTACTACTGGCCAAAGCGGAGATCTTTATGGGGATACGCCCACGGAGACCATTGAAGTAAAGTCTTCTTTGACAGGAGGTAGTAAAGTTGTTTGGTTTACTTCTTGGGGAGTTGAAATCCCCGTTGGAAGCACCTTTAAAATTGTTGCAAAGTCAGCAACAAAGTCATATTCCAGAACCCTGACGGTTGCGAACAAGAGTATTACCTTCAAGGAAGGTTTTTTGAATACGCTCCAGGTCAACATGGCTAATGCTGATGTTGATGTTCTTGAGAATTTGGCCGGTGATTACCTCATTGGCTCAATGTCTAGCAATAAGTGGGTATTGATGACATCAAGCAATAGCAACAATTATTACGTTAAGGCCGACACGCAGGTAACCTCTTCTCCTGAAGATGTTGTCTATGATGATTTTACAGATGTGGAAGACTATATCTGGACCGTTTCCAAGGTCGATGGGGGGTATGCAATTAAAAGCATAAAGACGGGCAAGTATGTCAATCTTACTTCTGATGGCAACAATGCCAATGTCTCTGATTCTCCTATTGCTTTTAGTTTGGGTATCGCTTCTGACCATAAGGCAACGGTGAGGAGCAATCTGTATTCTGAAAGAGTGCTTCAGTATAATTCCGGTTCACCTCGATTCGCTTTCTACAAGGGTACTCAGAGTGATATTTACATGATTCCTGCAGTTGTGGATTCGCGCCCGAAGGTGGAAACTCCTACTTTTAATCCCTCAGCAGGAGCTGTTGATTTAAATACTGAGGTGACAATTTCTTCCGAAACGGATGGAGCAACGATTTATTATACAACTGATGGCTCTACTCCAACTACGTCTTCTACTTCTGGAGAAACTGTTACCATTACTGAAGCGATGACGATTAAGGCTATTGCAGTGAAGGATGGTTACAGGAATTCCGATGTGGCTACTGCAACGTATAGCATTACTGGTCAGATTCCTAAGGGAACCGCTGAGAATCCTTATACTGTTGCTGAAGCGAGAGCCGCTATTACGGCGGGCCAAGGTACATCTGGAGTATATGTTAAGGGCATTATTAGCAAAATCGTTACTGCATACAATTCTCAGTACAAGAATGTCTCCTTTGACATCTCCGCCGATGGCTCTACTACTGGAGACCAACTTAGGGCTTATCGTGCAGTAGCGACCTCTGCTAATGACTATGTCGTTGGAGATGGAGTATTGATGAATGGTGATCTTGTTGATTTCAATGGCACTTATGAGTTGGCGGAAAAATGTACAGTGTATGATGTGGTTCATATGCCGACATTTACACCAGCTACCGGCGCTGAGTTTATTTCCAACTTATCTATCAGTATTGCTGCTACTCCAGTTGGGGCTTCCGTTCGGTACACAGTCGATGGCTCGACTCCTTCTTCTGCCAGCACAGAGTATTCTGCTCCGATTTCTCTGACTGCCACGACTACCGTCAAAGCTATCGCCATAAAGAACCTCATCCAGAGCGCAGCCTCCTCTGCAACTTACACCAAGATTGCTGCCGTATTTAGTGCATCTCTTTCAAGTAGCGAATCCATATCCAGTATTGAAGTTCCTGCTGGTACGACCACCGCAACCATCTATGTATCAGGGAATGTTGATTGGTCGGCGTCTGCAAGCGATGGAGTCACTCTTCCCGAGACTCATTCTGGTACTGGAGCTGGGAGTTTCGTGGTTTCCTTTGCCGCTAATGATTCTGATTCCCAGACAAAGTCTCAGACTGTTACGGTTGTAACTGAGGCTGATGTCACCCCCCAGTCATTTACACTAACTATTATCCAAAAGGTTAAGAGCTCCACTCCTGATCCAATAGTCATCACGGCTGAAACGCAGGGTATCCCCGATGCTTATGGTAGTGTAAATGCTTTCGATGATGCTGAATTAGAAGGCTATGCTTTTAAGATTCAGCAGGTCTATGCGAATGGTCAGAAACTACAGTGGAGAGCGGCTGGAAATAAGAATGGAACGGGAACGATGTATAATGCGGATGCTATGCCTGCTGGGATTACTTCTATTGTGATTGTATACAATAGTAGTGATACTAATATGAATCATACTGTTAAGATTGGATCTACCGTGAATCCAACTTCCGAGACGGAAATAACTCCTAGTATTTCTGGCAAAACATACACTTTCGCTGGTGATGGAATGTCACAGTATTTTGTCATCACGAATGGAGCCAATGCTGGATATATTGATTCTATTACCATTAATTTTGATTGAAACCAATCCGGAGGCGGAACCTCCGGGGGCCAGACGGCTACAGTAACCACTGGCTCCTACTCAAATAGAAGCACGACAGGGGCAACCCTGTCGGCTTCTTTTGAAGGAGTCAACACGGAGACCCTGCCACAGCAGGCGGGTTTCTACTATGGCGTTTCCGAGGATGCATTGACCTTGACGGCGTCGACGACGGAACTCATCTCCAACGCTTCGGGCACCTATTCCGCGGTTGCCAATCAGTGCGCACCGGCGACGAAATACTACTACAAGGCCTTCATGGTAGTGTGGAATCCGGGCACCCACGTCTACGACACAATCGAGAGCGATGTGATCAAGTCGTTCACGACTACTGAAAGCTCTCCGGTGTCGATAAGTCTTCCCGAACTCCCGTCCTACGGTAGCGGTGACAAGGTCGTGACAATGTACCGAACCGGCGAAACTTCGGGAACAGACGCGAACCGGAACTACACGTTCAACTACAGCACGACCTACTACTCTGCCCTGTGGGTGGCTTATCCTCTCACGTACGCGGACACGCAGGGAAATGCGAGCCATTCCGGGAACTGGGCGTACAATACGGCTAGCGGCATAAGCTCCAACTATCAGGTCAATGTCACTTCCAACAGCTACGGAGTGAACTATGGGGATGACACATACTCCAGAGGGCACCAGATTCCAAATGCCGACCGCAAGAGCGACCAGACCGCACTGGACCAGACCTACCTGGTGACGAACCAGACGCCACAAATGCAGGACCAGTTCAATGCCAGCGTCTGGTCAACACTCGAGGGCAAGGTGCGTGGATTGCTGAGCAGTTCCCGTCCGTCGGAAACCGTCTATGTCATTACCGGACCGGTGTACCAAACCGTCGGCGGGAACGAAGAGATTACCTATCTGAATGCTACCAGCAGCACCATCAAACCCTCACGGGTCCCTGTCCCGAACTATTACTGGAAGGTGTTGCTGAAGGTGAAGACAAACTCCTCCGGAGCCATCGTGGGCGCGTCCACCATCGGCTTCTGGTATGCCCACAAGCCATACGGGCTTACCAAGGGCCCCGATTTCACGACTTTTATTATGAGTGTCAACGACATCGAGAAGAAGACTGGTTTCAACCTCTTCGCGAACCTTCCGGACGAATACGAAGATACGGTCGAGGAAAATACAAACTGGACTGCTTTCGAATCTTTTAACCGTTAAACATTCAGGGGCTCCCCAACACGGAGCCCCTGATTTCTCTAAAGGATATCCCACTCCCCTACCTTCATAGATATCGCGACCCGCTGGCTCGAAGAGTTCGCAGGGGACGTGAGTCCAAAGACCGTCGAGCATTATCGGCGGTTTCTGGAGTACTATATCTACCCAAGTTTGGGGGAAAGCCTGGACATCACGGAGGAGGATGTCAAGAAGCTGCTGGAGAAGAAGCGCGCGGAGGGGTTCTCTGAAGGGACGGTATATGCGATTCCGAAGCTGATATGGCGCATCTTGAGCTTCGCATCGGCGGAGGGGCTTTGCAAGGCTCCGGAATGGGATTTCGTGATGGGCAGACCGGAGAAGATGAACCCGACGGTCATCCTGACGCCGGAACAGGAGCGGCGGCTGTTGGACTATCTGACCGAGAATCCGACGCCTAAGAACCTGGGCATATACCTCATCCTGACAGCCGGGATCAGCGTGGGCGAGGACCTAGCATTGACATAGGCCGATGTTTCCTTCACCCTGAAGCGAATCCGCGTGCTGATGGAGAAGGAGTATGCGCCGGAAACGAGGAAGAAGTTCCGGGACGTCCCCATCAATGAACGGCAGCGCATCTACATGATGTAATTGGCTTCCCTGCCGACCGTGTACGTGGCCAACGGGAAGCCTAAACCGGTATTGCGGAGCACGCTGAGGATCAGCTTCCTGAATGCGCTCAAAGAGGTTGGCCTGCCGGAGATGACCCTTTCCGACCTTCGGCGAACCTATGCCGTCCGGTGCCTGGAGGGCGGGATGAGCTATGATCGGCTCGGAAAGGTCCTGGGCCGAAAGAACGATCGTAGCTTCAGGACCGAATTCGACGCCCTGGTTTCCGAGCCCACAAGGTTGCGCCTGGAACAGGAGACCATTGCGGCCCGTACGCCGCGTCAGGCGCCGGAGCATACCGACAATATCGGCCCGGACATCACTCCGGAAGTGGCCGCGCTGAGGCTGAAGGTAGAAGCGAAGAAGAATCAGCTCAATCAGGCCCTTGCCGCCCTGGATGGCGACCTGGAGATTGTCTATGCCCTCAGGAAGAGTAACCTTTCCGGCCTCGGCAGGCCCCGGGAAGGGCTGTATCAGTTCATCGAGAAGGTCCTGGGCGATGACCGGGACGGGAAGATGCTCGTGGAATACCTCCGCTGCAATATGCGGGTCGCCGCGATGCCCTCCCAGAAAGACGTCTGTGTCCAGACCATCCGCACCCGAATCGCCCGCGGATTTGCGAAGCTAACCGAGCGCCTGGACGCCATCTATGAGGTGGAAGGCTTCGATATCCTGGACATGTTCCACGAACTAACAGCCAAGATCCAGGAGATTGCCCCGCCAGCTCCCAGAAAATCGGGACCGAAGCCCAAGCCGACCCTGGAGAATGAGTTCAAGCGGGCGATGGAGGCGCTTGGGAGGATCCGGGAAGCGGGCGAACAAAAGTAAACGACGGCCGGCCTGATGGCCGACCGTCGCAGTCCGGTTCTCCCCAAGAAGGGCTTGAGGGCCCTTTTTCTGGAGCACAAAGATATGGCCTTTCGGCATCTTTTCCTACTCATTTCGTATTCATTCTTATAGTCTTCAACTTCTTTCACATATGGTTAGAATCCCTTCCTCACCGCAAAGTAAGCTGAGAATCAGCTGATTATAGGGTTTAGACCCCAAAAAGACCCGAAAGAGCAATCTTTCGAGCCTTTTTTGCATGGGGTTAAACGGATTTAAACGAAACTATTGCTTCCTAATGACTAGATCCTTTGTAATAATCTCGGTCAGGTTTGTCAGAGGTATCATATAATTATTGATTCCAATCTCCATAGTTTTCGCATATTGAATACCTCGTGCAGTACCCAAAGTTAAAGCAGCCATATGCTGCAGAAAACCAGCAGGGACTACAATACTATCTTCTTTCTCAAATTCTTTCCAACTGGAATCCTCAACAGCGAAGAAAGCCTCGACCATCAGCTGAGTAATCGGAGAGGAATCCTTCATGTAGACAATCTTCATAACACACTTGATAATATGCTTATCACCAAGCGCAAAGTTTATCTCGTAATTAATCCCAAAAGGGCCATTAATCGCCTCATTCGTTAAAATCGCGAACTGAGGGACATCTATGCGTAGTAATCTGAATTGTATAGGCATAATTTAAGACGCTTCAATAAACTGATCCCCACCATTAGAAAACTCCATTTTGGGCTGCCGCTTGGGAGTAGAAGCATAAACAACCTTTAATGGAGCCGGGTAACAACTGCTCCACTTTATGTCCGGAGAAATCAATGCTGGAGAGCATGTAATGGTTGCCGTAGGGTCGCTAACTGCAATGATATCTTCACCTAATGCCTTCCCTAATTTGACAATGGTATCTAGTGTCATATTAGCTTTACCCTTCACAACCCGACTTATATACTGAGCCTTTACGCCCATTCTATCTGCCAACTGCTGTTTTGTCATACCTCGCTGATTCAGCAGAGAAATTACGGTGATGGCAATGCTCGCAGCCAACTCACGCCAATCTTGCTGCTCAATTGTTACTGCCAGCTTCTCCCATTCTGTCATTTGTGTGCTCTGCATTTTTACTCTGATAATCGATTAATTGTTCTTTGGTCGAAATACTGTTTCGTTCAAGCCATTGTTGAACCAGTTCAAACTTCAGGAGTTCGCGATTTAATTCCTTCATTTCTTGCATTGAATCTGTCAGTTTTATGCCTCCTCCTGTTATAATATATGCTGCAGAACCGCCTTCATCTGCAGATGGAATCTTAATAGCATAGAGTCTGAAAACAGAAGTCATCTTTTTCATATCAGGGGGATGACCATACATCTCCCTCCTTGAATCATCTCTACCCGTGCGCCTATTTAAAAGTGTGAAACGATCATCTAAATCTGGGTGCTTACCATTCCTTTGATTAAAATAGTATCGGGTAAAATCTGTTCTAAAACTAGTCGCCTCCTTGTATGCATTCAGAATTACTTCTTTCAGAGTATACCCATCAAAGAAAACATTATTTCTTAGAAATCTTTGATTCGTTGTAAAAAAGGCTGTTAACTCCTCAAGATCAATCCAGCGCCTAAACAACTTTGAGAAGATATCCTTTTTCTCTCCTTCGTAGCAGGCACTCCAAATCAAACCGGAATATATTTCAATTATTCTCACTTAACTTTAAAGTTTAGGCAAAGATGGAGATAAAAAACGAACTTTGCAACTATTTGTGTCAACAAATGAGAATAAAGGACGCAAAAGAGATCAAACAGTCAACTACCTGTCACAACCGCCCAGCTAGTTGACAAGTATACCGCAAATAAGGTATCCCACGCATTTAGAGCATCCCGATCAATCAACCTTCGTCACAAACTCCCCCATCGGAATCCGGATCCCATGCATCGCGGAGGGAGCGCTCCCCTCGCCAGGATACCCCACATTAATCATCGCAACCAACTCATACCCTTCCGTACCGGGGAGAATGCCCGCCAACACCGCAGGACCAAAGGACCCCACCCACAATGTCGCCAGGCCCTCGTTCTCCGCAGCCAGCATCAGGTAGGTGGCGACGATGGAAGCATCGACCTCGGCCCCGTTCTTGCCGTCATAGCGGCGCACCCAGGCATCGGTAGGACGGCAGCCGACCACCAGGATCAGCGGCGCACCGTAATTCGAGCGCGTTACGCCCGTGATCGCCTCCAGCGCTTCCGGGCTGGATACGGCCCATACATGGACCGGCTGCTTGTTCACGGCCGTGGGTGCGATTCGGCCGGCTTCCAGGATGCGGTCGACCTTCTCCTGTTCCACCGGCTTCGCCGCGAACGCCCGGCAGGAATAACGGTTCTGAATAAGGGTGCTAAAGTCCATAGGTATGTGATTCAGTGTTAGGGTTGTCATCCCCGCGCCCGGTGTCCCGGCTTCGACACCACCGGTCACGTTTCCGCCCCTTTTCTACGCCCGGTGTCTCCGTTTTCGCCCCACCGGGAACGGAGAAGTCGAGGTCGTGGGATAAACCGGGGGTAGGTTTCATTTGATGAACGGCCAGGCAATTGTGCCCATGATGGCATAACCGATACGGATGAGCCAGGGCTGCGGCCAGTTCAGGTCCGCGTGGGCGGTTTGTTTGCGGAAGATACCAAGGGCATGGAGGGCGTTATGAGCGGCCCACTCGTGCTTGAGCGAGTCGATGGAACGGTTCCAGACCTGGCTCTCCGGATGCCGCTCGCGCATCGCCAGCAGTTCCCTCTCGAAATCGACCTTACTGACCCGGAAGGATGATTCCAGATGGATGTTGGACGGCGAAACGGTGTAATCGCGAGGCTCGATCATTTGCGCTTGTCATAGATCATATGATAGAAAAACGGCGCCAGGATATACGCGAACACCTCGAAGATCCCGATGATGAAAATGCCCATAAGCACCCACTTCCCTATCTCCTCCGCCAGCGTCGCTTCCACGACCTTCCCGAAGAGCAGGCCGAGCGTGGCGATGATGGCAGCGACAATGATCGCCGTCCAGATAGCAAAGCGTTTGCAGAATACGCGTTTGTCCATAGTCCCCGGATCGGCACAGCCGTCTACAGCTTCATCATATACACATTCGTATCCCTCTTCTCAAACCCCAGCGCCTGATACATCGCGTTGGCCTCGGTGCGGGTGGGGTTCGAGGTGAGGCGAAGGTCGATGGGAGCGAGTTTGTTTTTGGCGAAGTCGATGATGCGCTGCAGGAGGGTGCGGCCGATGCCCTGGCCCCGATAGGCCGGCAGGACCACGACATCCTCGACACTCGCCTTCCGCCCCGTCGGCGACTCGAAGACGCACAGCGTGGCGCATCCGACAATATGCTTCTCATCGTTCTCCGCGATGAAAATCCGCGTTCCCGGCGCCGCCACCGAACGCTGCTGTTGCTGCCGCGTGACCGTCAACTCGGCGGTCAGCTCCTTCATCAGTCCCAACAGATCATCGATCTGGGACTCGGTCAAAGTACAAAGTTCAAGATATCTCATAGTATTAGGATAATTGGTTTTACGTACATGGTCGTGTTGTAACAAGGAAACGCGCATTTCTTCTTTGCGGAAGTCAGTCACTTTGGTCTCTAATTGACTGATTTAATCCTCCAACGTTGCAAGAATAACTCA